>OJFX01000564.1_pt1 | contig 13680 bp, 9 predicted proteins | sample 1594171 | NCBI WGS metagenome assembly OJFX01 (sample SAMN05416840, study PRJEB24817) | seawater metagenome | isolation source: Sea water | place: Canada:Atlantic | collected 2013-07
GCAGCGTCAGATGTGTATAAGAGACAGGGGTCGAAGGGCGCATGCCCAGAGACTGCTACACCGAGAGGCCATCTACAACCATGGCGCCTGTGGCCCGGATCAGGTCGCCGCTTTCCAGGCGCAGCTGCAGCCCACGTTTGCCGGCGCTCACATGGATCAGCGCCAGGTCGGCGGCGCTGGCATCGATGAAGGTCGGAAGGGCCCTGAGCTGGCCCAATGGGCTGATGCCGCCCGTCACGTAGCCCGTGACGCGCTCTGCCACGGCGGGGTCGGCCATGGCGGCTCGCTTGGTGCCCGCCGCCGCCGCAAGGGTCTTCAGGGAGAGGCTTCCCGTCACCGGAAGAATCGCGCAGAGCAGCCCATCGGCACCGTCAGCGATGAGCGTCTTGAAGACGGTCTCCGGCGGGACGCCGAGGGCGGCGGCCGCCGCTTCCCCGAGGGTTTCCTCATCAGGGGCTGCGGCGATCTCGTACTCGAGGAGCGTGAAGCCGACTCCGAGCTTCTCCAGGGCGCGGGCGGCGCGGGTGGCCCCACGCGCGCCGCTCTTGCCCTTGGCACCGCCCATGGGTCCCTCAGACGTCCCCGAGCTTCTTGCCCGCGACTGCCTGCTTGACGACGCCGTCCATGAGCACGGCCGCAAGGGGGATCGTCGCCCGGTCTAGCACGTCCCGTGCCGCCTGGACTTCGTCGAGTTCGATGCTCTTTCCGGCGGCCTTGGCCGCGGCGATGGCCTCCTCGAGATCCTCCACTGACTCCCGGTCGAGGTGCTCGCGCGCCACGTCGAGGTTGGCCTCTGTGTGGCGCAGCATCGTGCCGATCTCGGCGATGAGGTCCACGCGGCGCCGCTCTTCGAAGTCGCGCTTGGCGTTGTCGAAGCTCTGCTGGAGCATCACATCAACCTCTTCCTCCGTCAGGCCGTGGCTCGGCTTGACCTCGATGGAGGCGGTCTGTCCAGAGCTCTCTTCCTTGGCGGTCACCGTCAGGATGCCGTCGGCGTCCAAGTGGAACTTGACGCCGACCTTGGCGAGTCCCGCGGGCATGGGGGGGATACCGGTGAGCTTGAAGCGACCGAGGGACCGGCAGTCCGCAGCCATCTCACGCTCGCCCTGCAGGACGTGGAACTCGATGGCGGTTTGGCCGTCCACGTAGGTGGTGAAGCCCTCCGTGATCGAGCAGGGGATGCGGCTGTTGCGCTGGACGAGCTTCTCGGCGGCTCCGCCCACGGTTTCGAGGCCGAGGGAGAGCGGGGTGACGTCCATAAGCAGGATGTCGCGGCTGCCGCCCATCAAGATCTCGGCCTGGGCCGCGGCGCCGAGGGCCACGACTTCGTCGGGGTTGAGCTCGGTGTGGGGCGTGCGGCCGAAGAACTGCTCCACCTGCGCGCGCACGAGGGGAATGCGGGTCGAGCCGCCCACGAGGACGACTTCGTCGATGTCCTTCGTCTCCAGCCCGGCGTCCTCGAGGGCCTGGGCGCAGCTCTTGATGCTGCGATCCACCAGCGGCGTGATGGCCGCGTCGAACTCTTCGCGCGTGATGCGCTTCCTGACGTTCACGCCGAACTCTGGAAGCGAGAGCACAAGCTCGGCCTCCGGCTTGGACGATAGCGCGATCTTGGCTTTCTCAGAAGCGAGTCGCGCCCCCTGGCGGTACGACGGATCGTCGAACGTCGATGGCTTCGCGGACCCCTCGGCTTCCTGGCGAATCATATCCATCAGCACCGCGTCGACATCGTCTCCGCCCAGGTGCGTATCGCCGTTGGTCGAGAGCACCTGGAAGATGCCGTCTTCGATGCTGAGGATCGAGACGTCGAAGGTGCCGCCCCCCAGGTCAAAGACCGCGACGTTGCCTTCCTTGCGTTGGTCGAGGCCATACGCGAGGGACGCGGCGGTGGGCTCGTTGACGATGCGCAGCACCTCGATGCCCGCGAGGCGGGCCGCGTCACGGGTGGCCTGGCGCTGGGCGTCGTCGAAGTAGGCGGGCACAGTGATGACCGCGCTCATGATCTCAGCGCCGCCCATGGCCACGCTCGCTTGGGCCGCGACTTCGCGCAGGATCAGGGCCGACAGCTCCTGGGGCGAGAACGACTTGTCGTGCACGTTGATCTGCACGAGTCCACGGTCGGTCTCCGTGACGCTGTACGGCAAGCGGTCGAGGACTGCGGGGTCGACGTCGCTAAGGGACTGGCCCATGAAGCGCTTGACGCTGTGGATCGTGTGCTCGGGGTCGTCGAGGGCCTGGGCCCGGGCGGTGCGACCGACGATGGCGGTGCCGTCGTTTCTCACGTGCACGACCGACGGGACGAGCGCGGGCTCGCCTTCGATGCGCAGCACTTCCGGCCGTCCGTCCTTCCAGATGGCCGGCAGGGAGTTGGTTGTCCCAAGATCGATGCCGATGACGACGCGCTTCGGCTGATTGTCGAGGACGTCGAGTTCTATGTAGCCCACGGTTGGATTGGTGCTTGGCTAGGAGAAAGTTAGTGGGCGGCCGCGGCGCCGGTGGCGCGGGCCAGGGCGCGATCTACGTAGCGGAGCGCATTGAGGAGCTTGCGCACATCCTGAAGCACGGGCGCGCCGGCTTCGGGGAGGGGCGTCAGGGCGGCCGTGACCGAGCCCATCAGGCCATCACGGTGCTGGCGGAGCTCCTCGGTGAGGTTCGCGAGGCACTGACTGCCGGGCGCGTTCTCCTCGAGGATCTCGTTCCACTCCATGACCTCCATCAGGAAGCTTTGGGGCATGGCGCCGAGTTCCTTCTCGGTCGGCCCACCCAAGTGAAGCACGAGCCAATCGGCACGGGCCATGTCGTCGATGACCAGGTCGTAGGCGGCGTTGAGGCGCGCATTGTGGGCCTCTGCGCGCGCTCGCTGCTCGTCGCCGGCCATGGCGTAGAAGTCAGGGTGAACCAGGCGCGTGTAGCGCCGGAGCCGCTTCTTGGCCATTTCCGGATCGATAGCCATCGCCGTCTCGAGCGCCAGCAATTCGAAGGGCGTCGGCTGGGCGGCGCCCGGACCGTTCGGGACCTCCATCAAGACTCCGCAGTCGCCGCACGCGAGCGGAGTCTCGAGTTTTGCGCGGCACTCAGAGCAAGGGGATGCCATAGGGGCTCTCAGACCGAGAAGGACTCGCCGCAACCGCAGCTCTTGTCTGCGTTCGGGTTCGTGAACTTGAATCCGCGCCCCATGAGGCTCTCTTCGAAGTCCACCACCGTGCCGTTCAGGTAGAGGAAGCTCTTCGGGTCGCACACCACGCGCACGCCCTCTTCCTCGTTGATCTGATCGGTGGGCTTGATCTCGTCGTCAAACCCCAGGGTGTAAGAGAATCCCGAGCAGCCGCCGCCCTTGACGCCGACCCGGAGGCCGGTGCCGTCGGGCATGTTCTGATCGGTCAGGATGCGCGTGACTTCTTTCTTCGCGCGTTCGGTGATTCCAATGGCCATGGTTCGTTTCTCCTCGTTTCGTGTGGGAAGGGCGCCGCGCAGTTTAGCGTGCGGCAGTTCCGATCAGGCCTTCTGAGCGGCTGCTTCGGATGCGCCTTGCTTGGTCTTGTAGTCGCTGATTGCGGCCTTGATCGCGTCCTCGGCAAGCACCGAGCAGTGGATCTTCACCGGGGGAAGGGCCAGCTCTTCGACGATCTCCGTGTTGGAGATCTGCATGGCCTCGTCGACCTTCTTGCCCTTGATCCACTCCGTGGCCAAGGACGAGGAGGCGATGGCGGATCCGCAGCCGAAGGTCTTGAACTTAGCGTCCACGATGGTGTCGCCTTCGACCTGGATCTGAAGCTTCATCACGTCGCCACACTCGGGCGCGCCGACGATGCCGGTGCCGACGGTGTCGGAGTTCTTGTCGAGGGACCCGACGTTGCGGGGGTTGTCGTAGTGGTCGAGGACCTTGTCGCTATAAGCCATATCAGTTCGTGCGTGCCGAGAGAAGAGAGTGTGTGGTGCGTGTTCGGTGGGGGGGACGGTTTAGTGACCCGTCCAGGCGATGGTCGAAAGGTCGATGCCTTCCTGGACCATCTCGTAGAGCGGCGAGAGCTCGCGGAGCTTCTTCACTGCGCCGATCACTTGTTCCGCGGCGAAGTCAATTTCGGCCTCGGTGGTCAAGCGGCCGAAGCCGAAGCGGATGGAGCTGTGGGCGAGTTCGTCGCCGACGTCCATGCTCTGGAGAACGTGGCTCGGCTCGAGGCTCGCGGACGTGCAGGCGGAGCCCGAAGACACGGCGAGGTCCTTGAAGCCCATGATGAGCGACTCGCCTTCGACGTACGCGAAGGAGAGGTTCGAGCAGCCCGGAAGGCGGCTGTTGGCGTCGCCGTTGATCTCGACGTGGTCGAGGGCGGCGAAGATCTTGGACTCGAAGCGCTCGCGGAGGGCAAGGCAATGGGCCATGTCCTTCTCGAGGTCGGCCTCGGCCACGGCGCAAGCGGCGCCGAGTCCGGCGATGCCGGGCACGTTCAGGGTGCCAGAGCGCATACCGCGCTCGTGGCCCCCGCCGTCCATCTGGGCGACGAGGCGCACGCGCGGCTTGCGGCGGCGCACGTACAGGCAACCCACGCCCTTCGGTCCGTAGATCTTGTGGCCCGAAAGGCACAGCATGTCGATGTTGTCGGCCTCGACGTCCACGGGGATCTTGCCCACGGTTTGGGTCGCGTCCGTGAAGAAGAGCACGCCCTTCTCACGGCAGACCGCGCCGATCTCGCGAATTGGGTTGATGGTCCCGACCTCGTTGTTAGCCCACATCACGGACACGAGGATCGTGTCTTCGCGGATGGCGTCTTTGACTTGCTGGGCGGTGACCGCAGCGTTGCCGTCGGGCTTGAGGTACGTGACCTCGAAACCTTCTTTCTCGAGGTGCTTGGCGGTGTCGAGCACGGCCTTGTGCTCGGCCAAGGTCGTGATGATGTGCTTGCCCTTTGAGCCGTACATGTCGGCGACGCCCTTCATCGCGAGGTTGATCGCCTCGGTCGAACCCGACGTGAAGACGATTTCCTTCGCGGAGGCGTTCATGATCGAGGCGATCTGCTCGCGGGCCAGATCGACCGCTTGCTCGGCCTTCCAGCCGAACGCGTGATTCCTGCTCGCCGCATTCCCGAACGCGTCGGTGAAGTAGGGGAGCATCGCGTCGAGGACGCGCTTGTCTACCGGTGTGGTGGCCTGGTAGTCGAGGTAGATGGGCGTGTTGATCATCGGAAGGTTTGTGGAAGCTCGGCTAGCGGTCAAAACTCAGCTAGCGGCCGAGAACAGGGCCACGGGGTTCACGGAGCGGTCGGCCAATGCCTGAAGGGAGACCCCCTCAAGCAGGGCCCAGATACCTGAGCGCAGACGCGCCAAGGGGGAGCGGATAGGACAAACGGGCTCGACGTCGCAGCCGCCGCCTGCGGAAGCAGCGCCGAGGCCGGCGCAGCTCGTCAGGGAGGGGGCGCCCTCGAGTACCGTCACGATCTCGCCGAGGGAGATGCTCTCGGCGGCACGGGCCAGGCGGTAGCCGCCCTGGGATCCACGGGTCGAATCCACCAAGCCGCCGGCCTGGAGGGCCTTCAGGGACTCAGCGAGAAGGCGCCGTGGAATGGGGAACTGGTCCCCGATCGCGCGGGCGCTCACCACCTCAGCCAGCGTGCCCTCGGGGGCAGCGGCTGCCTGATCTGCCAGGTGGACCAGGGCGATCAGGCCGTATTCGGTTCGTTTGGTGAGCTTGAGCATGCTTGGGGTGACTGAATCAGCACCAGTTTAGTGCTATTTCGTCAGCCGGCAAGCCGCGGGTGCACAATTCGCACGCTTTTGGTGCTCTTTCCCAAGGCCCCATCAGGTTCGTCTTCATCCTGCGACTGACAGTCCCGGGATGGGCCCTCAAGCGGAGGCAACGCGGGGCCCGATAGATGGGGGGTCATGACAGACGCCAAAACACGCTGCATTGAGTGCGGGGGATTCGTCGGATCCCTCAACGAAGACGAGGACGGGATTCCGTGTTCCGCATGCGCCGAGCGTCTCCTGGAGACCCTGCCCGGGGTCTTCCACCAGCCATGGTCCGAAACGGCCGGGAGCGAGAGCACCGAAGTGGACTCCCAAGTGAACTCTGACGAGTACCAGGCGGAGTACAGCGAGCACGGATACGAGGATGAGGGTTCCCCCGAGAGCGGTAACTCCGGATCCGAGAGCCGCGGACGCTTCGGCAAGTAGTTCCGCGGGTCGTCGCACCCAGGCTGCGCTCGATTGTGTGAATGACCGGGGCGCGCCCCCGTAACACAAGGTGAACCTCTTCTGGCCCCGGTCACCCGGGAGGAGTCACCATGAAGAACACACGATTGGCCCTTTTGATCGTGCTCGTCGTTGTTGGATCGATCGCACTTGCGATCGCCATTAGCTAAGCACGGCAGCCGATTGTCGAGCCTCCTAACTCGGGCAATGCGGGTCTAATAGTCGGGCGCGTGGGCAGGATCCCCACGCGCGCCCGACTACCCCCACGTCCCGGATGCGATATCTCCCCCTCTGCGCCGCAGGCGCCCTGACCTTGGCCGCGACGGCATGGTCGTTTGACGCTCACTCCTTCGGCCTTCCCGCGGCCCATGCCGCTCACCCGGAACGGGCCGCCCGTCAGGCAGAGGTCGCGGACCCGCTCCTCGATGACATTGCGGCGCTGATCCTCGACAAGGATCGCCCCGCCATCGCGGCGAAGCTGCGCGCGGAGCTAGAGGCCTTCGCAGCGAAGTGCGCCGGCGGAGCCGCCATGGATGCACGCGAGGCCGCCGAGCTTGAGGCGGCGCTGGTCATGGTCGCAGAGACGATCGGCAGCGGCTACACGGGAGCCTGGGAGCCCGTGCTCTCCGGCCTTGAGCTTCCAGAATCGGCCCACGGCCTGCGCGCCCGGATCGGATGGTTGCTTGGCGATACGCGGTCGCTTCAACCCTTGACGCAGTGGCAGTTCGCGGGTCCCTTCGACAACGAGAGGGGCCGAGGGATGAAGCGGGCGACGCCCGCGGAGAAGGACCCCTCGCTCCAGCCCTTCCGCGGCAAGGGTGCAAGCTCGAAAGTCTGGTGGCGCGTGGCGCCGGAACCCGGACCCCGGGCCGTCATGCATCTCGGCCGCCTTGTCTATCCCGACCAACAGGCATGCGTGGTGGCTCGCACGTGGGTGCGATCCCGGGACGCCATCGGCGCCGTGCTCATGGTCGGTGCCGCTGAGGAGCTGCGAGTCTGGGTCAATGGGCAGCCCGTGTACGAGGCCTTGGGTCGCCACGGTTTTGGTTTCGACGGGCACACGGTCGCGGTGGCCCTGCGTGCTGGGTGGAACGAAGTGGCGGTCAAGGTGGGCGCCCAGGATGGGTCGCCCGCCCTGGTAGCGCGCCTGGTGAACGATGAGACCGGCGAGCCCCTGGGACTTGTCTCCACGGCCGAGCTGCCGAGCGGAGAAGAAGAACGCCCCTTAGCAGATCCCGGACAACGGCTCAGGGTCACGTCTCGCGTGCTGGCGCCGGGAACCGGAATCGCCGCCCTGCGCGATGCCGAGGACGCTTCCGGTCTCGTCGCAATGGCCTGGCTGACGGCGGCCGCGGAGTCTCTGCCCCGCAAGGACCGACCAGGGCACGTGCCCGCGCGTGAAGCGCGGCAGGCGGCGCCCGATAGCCCGGCTGCTCACCTTGCCCGTCTCTACACGATGCGAGTGGCCGGCGCCCTCGACGTCGAGGAGGACGTCAACCCATGGCTCGCGGAGCTTCGGCTGGCGATCGAGCAGCACGGCGATCGCCTCTACTTGATGGAGCAGTACTCCGATCACGCGAGCGGTACCCAGGGGCTGGACGAGCGTGCCCTCGGCTTCATTGACCGTGCCCTTGCCTTGCGGCCCAATTCCATCCCCGGACGGGCCGCTCGGTACACCCTCTTGCGGTCCCGCGGCGCCTCTGAACTGGCGAGTCTTGAGGCCCGCGAACTGGCTCGCATGGGCGGGATCGAGCAATGGCCCCATGTGGCGTTCGACGCGGCCGGCGCCCTTGCGCCCGGTGATCCATTGAAGGCCCAGCTCCTTGAGCGGGCGGCCGCGGCGGGATTCCGCCCAGCGACGGAAGAGATGAGTCGCCGGCGACTGCTCGCGGGCGGGCTCGTGGAGGAGGAGCGTGCCAAGATCCAGGAAGAGCTGCGTGAGCGGCTCGCAAAGGAACCCTACGACCTCAGTGTTCGGATTTGGGCGGGCCGTAGGTGGTTGGCTTCCGGCGCCAACGCGCTGGCTCTCGGTGTCTTTGACGAAGCGGTTTCCCTCTGCCCGGATGCGCCCCACTTGAATGCTTGGCGCGCCCGCGCTTTGGCCGCGGCCGGGGACTATGGGGCCGCCATCGAAGCGATCGAGCGCAGCTTGGAGTTTGACCCGTCGAACTCCGACGACGCGCGCTACCTGGAGTACCTCCGTGATCGTTCCAGCGCAGCGGCATCCGGCGTGATCGCAACGGGCGAAGGCGCATTCCACCTGCGTTTCCAAGAGCCCCTCGAAGACATCCTCAAGCGGCGCGTCCACGGACCGAAGGCTAGCGGTGACGACGTGCCGCGTGAGGTCTTGCTTCACCGGCTCGTGATCGAGGCGGGGCCCGATGGCACGGCGCGGCGCTACGAACGCATGGTCGAGCGCGTGCTTAGCCCCGCCGGCGTGCGTGAGATGGACCGCCGTGGTTTCCGGGCGTACCCGGGCGACGAAGAAGTGCGCGTCCTCGCCGCGTCGGTGGTGCACGTTGACGGAACGGTCGAGCGCGCCCGCACGGGCAGGACCGGCGGACGCGGCTTCTTCGGCCTCGACTTGCCGCCGATGGAGCCCGGGGACATCGTCGACATGGAATGGCGCCGGGACGACCTCCGCCCATCGATTTTTGGAACCTACATCGGAGTCGACGCGGCCTTCGGAACGGACCCACGCCTCCCCGTGCGCGAAGCGGAGGTGGTCCTCCTGGCGAGCCCCGGGGTAGATCTCGACGTGCACGTCACGGGCATCGGAGCCGAAGGCGTCGAGCCGGTCGTCGCCACCCTCGAAGACGGCACGGTGCAGCACACTTGGCGCATTGCCGATCTCGAGCCGCGCCGGCGTGAGTCCCTCGAGCCGCCGCCCCAGGAATCGCGCCTTCGCGTCCAGGCCAGCACGTACGCCGACTGGCAGTCCTTCGGGCGCTGGTGGTGGAACCTCATTCGCGAAGAGGTCTCGGTGAGCCCCGAGATGAAGGCGAAAGTGGCGGAGCTTGTGGAGGGCAAAGAGAGCCCAAGCGATCGGCTGCGTGCCATCTACGACTTTGTCGTGACCGACATCCGATACAACGCCTGGGAATTCGGCGTGCACGGCTACCAGCCCTACAGCGCGCCGGTCATCTTCAGCCGGAGATTCGGGGACTGCAAGGACAAGGCCATTCTGCTCAAGGCGATGCTCGGCGAGGTCGGGATCGAGAGCTGGCCGGTCATCATCCGTTCGGAAGGCCGGCGCTTCGAGGAGGACCTGGAGGTGGCGATGGTGAATCACTTCAACCACTGCATCGCATACGTGCCGGAGCAAGAGGGCATCCAGGAGATGTTCCTGGACGGTACGGCGACGTCGCATCCGCTGGAGGTTCTCCCGGACGCCGATCGTGGGGCCAAGGTTGTGGTGGTCCGCGACGATGGCGTCGAGCTCAAGCGCATCCCATTTCCAGAGGCCAGTGAAAATGAAATGGGGGACTTCACGATGCTGGACATGCGCGATCCCTCGGGGGCGCAGGTACGGCTCGTGCAGCGGCCCAAGGGGCGCTGGGACCCGGCGTTTCGCTCACTCTTCGGGGGCGATGATGCCTCGCGGGACGAGGCGGTGGAGTCCATCTTGAGCCGACGCTTCGGTGGACTCGTGATGGATCCCGTGGCGCAGCATGGCGACTACGAAGACCTGGGCACCCCCGTGACCCTGACGATGGACGCGCGGCCCGAATCCATGGGGCGCCCCTCGGGTTCTGCCCTCGAGTTACCTGCCTCGTTCTCGCCCCATAATCTCTTGGCCTCCCTCGCCTCCGAGACGGAACGCAGGACCGACCTGCTCATGGGCATGCCTTGGTCATCGCGACGGGAGATCGTGTACCTATTCCCGCTCGCTTCGGAGGTGGTGGCTCTTCCCACATCGATCGAGGAAGAGACATCCCTTGGCCTATACCGCCGCGAGGTGACGACGGAACGTCGCGACGAGGGCCTCCGGATTGAGATCCGGGAGAACTTTGAGATCCGGACGCACCGAGTGGCTGCCGAGGACTACGCCGCCTTCCGGGCCTTCGCCAAGACCGTGGATCGTTTGCAGAAAGAGACGCTGAAAGTCGAGGTGGTCCGATGAGTCGTTACGTTGAATCGAACGTGGTTCTGGGTCGATGCCAACTCTGGGCATGGGCGCTGTTGGCCGGCGGCGTGGCGTCGACGGGCCTGGCCCATGGACTTGGGCTGCAGGGCGTCCAAACGGAGACCGGGGGGGCCGTTGCCAGCGCACTCGGGCGAGGCACGGCGGAGGCCAAGCTCTCGCCGGAGCTTCTCGTCGCCCACCCCGGCTACTTCTCAGGCGACGTGGTCGCCGCGGAGCGAGCCTTGGTGGACGCCATCGAGGGGAATCCGGGCTCGCCACTGGTGCTCGATGGGGTGCTTAGGCTCTGGAGCCTTGAGGCGGACGGCGAGAGCGATCTTTCCGATGTGACGATCACGTCGCGCTACCTCGAACTCGCTGGTCGCGTTCAGGATGCAGAGGCCTCGTACTGGCTGAGGCGCCTGGCCCATCGCCGCATGAGCCGGACACGCTATGCGCCAGGGGCCTCGTCCCTCCCCGAGGGACTCTACGGCGATTTCGTGACCCAGTGGCACGTCGTGGGTCCCCTGGGGTCCTTGGATGCTCCGGTGCCCGGTGTCTCCCCAACGATCGCGCCCGGTCCGGCCTTCGAATGCCAAGCAGGTGAAGGCCCACAGGCGTTCAGCCCAGGCTACACCGCCGCGGATGGCGTGCCGCGCCATTGGGTCCCGGCGCAGCGTGAACCCGGGAGTGCCTTCGTGCCCCTGGCGCGGCCGATCTATCCCCAGGCCGGGCTGACGTTTGCCGTTGCATTCGTGCGCGGGCCCGGGGACACCGCGGCCGGAGCCGCGGTGCTCGAGATCCGATCCTCCGGTGCGATTCGCGCCTGGTGGAACGGACAGATGGCCGTGTCGGACTCAGGCATCGATCCCTTTGGACGCACGGACCGTCACTTGGTGGAGGTCGAATTGCAGCCCGGTTGGAACGCGCTGCTCGTGCGTGTCCCCACGGGCGGAGCCTCCGCGGTGGCCGCCCGTGTCCTTTCGGAGCGTGGGGGGCCGGCTCTCCGGCTGGAAGAGCCGCCCGCAGGATCTGCGCCACAGGATCTGCCGTGGGCAAAGGCGGGGGAGGTCCGGACCATCGAAGGATTCGACCCATCGTTCCCCCCGGTGAGTGGGCCCTTTGCCCCGGCCGTGATGACCCTGCGCGCCGTCCATGCGCGCAAGTACGACGCGGCCATCGCTGTGTCGGCACCGGCGGAGAGCGCTGGACCAGAGGCGGTGGCCGCGTACCGGCTGCAGCAGCTCGCCGCATTGGACGGAGCCCAACACCTCCCCGAGGAGATCGGGCGTCGGCGGCTGCTGGGGCTGCTCGACGAGATCGAGGCGTCCGGTATCGACCTGGCGGATGCGCGGTGGGCGCGCTTTCGATTCGCCCTGGGCGGCGATCGCCCTTTGGAGGCGCTCAAGCTCGCGGATGCTTGGATCGAGGCTGCGCCTGAACGGGCCTGGCCGCGGTTCGCCCGGTGCCTGGCGCTATCGGCCTTGGACGCCCGGGGGACGACCTCTCGTCAAGAGTTGCGGGGCTTCTTGGAGAGCTTTCCGGCCCACCTTGGGGGGCGAGAAATGCTGATGGGATCGCTTCGATACGAAGGGAACTCGACGGCGTCTTTGGCCCTGGCCTGGGAGACACTCATGGGCTTTGCGGGCAGTTCTGCGGCGATGGAGATCGTGATCGAGGCCCTCGGTGGAACCCAAGATCCACGGCTCGTGACGCTGCTGGACCGCGCGAGCGTTTGGAGCGAACAGCACGCGGGCTCCGGCTCTGCCCGGCGAGCCCTGGACGATCTGGTCAATGCCTGTGCCGATCCCATGGTTCGGGTGACGGCCGCGGAGGCTCGCGCGCTGGACTTTCCCATGCGGCCGGAATCGTGGCGCAACCTCTCCAAGGCGAAGCTGGCCGTGGGGGACCGCGGCGGGGCGCTCGCAGCGCTTCAGCGCGGGCTTGAGATCCGGCCAGGGGACAAGGCAATGAGGGAGACGGCCCGCCGCCTCGGGCAGGTGGATCCGGCCGAGACGTTCTTTCGGGCCTATGCACCGAGCGTCAAGGAAGCCCTTGCGGCGGCCGCGTCGTTCGGCGATACGAGCGTGATCGAGGCCTTGGACCTTGGCCTGATCTACTACTTCGAGGACGGTTCGTTCCACAGCCGCAGCCACACGCTCACGGTTCCCACCGACCGCGTCGGTGCCGATAGCCTGCTCAAGCGCCCCGCATCGGAAGACACCCAGACCATCCGCGTCCTGCGCAAGGACGGCGGGGTGCTGGAGCCGGCCCTCACGGACGGTGAGTGGGTCTTGCCCTCGCTCGAGATCGGAGACGTGGTCGAAGAGGTTTGGGATCGCCACCAAGGCCGTGTGAAGGGCAGTCGGCCCGCGCCGAATAGTTGGCGGTTCGCATCGTTTGAGAAGGCGTTCGCGATCAGTCGATGGGTTGTGTTCGTGCCGGACACCCTTGGGAGCGGGCGATTTGAGGCCCGCAATTTCGAAGGCGCCCACGAAGAGGTCCCGTTCGAGGGGGGGACGGTGCACGTCTTCACCGACTCCCAGGATCGGCAGGTGCCCGAACCGGGAATGCCCTCGTACGAGGAGATCTTGCCGCTGGCGGGATTCGGTGTGGAGCGAGCGCGGGATGACGAGCTCCGCGCCTGGGGCGCGCAGATCGAGCGCGCGAGTTCGATTCCCGCGGACCTTGAGCCAGGCATCATGCAGTTCGTCGACCGCCACGGCGGGGCGGCGAGTCCCACGGAGCGGGCCCGGAATCTGCACGCAGCCCTGGACGTGCGCCAGCGCACCTACGAGGGCGATGAGGATGCGGCGAGCGTCTGGCTGGGCCGCCGCGGCTGGCCGCTGTATCTGCTCGCCGCCATGTACGAGCGCGCGGACGTGCCGTTCCGTTGGGTCCTCTTGGAGCGGCCCCTTGCGCCGGAGCTCGATCCCGAGCCAGCCACGCTCTTCCCGGGGGAACGTCCCGTAGCGCGGGCGGTGATTCGGGTCCTCGATGGGGCGGAGGGGGCCGGCGATGAAAACGGGTTCTGGATCATTCCAGGCTCCTTTCCTGGGATGCCGTTCGGCCTTGTCGACGACACCTTCTGGGGCGTTTCGGGTTGGGAGCTACGCGGCTCGGGACCGGAGGTCTCCTTCGAACGGATCGTGGTGGGGGCCGGGGATGCTGAAGCCGCTTGGGACGCCAACATCCAGCTGACGTACGAGATCCAGGAGGATGGCTCGGCCCTCGTCCAGGGGAAGATCATCGATGCGACGCCCGGGGGCATCGTGTCGATGCGCCAGGTTCGCCAGGCAACGGTCGAGCAGCGCGAAGGGCTCGCCCGGAACCAGGCGGCGAGCGTCGCGCGCGGCGTCGATGTCCTGGAT
>OJFX01000566.1_pt1 | contig 13648 bp, 19 predicted proteins | sample 1594171 | NCBI WGS metagenome assembly OJFX01 (sample SAMN05416840, study PRJEB24817) | seawater metagenome | isolation source: Sea water | place: Canada:Atlantic | collected 2013-07
GCTGTCACGAGCAGGCTGAGACTGTCAAGCGCCAGGTGTACGAGGCCCTTGGGCATCTGCATCCGAAGTACCAGCATCACTTCTTCAGCGACCTAATGGGAGCACTCGATGAGCTTCGAAGCGGTGGAAGCTTCGAGGAGCTCGAAGTGCCCTGGAGGGTGGCAGCGAAGGGATGAGCCGAGGAGCTAGAGCCTGGATGGCGTGCACAGCATGCGCCATGCAGGCTCTGGCGACGTTCGCCATGAGCATCGAGAACTCTTGAAACGATGCGGAGGTGGCAGCGATGCCATTGAGTGAGCGACGCTACGAGTGCCCAACATGCAGCTCAAGTGAGGTGCAGTTGTGCTTTCCGGTCTGGGTGCAGGCCAACAACATCGAGGACCGAGCTCGCTGGAATCTCGACGAGGACGCAAGTCCCGAGGATGACAGCGACAAGGGCTGGTGCCCTGCGTGCGATGAGACCGTGCTGGTCAAAGCCGTGGAGGTGCCAAGCGATGACTCCTGAGTCCGAGGACAAGCGCCCGAAATTCAAACTCGGGCGAACGGTGATGACACGCGCTGCAAGCGTCGTGCTCACCCAAGCGGAGATGATGGGGGCCTTGCTTCGACATGCCCGCGGCGACTGGGGAAATATCGACCCAGCCGACGCTGGTCTCAACGACCAGGCACTTATCGACGGGGAGCGTCTGCTCTCGGTGTATGCCGCAGCTGACGGAACGCGGTTTTGGGTCATCACGGAGCATGACAGGTCGGTGACGACTGTCTTGCTGCCGGAAGACTACTGAAGGTTGTCCACCGCCCCTCGAAGGCCGGTGGCGTAACTGACGGGCTACCGGAGTCCAGCCCTCACACGGGGACTCCATCCTTTCGACGAATCTCGTGCGGCCCTCTTGGGCTCTTAGAGCCAATTCCCTCTTGCTGCCCAGTGCGCGTCTCTCGATACGATGAGGAAGTCGAGAAGCGGAATGTCGAGAAGGGCACCGGCGTCGCGGAGAGAGTCAAAGACGTGCCGGTCCGCATCCGATGGTGTGACTTCACCGGAAGGGTGGTTGTGCACGCAGATGACCGAGCGTGCGTTGGCCAAAATCGCGGCCTTGAACACCTCTCGAGGGTGGACTGTGCATTGGGTGAGCGAGCCGATGAACGCCGTTTCGTAGGATGAGAATCGGTTGCTTCCATCGAGGTGAATCACGATGAAGTGCTCGCGGTCCTTAGCAGCGAGAAGACGCCGGGCAAGTATCGACACGTCGTGCTCCGAGCTAATCTTGGGCGCGAAGCGCGACGAGCAGTGTTGCTCAACGGTGACGAGCTTGATGCGGGTCTCAGGTGATGGTCCGTACCCTGGCTTGCCTGTTCTGAATCTTCGTGTTGCCGTGCTCTTGTTCATGTTGCTCCTCCTGTGAGTTTGAAGAGGCTCATCCCCCTCACACGAGAGACGGGGGTGAACTCCTCGAAATCAAAGGAGGTCAGGCACATGAGACGTGGTGGCACGGCAGTGATGCGATGGAGGCAAGTCGCAAGGAAGGTGGGACCCCCAATGTCCCGGATGAGTTGGGGAAAGTGAAGCGAGCTTCAGCGTGTGCGCTTCAGTCACAGGGGCGTGCTTGTCACTGAGGCCAGGAGCCGCCTTCTCGCTCAGAGAGAAAGTCGTCTTGCGTGACGATGAGGAAGTCCAACAGAGGAATCCCAATCATCTTGCCTGCCTCATGCAGTCGCTCAAGCACGACACGGTCTTCTGCGGACGCGGTCGTGTCCCCTGAAGGGTGGTTGTGCGCGATGATGACGGCAGCGGCGTTCGCCAGAATCGCTCCCTTGAAGACCTCGCGCGGATGCACGGGCGACATGGTCAGCGTTCCCTTCGAAACGAGCTCAATCGACACAGCGCGATGTCGTGCATCCAGGTGGATGGCGACAAGGTGCTCACGGTCCTTCGTTCCGATGAGAGGCCGCAGGATGTTGAAGACATCCCTCGGCCTCTTCGCTTCAGGTGGAGGTTCAGCAACTGCTGAGGCCACCTGTTCAATCTCGACGAGTCGCACCCGTGGTGCACATGCGTACTCAAGCTCCGATTCCATTGAGTCCTCCTTGGTTAGAGAAACGGAGCCCAGGTGCATGTCTGCACGCTCGACTCCGCTCCTCGCTCCAGATGGGCGCTCATCGGTGGGAATGAGGGTCTTGAAGGCTGTTATGGGCAGGATGCGCCGGAGTGTCTCTAAGAACGTTCCTCGGCCACGACGGACCCGCTCAGAGCAGCTCGCCGAGGAGCCTCTCCCAGTCCATCTCGCCGCGCTCGATGAAGAGAACCTCGATGGGGGAACGCTCGCAGCGATACGCAATCAGGGAAGGACCGACGTTGGTGAAACGAATCGAGGCATCCTCAGTGAGGTCCTCTCGAAGGTGACCGCTCAGGGGCATTTCTGCCAGTTGCTGCAGCGCCTCTTCAATGCTTCCGAGGACGCGGTCGCATACCTGTGTGCCGAACCTCTGTTCGACGTAGTTCACGATTCGAAGGAGTCCCTCTTCAGCCCTGGGGGTGAGCTTGAAGCCACTCACTTCTTGCCGCTCTTGCGACGACGATTGAGTAGTCCCTTGAGCTCGGCGAAGACCTCTGCTCCATCGCGAAGCTCGCCTCGGTCAGCCTGAGCGAGTCCCTCGGCAAGAGCCGTCTGAAGGCCCTTGAGATGGGCTTCTCGGATACGGTCCTGCCCCTCGATGAGCCGAAGGCCCTCGCGAATGACCTCGCTGTTGTTGTTGTAGAGGCCGGATTCGACCTTGCGGCGAACCAGCTCCTCGAGTTCGGGGCTCAAGTTGACGTTCATGGGAGTAGTATAGCCTGTATGTCTAAAATTGTCAATAATGGACAATGCGTGTGCTGGCCTTCAGAGCGAGGTGTGAGCCGCGAACGCGGCTCACGGAAGGACGCTAGTAGTCCTCGGGCAACATGACCGTGGTGTACGAGCGGTCCGCCTCAGTGATGACCCACAGGCGAATGTTCGGGACGTACTCGTAGACGGAGAAGAGGCGCCCGCCGTCACGGAGCGCTTGGTCGTTCAACCGCCGGTCGCTTTCATGGCCGTCTCCCCAGTCGCCTGAGCCGTGCCTTGCTAGCGCGACGCCGATTCGTGCGCTAGATACCGAGGTGCTTGCATTGGTTGTCACGAAGATGCTCCCCAGCTCGACCTCAAGCCTCTTCCTCCGCGTTTGTTTCGTCTTATCCATCCTGTTCTCCTCATCAGTTGATGAAGGGGACCATCCCCCTCAAAGCCTGTGACGGGGGTGGCTCTCCGGATTCAACCGATGAAGAGGGCAGCTAGCAGTGGACAGGGCGAACGCGGGTAGGAGCCGAAGGTGATGCTCCAAGAGACTCGTGAAGACCCGAACCACAGCTGCACGTAGGCCGCTTGACGTGACTGGCGGTGACGAGCTGCACGGGCCCTCGATAGCTTCGGAGTGGGGGAGCGTGGAACAGAGTCGTTGAGGTTCACCCGAGAGCGTATGGGCTCTCTAGTCATCCTCGTCGTAGCCGGTCATCCTTAGCATTGCCTCGAAGGTTCGGTTCGGGGCGACGCGAAGGTTGATACACCCGGTCACTGCTTCCGGAAGCTCTTCGCAATGGACTCTCCAATTGAGCGCAATGCCACCTAGGTCGGTTACGCCTGGAAAGCAAAGGAGCAGTCGTGGGAGCTCAAGCGTGCGGTCGTGCAGGAGGAACTTGACGCTGTACGAGCAGCTCTGGCCGCCCTCGTCGCCGTCAGGTCCAGAGACGTGGCGGTCTGCAATGAGGTTCGGCAAGTTTATGGACGGCCCGAACATGCCCCCGTCAAAGAGCCCACGCCTTGGGGACTCGGGCGGTTGCGGGAGCTCTTCAATGTAGGTGGCTTCGGCATCCCAGCTCACATCTACGACAAGAGTGCTGGCCTTTAGGCTTCCTAGATTCTCTAGTTCCAGCGGGACCTCGGCGCACCGTGCGAGGTAGGCCGAGTGGTCTTCGCTTCGCTCCAGGTATGCACGGTATTTCTCAACGTAGCCCTCGGGGAAGGAGTTGAGTCCGAGTACCTGAAACGGATTCTGGTTACTGGGCGCCTGGATGCGCTCCATGCCGTTGGCGATGTGTTGTTCTCGTTGGTCAGAATCATCCGGGCCTAGAGCTAGAGCGTCTAGGGGAGTGGTGAGTCGCAGCTTGGGAAGACGACTCGTCAACGCGCTCAACTGTCGACGAGCAGTGGCAAGCTCGGACTCTTCCGCAGAGGGTGTCTCCGCAACTCGCAGCGACTCTGGTGGTGACATCGCTTGAAGGCCGCGTTGCTTCGCCTTGACTCTTGGAGTGGTATCCCAGGAAACAAGCGTCACCTCTGCTCCTCGAGTTGCTGCGAGCTCAAGAGCGGCGGCGACGATTCTATCGTCGGGGACACTTGGGTCTAGGTGATGCTCGTCGAGCAGCTCTCGTGATGGTTCGGTTGCGAGGAGCTCCAGGGACACTCCGTCAGCGAGTTCCACTCCATCGTTGGCCTCGAGCCAGGGCAATATAGCTCTGGTCCGTTTCCGGACCTTGCCATCAACGGAGGTCTTGTGAACGTCGAGCTCAGAGAGGGTAGTTGTGGGGACGACGAAGAGCAGCTCGCCTTCGAAGGTATTCCTCCACTCTGGGTCGTCTGGCCTTCGAAAGTGAACGAGAACGTTGGTGTCGAGAACGATGATGTGCATGGAGGAGGGGAGCGCTTTGAGCGCTTCAATACGTCGCGAAGAAGGGTGCGGCTTCCTCTGGCGACAATCCCCGATGGTCATAGAGCTGCGTCGTTGAGATGTGCGCGTGACCGACATCGTTCTGCACACGCTCGAGCGGGCAGCCGTTCTCGAGCGTCCGGGTCACGAACGTGGAGCGCATCGTGTGAGCCGAAATACCCCTTGTTCGCCCAACGGCCTCCTTCGCCCATCGTCGAACGATGCGGTCAATCATGTCCGGGTCAAGATGCCGGTTCATGTCATCTGTGCCCTCGACGTGGTTCGCACGCGTGGGCCGCAGCATCGGACTCTCAAACTCTTCGCCGTGCCCCGCAGCCTCGAGGTAGTCGAGCACGCGCTTGTGGGCCTGTGGGTTCATCGGAACCGTGTGCTCATCGCCACCCTTGGCGGTGTAGGTGAGGTGGGGGAGTCGGTCGCGAACCTCGATAGAGCCAACGGTCAGATGCGCAATCTCGCTTCGGCGCAGACCGTTCTGGAATCCGAGCGAGAGAATCGCGCGGTCGCGAAGACCACGGACGGTATCATTGGGTGGTGCGTTGAGCACGGCCCTTGCTTCATCTTGCGGGAGAGGCGCGGTCTTGCCCTTTCTGTCCTTCTTGGTTCGCCCCGGGCGTTTGACCTGCTGCACCGGGTTGAAGTCGACCATCGCCTGCTCGACGAGGTGCTCATACAAAGAGGAGAGAGCAGAGAGCTTGCGTCGCACGGTCGAACGCTTCAAACCGAGCCCACCGGTTGCCTTCTCTTTGGTCAGTTGGCGTCGCCAGGCAATGACCGCAGACGGTGTGACGGCGTAGAGCTCATCGCGCGAGCTCATGCCCAGGAACTCGATGAACTGGCGAACGTCGCTCTTGTAGGCGCGGCGCGTGCGTTCGGAGTCAAGACCCTCGAGCCACACGTCCTCGGCTGGGACTTGCGCCAGGATGGCGACCGCGCTCTTGGGGTCGACACGGGAGAGCGCCTCGCTTGCAACCTTGCCAACGGCGCGTGCCGCACCTTGGGCCTCAGGGTCAAGTGGAGCGGGTGTGTTGTTCGAATCTGTGCTCATGGGCGTGAATCGGCCATCCAGGCGATGCTTTCTCGCTCTCGAAGTGACCTCTGATGCAAGTTGAGTGCAACTTGCGAAGCGAGAGAGCATTTCGCGTCGGGCGAGAAGTGGGCTTCAGGCAACTTCATGCGGCCACGGCCTGCTTGGATGGGATACGGAAGTGCGCACCGATGGGGGCGATGGCGTTCTCAATGGCTTCTTCGTGGTAGCCCAGCTCGAGGTCGAGTACGACGTGGGTGCTGGAACTGGCAAAGCCACGGAAGATGGCGGGGGCCCAGACGCCCTCGATTCGTAGCTCCACAGAGTCGCCGAGTTCGAGCGCCTCGCCGTCGATGGTGAATCGAACTGGCGTGTAGCCGCTCGGCGGGTCTTGCTCCCAAGTGCCATCGGGATGCTGCCCCTCGGCCAGGATGGGATGTCCTTGGGTCATGCGGCCTCCTTCGGGGCAGCCGTCCAGAGCGCGTGCGCATCCTTCGGGTCCTTCCAGGCGGCGTTGTACTCCTGAATCTGGCGCTGCAGGGCCGCAATTTCTCGTGGTGCTAGCCGCTCGAGGAGGTCCTCGAAGCGTGCGGCGAGAACGCGAAGCTCGCAGGCATGGTTGTAGAGCTGCGCTGCCGTGTCGCCACCGACGGCGAGCAGCTCATTGAGGTCGCCCGTTGCTGGCATGCCCCTCATGCGGACTCCCCGGACCCGGCTTCACACTCTCCAGCGGCTTCTAACTTCGCGTTGCGAGCGTCGAGGCGAAGCAGCTCGAACACCCGGTCGAGGCATTCGATGAGCTCGTTGCGCTCTTCGGTGTCGAGGTCCCAGGCGCAGCCCCCGATGAAGCCGTACGCGTAGTTGAGCTTGGCGAGGGTCTTGGCTTCATCCTCATTGCTCGCCTCGATGAGAGGGTCTGGCGCGTGGCGAGCTGGCGATTTCGTTTCGTTGCTCATGCGGCCTCCTTTGGCGACTGAACCATTTCCCAGGCCTTGGATTTGGTGCCGTATGTCCAGAGCCAGCCGAGTCTTCCAAAATGCTCGTCCAAGCTACCGGCAAGCAGTGTTCCATCGTCAAGCTCGATGACGGTGATGCGTTCAGGTCGGCCAAGTTCGGCGACCTCGCCCGGTTGAAGCCTCCTGATGGCGGTGATTGTTCGGCCCAGCAGCTCGGTTGCTGGCTCAGCCGTCTCGTTCTTCGTCGCGGTCAAGCGGCCTCCTCCGGTTGAACCATCGACCAGCGCAGGCTCTTGGGGTTCACTCGGTAGAACCAGCCCACAAGCGGTCCACCGCCTTCGTCTTCGATGGCGGAGCCGAGCATGGTCCCGTCATCGAGCTCGAGAACGACCACCTGCGAGTACTCGTCGAAGTGGCGCCCGAGTCCGGCGTCAGCGCCGAGTGTTCGAAAGCCAGTGATGGTTCGGCCAACGAGTGGCTGTTGGTCATCTGTCATGGTCCCTCCCAAGGTCCATTTAGGCGCCGTTCATCAGCGCCTTCAATGCTCGTGATAATCCAGTTTATCACGAGCATTGTCAAGAGCCAGAATCGGCGATGCCGGCATCAAGGGCGGCGGTCGCGAGGGTTTGTTGAGATTTAATCTCATTGCAACTGAGACTCAGTCGCAGTTGCGGTGTAGAATTCCCGCGCTCGAGGTGCCCACGTTCTCACTGGAAACGCCATGCACCCCATCTTTGCTGTCACGGCAGCCGCAGCCGCCCTCTCTGCCCCCACCCTCGCTCAGTCCACTCCCGACGTTTTCGACTTCGATGTCATTCCGCAGTTTCGCGGTACCGGCTCAGCCGTCTACGCGGGCTGGGATGCCTTCACCACGGCGTTCGGGGGCGTCAACATGCCCGACGACCTGGCATCGAGCCTGTCGTCCTCGGTCGAGCAAATCGTGCCTGGAGCCATCGTCACGACAACGATGAACATCTACCACCCAGGTGCAGCGTCGTCGTTCGTCTTGGACTCGACGTCGACCGACCCGGTGAGAGAGGCCGTGCTTCAGGTGCGCTCGTTCGCGAGTCCCCTGGATGATGCGACCTTTCGACTCGCGTTCGACCGTGGTGGCCTTGTTGTTGAGCTAGCGCCGTCGCTCGCACAGCTGCTTTCGCCTGTTGGCGCGGGCGCTGAAGAGAAGCTCTTCGCCTTCGACCTCACCGGAGTTCCGGAAGAGGTGAGGTCCTTTCGCGTTCTGTTCGACGCGACAGCGGCGCACTGCAGCTTCGATGCCGTGATGCTCGACGTCCGCACACACGGCGAGGTTGGCACTGGATTCTGCAGCGCTGTACCCAACTCGACAGGTGCAGCTGGCGCTCTGACGGCGTGGGGCTCTGAGCTCGTTGCAGACAATGAGTTCGAGCTGCGAGCAAGCTCACTACCTGTGAACACGTTTGGACTCTACATCGTGAGCCAGGTGCAGGATTCTGTCCCCATGGCAGGGGGAAGCACGGGGACGCTCTGTCTCGGTGGCCAGGTGGGACGCTTCAACACCCTGATTTTCAACTCCGGGTTGTTGGGCGAGAACGCAACGTCCATCGACCTGACACAGATTCCTACTCCGCAGGGTCCGACTGCTGTCGCCGCTGGAGATACCTGGAACTTCCAGTGCTGGCATCGCGATGCGAACCCGACGGCCACGAGCAATTTCACCGCCCCGGTGTCGGTGACGTTCCAGTAGGCGTCGAGCAAGGAGCAAATCAGATGTTGACCCTCATGACGCTGAGTCTCGTTGCCGCACCGCAGACGGTTGTCTCGGTGCAGCAAGCCCCGACTGCGGCAGCCTGGCAGGTAGCACAGCCTGTCCCGCTCTTTAGCGAGAGCGCTGCACCGAGCCTTCCTTTCGACCCGACTCTATTCGGTCGAGGTGTGGCCTCTGCAGACCTCGACCGAGACGGCTCGCCAGACTTCGTCATCTCGACGTCCAGCGGCGCCGTCCTCTACATGAATCGCGGTCCCGCCGGGCTCGTGGATGAGACAGTCATGCGGCTTCCCGCAGGCCTGCAGGGTTCCGACGGACCTGTTGTTGGAGACGTCGACGGAGATGGCTGGGCAGACCTTTTGCTACTGGCGGACTCTTCACCGGGCGTGGATGTCGTGCTGTTCAGCAATGGATTCGGTGGGTTCTTACCCCCCATCCCCCTGCCAATGGCATCTGCGGTCACGAGCGACGCCGAACTTGTCGACATCGACCTCGATGGCGACCTGGACTTGGTGCGAGCTATCGGTTCCAGCGGGCATGCGAACACTTCGGGCAAGGACACGCTCCTACTCAACGATGGTCTCGGCGGGTTTACGCCATTGCTGAGCTTCGAATCCGCTGCTTGGAACAGCTCGCTCATCCCGTCGACAGGGGTTACGAGCTTCGACGCCAACCGCGATGGAGTTCTGGACCTGTTCTTCACGCGTGCCGATTCCGGCTCAGCAACGGGCTCGCCTGGCGCAAGAAACCTGCTGCTCTTGGGTCGTGGTGCGGGGCAGTACATCGACGCTTCAGTGGGGCTTCCAAGCTTTGAGGACAACAGCTACGACGCTGTGCCACTCGACCTTGATGGCGACGGCGACCTGGACCTTGTCGTGGCGAACAGTTTGCTTGGCCTCGGTGGAGCAAGCTCGGGAGACGTGCTTGTCAACCAAGGCGGCCTGCAGGGAGGGCGAGCTGGCGCCTTCCAAGACCGGTTCGACTCTATCGAGGAGACACCGACCATCGCTGAAGCCATCCGGCTTGGGCCGCTATGCGCCGACGTGGATGGTGATGGCCGTAAGGACGTGTTGTTCCGAGTTCACGACCTGCCGCCGGGGGGCGAGCAGCCGCTCTTCCTTGGGCGAGGGCTCGACTTTGAGCGTGCGACCCCATTCGGGGCTGGGTCCTTCATCGCAGCTGGCGGCGCTTTCGCTGATATCGATGGCGATGGCGACCCTGACTTGCTGCTGACCTCGGCGGGTTCCGCTGCTGGTGGTAGCCAGCTAGGCCATGCGCGGTTGTTCCTGAACGTCTCACCGTAGCCCGAGAACTACATCGACTCGACCGGGGCGGCGAGCAGTGGCCGAGGAAGTTTCACGCTCCATGTGTGTCACCTCGAGCAACTCAGCTGCTGCATCCGCCGTCCCGGTCTCTTGCCCTTTCAGTCTCCCCTATCTCCATTGGCTATGCATTCACTTCTCACGCTGGCGGCAACGTGCTTGCCGCTCATTGCTATCCCTAGCGGCGCCGACGAGGCCCAGACAGCCAGCTCCATCGGGTTCTTGCCTCGCGGGCTCACCAGCTTTGGTGCGGCAAGCGATGGAGGTTGGCTCTACGTACTGGGGGGCTACTTCGGGACCCCTCACGAGTACTCAGTTGAGGGACAGTCGCGCGCCTTCATGCGAATCAACCTGCTGGACCCAAGCGATGTTCGGCTGCTTGAAGACGTTGAGCCAATCCAGAGCGTCGAACTTGTCGCTTGGAACGGCAAGCTCATCAGGGTCGGCGGTCTGCATGCACGAAACTCCTCCGGCGCACCGTCGGACCTCGAGTCGAGCGCTGAGGTTGCGAGCTTTGACCCCATCTCAGGGGAGTGGACAACGCTGCCCTCTCTACCCGAGCCACGTTCGTCACACCGGGCAGTTGTCATCGGCGACACGCTTCACGTCGTCGCTGGTTGGACTCTCAGAGGAGCTGACACGAAGCCGCACTGGGCCACAACGCATCTCACCCTTGAGTTGTCAGAGCCAGGTGCGCAATGGGCATCGTTTGATGCACCCTTTCGCGCGCGTGCCGTTGGTGCTGCACCAAGAGGTGCTGACCTCTGCGTGATTGGTGGCATCACGCCTGAACGTTCTGTCTCAAGTGGGACGTGGCTGCTCGATACCACAAGCGGCACATGGAGCGAAGGCCCCGAGTTTCCAGACTGGGGATTCGGTCTTTCGGCAACGGCGTGTGAGCATGGTGTCGCCGCCTGCGGGAAGTCCGGCGTTGTGTACACGCTTGTGGACGGCGGCGATGAGTGGGCGACTTTGGGTCAGCTGGGCCATGGACGCATCTTCCACGAGCTTGTGACGCACGAAGACTCGCTCATCGCCTTGGGCGGCATCGTCGGAATGGGTGTGCGTGGCAGAGTGCGCAACATCGAGAGGCTGACGGCAGGAGACACTGGCCGGAGCATGGAGCGATTTGTAGTGCCCGCTCCAGGCGTGGCTCGAAACCGCTTCGGTATGTTCGTCGAGGGCGGTTCGGTGTACCTCTTCGGAGGTAATACCAGCCTCGGCCAGCACGACTTCGAGCCCGAGAACTTCACGAACCAAGCCTGGCGGCTCGACCTAGGAAGCCTCGAGTGGACACGCTTAGAGCCGCTTCCAACGCCCCGCCAGACGATTCAGGCTGCTGTGAACACTGAGGGTGCTGTCGGATTCGCAGTCGGTGGATTCGGGCACAACGGAGTTGATGCGGTCACCCAGTCGAGCAGCTGGTTGTACGACTTCGAGTTCGGGGAATGGACCGAGGGGCCAGCCCTTCTCGGCAGTCGGAGCCAGTTCGGACTCGCCCGTCACGAAGGAGAGCTTTGGGCTTTTGGTGGCTTAGACTATGACCCGAGTCGACCCAAAGGCGAGCAGTTCGACCACCGTGTGGACGTACTCCGCTGGAACGGAAAGGACGCGGGGTTCGCTGACTCCGGTGTCCGTTTGCTCACTCCACGCCGAGCGTTCGCAGGAGCCAAGCTCGAAGGGAGCTACTACATGGTTGGAGGCATGCGAGAAGGGTTCTCACTAGTCGAGGACGCCGTTGCGTTCGACTTCGGCGAGGGTGAGTGGCGAGACCTTCCGGCACCGAGACGGCCTCGACTGGGCGCGGACCTTGTGCCTATCGATGGTCGTCTCTACCTCGTGGGTGGAAGCTCTCCGCGTGAAGGCGGAAAGGGACTCGAGTCCAACGGCAGCGTGGAGTGCTTCAGGCCGGAAACCCAGGAATGGAGCACAGTGATAGAAGACCTCGAGATGGAGATGAAGCACGCTCGAGCATTCCAGGTCGACGGTCGACTGTGCGTGCTCACTCTCCACCGTGATGGCGCCACTAGAGCCGAGGTCGTCTACGTTGATGTGAGCCGCAACGGACAGGCGGTGGCCAAGTGAGCAGCCGATTGCAGAGTCTCGACTGCACGACGAGGATGTTCTTGGGGTGCCTATGCCTCACCGCGGACGACCTTCACTCGCTTGGCGTGTTTCCGAAGGGACCAGGGTGCTGCGTCTCAGCGGAGACGCAGGCGAGGAGCGTAGTGCACCGGCTTCTTCGCGATGATGAACGGTTCGCAGTAGAGGTCACTGACCGGCTCGACCTGCGATTCGCAGACGAGGTCGCGCACGTGCTCTCGCTTCCGTTGTCGGATCTCGCTTTGGAATCAAGGAGGCGCGGGCAACAGGCGTTAGCCGGAGAGCTCGTGGGGTGGGCTTGGGCGCTACTCCGGGATGAGCGTGCGGAAGCCGCGACGCTCGGCCGCAACCTGATGGGCGAGTCCTACGTTCGAGGCATTCAAAGCCTTGCACAGGGTGTTGCCTACCGAACGGAGCCAAGTGTGGCCGCACGGGAACTTGGGTGAGAAGGGCGGGTGAGGGTGAATCGACGCAGCGAAGGCGTCGCCGCTGGCCGCAAGTGCAGAAGTGGATTCGGCGTGCGCACATGTACGCCGGGCTCGCCCTTGTGCCTTGGGTGCTGCTCTATGGCGTCACTGCGCTGCTGTTCAATCATTCGAGCTGGATGAGTGGGACCTCGGTGAGTGCGATAACGAGCAAGGACTTTGAGGGGACCAAGCTGGCTAACCTGACGACGGCGCCTGGCATCGCAGGCGAGGTCGTTGCTGAGTTCGCTCGCGCAGCTTCCGAAGGCGAGCGGGAGCTCGAATACGTCGAGGGGAGCGCACGCTGGAGCGGGAGCTTCTCCCTCTCGGGCACCTCAGAAGAAGAGCGTGTGCGACTGAGCATCGACCCTCGCTTGCGCGGAGGAACTCTGCGTCGTTCGGCACTGACTGATGCAGGCAGCGAGAGTTTCTCTTGGGCAGCAGACTTCGACGAATCGCGCATCGCCAGGGCTCGAGGGCTTGCACACGACGAACTAGAGGACGCTGCAAGGGCGATTGCGGCGGAGCACCGCCTCTCGCTCGAGGAGATACGTGTTCGACGATGGCCTAGCGTGCGGTTCCTCCTAGAAGAGGACGGCGAGCTGCTGCGTTGCAGGGTTTCGCTTGGCGGAGAAGTCGAGGTAGAGCGAGATACCACCCCCGCGACGCTTCGACAGAAGCTACTCCGGCTCCACCTTCAGCACGGAGACCCCGGCTACGCCGGTGTGCGAAGTACATGGGCTTTGGTAGTCGATGCTACAGGTGTCGCGATGGTGTTCTGGGCGTTGTCAGGAATAGTGATGTGGTGGTCCATTCGAAAGACACGTCGAGCGGGTCTTGTGGCACTACTCATCGGATGCGGCGCGATGGGACTCCTCGCAGTCCTTGTCTGGTCCGCCACGGGGCTTGCCTAGCACTGCACGAGGGGTTGCCGGTGGCTAGTGCTTTTAGTCGGCGGCCCCTTGAGCGGTGGCCTGAGCTACCAGCTGAAGCTTGCGCCGGTGACGACGTTGAGGGACGACGCCAGGATATCGGTCCAGCGTGGGATGGTGGACCTGACCTGAGTCCACCACCTCTCCCCCATCACTGGCCTTTGCGGCGGCCCGCTCTGGCTCTGCAGATGGGTGTTCACCGGGTTCGTGGACAACTTGCGGGACGAGAGAGCAGCGCGCTGGTGTGCCATCGCGGCGAACGCTTCTCACAGTGCCGCCAGTGGTGATTCAGCCGCCCGATGCTCGTGATAACACCGTCATTATCACGAGCTTTGTCATGGGTTGGAATCGCCCTCACAG
>OJFX01000569.1_pt1 | contig 13608 bp, 14 predicted proteins | sample 1594171 | NCBI WGS metagenome assembly OJFX01 (sample SAMN05416840, study PRJEB24817) | seawater metagenome | isolation source: Sea water | place: Canada:Atlantic | collected 2013-07
GTTGCGGACGAGTACCTGACGATTGTCCGGCCCGGAAAGATCGCGCCTCACGCGCCGACCTGGCGTGATTACCTGATCTTCGCGGCGCCCTCGCCTGAAGAGCCCGCACGCAGCCTGATGCCATCCGGCCAGGAAGAGCTGAAGATGTTCGAGGGCTGGTTCGATCAGGGCTTTGATGCGGGCATCGAGATGGCGGATGCCGAGTTCGAGCAGCGTCTCGACCGGCTGAAGCAGGACTACCAGGGTATGCTGCAATACCGGCGTCTGGTCGCCATGGGCATGATGGACCGTATGGTCCTGGCAGATGCCGACTTTGGCGTCACCGAGGATGGCAACGAAATGCGCATCGGATCCTCGACGGTTCAGATTGTCACGGATGCCGAGTTCCAGTCCGACCCCACACGCTGGAAGGTTCGCTCCGTCACGCAGCGGGACGCACTGATTGTGGATACCGGGGAAATCCCTCCGCTTTCGGCGCCCCTGGAGTAACCGGATGACCGATCAGTCGCCCATCCCTGAACGCCCGCGGGCGGCAATTTCCCGGAAGATGTCTCCCGGGGTCGAGAAGGCCGTCAAGGTCCCTCTCGACCTCGCGAATCTCTCGGTCAAGTTGCTGCCGAACGAGCCGCAGCGGATCTCTGCGGAGGAATTCCGTCAGATGTTGATGACGGCTGTGATGTCGGGGGCATCGGACATCACGCTTCAGTCCGATCAGCAGCCGCGGCCGGAAATCAATGGCATTCTCTATCGGGGGATGGCGCGTCCGCTGTCGTCAACCGAGCTGAATATGGTGCTCATCGAAGCTTATGGCGGGTCAAACGGGCCGACAGAGATCAACGCGCAGAACGTGCTCGACTTCTCTTACGAGCTGAACCTGCCGAGCGGTGACCGTCAGCGGTTCCGGGTCAACGCGACCGGGATCTACGGACGGGACGGCTCCGGCGTTGAGCTGACGTTCCGGGCGCTCCCGAGAAAGACGCCGGATCTCCTCATGGTTCGCCTCAATTCCGATGAGGTCGAAGCGCTTACGCCGCGCGATGGCATCGTTGTCATCGCCGGGGCGACAGGTTCCGGCAAGTCGACCACCATGGCGGCCCTGACGCGCTACCATCTGGAAGAAAGCCCCAGGCCGGTGAAGATCGTCGATATCCAGGCACCGATCGAATATACGTTCCGGGATGTGATGAGCAACCTGGGCGGGTCCTCCTCGACCATCGGACAGTCGGAGGTCGGCAAGAATATCCGGTCCTTCGCGGATGGGGTTCATTCGGCGCTGCGCCGGAAACCTCACATCATCAACGTCGGAGAGGCCCGGGATTTCGAGACGATCTCGGCATCCCTGGAGGCGTCCCTGACGGGCCACCTGGTCTATACGACCACCCACGCGAGTTCTGTCTCGGTGGCCATTCGCCGCCTGTTGACCATCTTCCCGGGCAACGAGCGTGAAAGCCGCGGATATGACCTGATCTCGGCGCTTCGCTTCGTCATGGTCCAGCACCTTGTGCCGACCCCTGACGGTACGGGACGCGTGCCGGTGCGCGAATACCTCGAGTTCACGGATGCGATGCGCGAAAGGCTCCTGTCCGCCCCCATGCATGAATGGTCGTCCATCGTGGATCGTGCCGTTCTTGGGGAGCTGAGCGGTGCGGATCCCGACATGCAATTCGTTTCCCTTCGTGATGTCTGCACCCGGCTCTATGCCGAGCAGGCGATCACCCGTTCCGATGCACTGCGCCTTGGCGGTGCCCAAGCTATCGCAGGAGTGTAGAAATGTATTTCGGAACGCCCGTTTTCTGGCGCGAGACCCACAAGCAGCCGCGCTTCCTGATCTTCGACGGCCGCCTTGTGCTGGTGTTGTTCCTGACCATCATGCACCTGCGTCTTTGGACCATCGCCCTGTCGCTGATTACGATTGGCGTGCTCTGGTTCTTTGACCGCAAGGGGATCAGCGCGGACAGCATCATGCGCTTTATCCGTGCTCGCATCGTCGGCCGGCGCCGGACAGCGCGCGGGCTGCACAATGAGCGTCCTGCGGTTGATTTCGGCTTCGAGTCTGAAGCCGATGTCGAGCGCGTGCGAAAGATGATCGAATTCCGGTCCCTGGCTGCCGACAAGGTCAAAGCCAAGGCCGATAAGTCGGCCAGGAAGTGAGTTCGGCAAATGGAAATGACGAAAGCACATGCAGCCGAAATCTCCCGGATCCGCGTCTTCCGGTCCTCGGGTCATCATGACGATCTCCTGGAGGAACACCGGGAGGAGAGGGTCTTCGTGACAATCGGCCCGGGAGAGACCCGGGTGACCATTCTCGATGATGAGGGGGTCTGCGACAAGAGCTGGACAGCCATATTTGGCTGGTCCTTCCTGTTCGGCGTACCGATTGATCTGGGTGAACAGCAGGTCACGCTCGACGAGCAGGAGACAATCACGCGCGCCCTGAACGGTCCGACCCGGATATACGGACAGATCACGGACACGACCAGCTTCAAGGATGAGGCCGGACGCCAGATGAGCCGCGCGCTTGACGAGATCCTCTCGCAGACGGTCGGTTCCGGCGCACGCTTCTCCGCCATCGTTCTAGCTGCGCCGCAATGGCTGCATGGCCTTCTGTCCGGATCTGTCGGGATCCGGCCTCACATCCTTCACGAGATCAGCGACATCTGATCGCGCCAACCCGGAGAATATCATGAAACGCATCCCCATCCTTGCCTTTGCACTGACAGCTGTCGGCTTGAGCAGCACGGCCCCGGCGCATGCCGGTTTCTTCCTGGAGGGCCTCCAGCCCTATGCGGGGGACTATTGCGCCGATGCTGATCCCAGCCGCACTGATCCGCTGGTCACCGGGCCGATCGACTGGGAGAACACATCGCCCGACGCAACTACCCTGGGTGGAAGGCTGCCCTATACGGCCGAGAACTGCGTCACCGGCAAGGGATCCACCACGCCGAGCTACCCGCCGCGAATCCATCGCAAGCCGACCCCCAAACCATACAGTGTGCCGCAAAAATGACGACAGCCTTCGAGAAAACGATCGAGATCCTGAGCGGGGAGGACGGCATCAGCGTTGTCGTTCGCCCGCTCTTCCCCTTCGTGTCGGAGGGCTACCGGATCAAGGACAGTTCCGAGATCGAGTTGTTCGGTGAGGGAAAGCGGATCGTGCTGGCCGTTCCTGACGACGTTCTGCGCGACGTCACCACATCTGAGGAGCTGACCTTGTGTGAGTTCCCGATGGAAGGGGCCGAGGTGGTTCGGGAACTGATCCTGTCACGCGCCCTGTAGCACGTTGTGCCATAGCCATTTTCGCAAAGCCATCGCATACTGCTGTTGAAAATGCGAAAAACCAAAGGTGCCGTAATGCAAACAGATGAACGCGTCGAGAAGCTGAAGCTTTTCTTTGAAAACCTGCTCAAAAGTTCGGTCGGCCATGATCAGCTTTCTGCAGCTCTGAGCGCCTGCGGCGTCAGCATCTTCCGCCAGGTCGAGGCGCAGGTGTTTCCCGAGGTCACAGACCCGGAGCGGCTCGCCAATGCCCGGAAGGGCCTCCTCATCGACACAGAGACCACCGGCGTCAACACGATGCAGGACAAGGTCATCCAGCTGGCCATGCGCAAGTTCACCTATGACGATCATGGCATCCTGAGCGTCGGAGAGGTCTTCGACCGTTTCCGTGACCCGGGCATGCCAATCCCGGAGGAGGTGGTGAAGCTCACGCGCATCACCGATGCGGATGTCGCCGGCAAGACCCTCACAGACCAGGAGGTCCGCAGCTTCGTGGAAATCGAAGAGAATCCTCTGGTGGTCTGCCACAACGCCGCATTCGACCGGAAGATGCTTGAGCGCAACTTCCCGACCGCTGGGTTCGAGAACCTCACTTTCGATTGCAGCTTCGCCCAGATTGACTGGTCCGCGCGCGGCTTCAACAGCGGCAAGCTTGAACTCCTGGCGCTGTCTTCCGGCTATGTCTACGGCTCGCACAACGCGCTGAACGACATCAATGTGATGCCCTACATCCTGAACCAGGAACATGGCGACCTGGGGACCCCCTTCGCCGAGATGCGCCACAAGGGCGATCGCGGGTCGGTCCTGCTCATCGCCCAGGGCAGCTCCTTCGACAGCAAGGACAAGCTGAAAGAGCGCGGCTACCGCTGGTCGGCGGACGGTGAGGAGACTGTGGGGATCAAGGCCTGGTACACTGTGCTCGAAAACGATCCCGAGATCCTTGCAACAGAGGCCGACTTCCTGAAGGACGAGATCTACAAACGTGATGTCGAGCTGCCAGCCTACAAACTTCAGGGCGACGAGCGCTATTCGTCCCGCAAACCCGCTTTCAAGGAAACCTTCCGGACCGCGGAGGTCCGCAGCGTCATGGATGCGGTGAGTCAGAAGAGCGCCCCGGTTGAGGCTCAGAGCGCCTTCGGGTTCTGATGACCTCCCTGTAGGGCTCTCTGGCACTGCGAAAAAATAAAGGCCCGTCCGGATGGCGGGCCTTTTTCATTTCCGGGCCGCCCCGATCAGGCGGCGCGCATGGGGCTGTCACCCATATCGACATCACGGCCGGGTCCCTTGAGGAAGTACCAGCGGGCCATGAGGGCCGCCTCGGCCATACCATGGTTCTTCTTGACCCTCAGCAGCTTGTCATGCTCCGGCCAGAGCTCCCGTGCATAGGCGCGGGAGGCATCCTTTACCTTGTCATCCGTCAAGCCACCCAGGCGGGAGGCGGATTTCCATTCCGGAGGCGTCACGAGCACCAGAGGCTTGCTGTGGGCCGATACGGTGCCGAGAATGGTGCCCACGCACATGCCGAAGGTGAACATGGCGCTCACCCCCTGATTTGGACGGGCACCGACCTCCTCTACAACCACCTGATCGCTGCCAGTGATTATCTCGGCGATGTGCATGGGGCAGGGGCGCAGGAGCCGGCCCGATCCGATCATCGTCGCGGTCCCGATCTCCACCGTCCAGGGTGTTGATGTATCGAAGCGCGCCCAGCTCGCCTCCCGACCAGGGTCGAAGGTCGTGATACGCATCACAGGCCCTCCAGAGGGGCCGTCAGGGCCGTGTAAATCAAATCGTGTCGCACAGGGTGGATCCAGGCCTATCTATCAGGTTCAAAGCCATTCTATGCGGGAAGACGGATATGCGAAAATCAAAACAATAAGCCGTCCACAGCCCTGTTCCAGGCAGGTGCGGTGGGGTAAAAAGTTGTGTGCCTATAATCGGAAAAAGAAATTCGCAAATGTACTGGAATCAGCGAATCACCCATGTCATAAGAGTGAGAGAAAACGAATCACCGAAGATCTATGACGGAAGGGAAGCTCTATGCATCTGCAGATTTTTAAGCCCCTGACATCGATGGACCGGACTTATTTTGGTGCTGCGCAACAGCGCTCTGCCCGGCTGGCCACCGGACAAAAAGAAACCCGCCACAAGGGCGGGTTTCCAGGAGACAGCACAGGCGCTGATCAGGCGGCCACCGAACCCTCCAGGAGATCGGAGAACGGGGTCAGCGGTATGGCCAGGAGCAGGACGGCTATGATCGAGGCCACGTCTGCCACACCCACATGACCGGTCACCATCGCCATGACAACCAGGGCTGCCGGGACGAGCGAGGCCAGAAAGGCCAGGCAGTGGGCCAGGAAAAGGGCGATGTAGAAGCCCATGGTGAAGCCGTGGCTGTTATGGTCGATGCGGGCCTTCATGTTTGCCAGGGAGACCACCGCAACAGCGGCTGCGACAACGGTTACCAAGCCCCATGCATGAACATTCAGGCCGATGTTAAGGAAGTCACCCTCGTCGGAGGTGGCGGATATGAAGCCGACGGCGGTGAGCGATATCGAAGCCATGTAGAAGAGGCTGAAGAGATAGGTCATTGTGTTTCTCCTGTTCTGTTGCACTAAATGTAGTTTGCGAAAAACTATATGTCAACGAGCTTCAAGATATTTTTCTAGCTCCCCTCAAATCTGGGGGGATTCACAACCCGTTTCCCTATGCGGATAAGTCGTGCGGTTCATCTGGGCGGAAGCAACAAGGGCGCCTCGCGGCGCCCTTGTCCTTTATATCATCCGCCGTCTTTCGGCTTTCCGGTTTTGGAGCGGTAGTTGGTCAGCCACTGCTGTGCCTTGCCCGGGTTCACATTGCCATCGGCGCCGCGTGAGCCATCCCCCTGAGTGGACATGCCTGACCTTGCGCCCAGACGGTGTGCGGAATTCGCGGGAGCAGCACCGGCCTTGTACATGGCACCTGCAGCACCTGCGGCCGCCATACGGACCTTGTTCTCTTCACCGTTGGTGATGTTGGAGTCAGCACCCATCCAGCGCAGGACGCGGCCCGGGAATTCCGAAACCAGCGAGAAGCTGCGTTCGAGCAGGGTGATATAGAGCACGCAGATCAGAACGCTGAAGCAGATGATTGCGCCGAACTCGACGAACGGTCCGCCGCCCATGATCCCCGAGATGGCCTGGTTGATGCCAAGGTCGATCAGCGCGGAGGTGATCCGGAAGATCGACATGCCGATCAGGAAGCCGAAGACCATGAGTACAGGGGTCATCAGCAGCGAGAGCAACATGAGCCAACCCATGCGTCCCGCCTCACCCGAGACCCCGTCGCCATCCATCCGCATGTGGCCCAAGGCCCAGAGGTTGACCGCGATCACCGCTTCGATGATCAACAGGAAGTACCCGGTCACAGCCAGAACCCAGAAGAAGAAGGGCATGATCGGCAGGATGAATGCCAGGGTCGAGCCTGCGGCCAGCAGGATACTGATGAAGGGCGTCATCACCGTTGCGGACGCACCGCCGGTGAAGAACCCGCCAAGGAAAGCAACCGCGATCAGCACCGCAGACATGTTGATCAGCAGATGTCCCAGTTTTGTCAGGCCGACCATCGGGTCTGCTGACCAATTTCCCGGCGACGTGAAGTTCAGGATGCCTTCCATGATCTCGGTGCGCTTTTGTGCGTATCCGGGGATCTTGTAGAGGAAGTTGTCAGCATCCACGTTGCGATTGAGCTCGCCGAGATGCTCGGTCGACATGGGGAAACCAAGGGCTGCCAGGCCTGCCGTGGAGTTTGAATAGGCCTCCATCATACGCGCATTCCACAGGGTCGCCTCGTCTTCGCTGGCGAAGCCGGCGTCATAGGCGCGCTGCGTGTTATCTGCCCACCAGCTGGTTTCGCCACCGGAAGCGACATAAAGATCGCGCGCCCCATCCCCCAGGATGCGGATGTAGTTTCCGGAATCTGCAGTTGACTTCGCGTTGGTCAGCGAACCGATCTCGTTGTTGAGGCGGGCCAGCATCATGTACCAGGAGCCCGCTCCGATCCAGCCTTCCCCGTAACAGTTCACACTGTCGTTGTTCGGGTCTGTCGCGTCAGCGGATGCAGCCTCGGAACAGCTGCCCTGGATCCGTGCCAGCAAGGCATCACGCGATGCCTGCCCTTCACGGTCGGCACCTACCGCCAGCGTCATCAGCTCGTCGATTTCGTTTTCGAGGTTCGAGTTGGCGTTGTTCCAGGCCGTGATGATCTGGCTCGAGATATCCGGAATGGGAGCACCGTTATCCATCGCAGCCGGCAGCAGACCGGCCGCAATCGACGTCAGGCTGTTTTCCAGCATGACGAGGGAGCCCTGATGTGCGTTGATAAAGCGGGTCTGAATGCCAGCGCGGACACCCTCCGGAACACCGCTGATCGCGGTGCCATCGCTGATACCGGTGATGTAGTTCGGAAGATCCGGCGTGGTGAACGAGCCGCAGAGGTTTTTGTTGACGATGGAGCCATCGGCACTGCGGATCGCGGAGACCACAGTCGACTTGGTGCCGTCACTGGTGGATTCGTTCAATGTGACGATCCCGACCCCGGATGCGTTGTCCGTGGCAGTCGCGAACTGCTGGTTCACGATCGCCCGGCAGGCTGCATTCTCAAAAAGGGTCGCCACGATTTTCGGATCGATCTGCGCAGGATCTGCCGTGATCGGCGCGATGCCCCGCACGACCAGTTCTGCCGATGCGCCCCAGATCGCGGAGGCGATGTTCGTCGATCCCTTCACGATATAGGCCACGCCGGTCTGCGCGAGGTTGTACCCTCCCATGCCCGGGACCGGCACCATCAGGCCGACGGCGAAGATGACCCGGATCGGTGCCCAGAGGGACGACCAGCGCTGTCCCAGGACGGACCCTTCATGGGCGGACTGCATGATCCCGACAGTGATATTATAGAAGAACATCATCCCGCCCACGACGAGCATGATGATGTTGAAATAGCCGATGATCGAGGAAAACACCGTCGTGGATGTCGATCCGCTCACCGCAGGAAAGAGGGGCCCGAAGAGCTGGTTCAGGAAGATTGACGTATAGGAATCGCCATGCTCGGTTCCAAAGAGCGCGGCTGTCTCCAGGGGCGTTGGCGTATCCTGGGCAAAAGCCCCTCCCGCAAATGCGACAAGCGCAATGATGGCAAGCACCATCACGCCAATCAACTGTTTCGATCCCGGCATGAGGGTGGACCCCCCTTTGGTGTGTTTCATTGCGTTCAACCTCATTTTCCGGACCGCGGGGAGGGAAATATCCGTATTCCCCACGTTGCGCATTTGCGAAAATACTAAAGCAGAAGCGGGAAAGCGCCCAACGTTTTATCAGGATCGGACGGTCCGCCAGGCCACGAACCTGTGGAAAAGCTCTTCCTCACAGGCTCGGGGTTCAGCGCGTGTAGTAGATGAGGAGCTCACCCATGGACCGGCCTTCTGGAATTGTGCAGATCGCTTGGCTGCCATATCCCACTATGAAGGCACCAACCTTGCTGCAGGTCGACGGGTTCACATCGATATAGCGCAGGGCGAATTCATTGTTGCTCCGGCCAGGACCGATCTGCAGGTTCACCAGGTATTCTGCGGGAATCCCGGAGATTTCGGCGAACTCGCTCCCATGAAGGGAGCCGGCCTCATCGCCAATGCCGCCGGCGAATTCCGAGATATCCGAGAAATCGGGCTTGCTCTCGTACATGAGCCGGACCTCGGCAGAGACATAGGCCGCGCTACGCACGATGTCGTTCATCTGCCCTGCCGTCTTGACCTGGCCGAACAGAGCCATACCGCCCACCATGAGGCCAAGGGCGATGGCGATGCCAAGCGAGATCTGCAGAAGGTCGTAGCCGCGCTGGCGGAAGTGATGGATGTTGTTCATGGGGAACTGCCTGGTGCTTGTGGTGGGGACGTGAAGTTCTGACGTCTCAACGAAAGAAGCCCCGCCTGGGGCGGGGCTTCAATCCAGGCCGGATCAGATTGATCAGCGGCTGTAGGTCACGGCCAGTGCGCCGACGCCGTCGGTGACGGTGCAGACGGGGTCGCTGTTCGGGCCCAGGTCAGCGATCGCCATGCGCTCGCAGACGGTTTCGTTCAGGTTCGCGAAGTTCAGCACAAATTCCTGGGCGTCCGAGCCGGGCGCGATGGTCAGGTTCGCGAACATTGCGTCGGGCATGCCGGAGCGAGTTGCGAAAGTGCTGTCCGCGATCGGATCCGCGGCATCAGTGGTCAGGTCGGAGAAATCGACTTCGGTGCGGTACTGCGCGCGAACTTCGGACGAGACGGACACCGCTGTGCGGGTCTTCTCGGACAGTTCGGACGATGTCTGCACCTGGTTGAACAGCATCAGGCCGCCGACCATCAGGCCGAGGACGATGGCAATGCCGAGCGAGATCTGCAGAAGGTCGTAGCCGCGCTGGCGGAGAGTCATGGTGTTCTTCATGGTTTTGTTTTTCCCATTTTCCCCGGCTGGGGGGTATATCAAGTATGCCTGTTTGAGGCGGTGGATCAGGTTGCCATCAGGCTTCCGGAGTAATCAAAGTATGCCGCAACTCATCCCATCTTCGCAAATCTCTATCCGGGCCAAAATGCACGGGATTGTGGATAACGGTCTTTGAAATACGGAGAATTCGCCATGTGGAGGGGTGATGCGGGATAAGCACCGAAAATCCCGGCCCTGGCATCATGCCATGCGTCACGGAATGGCGCGGTTCTGAGGTCCCAGAGGGTGAATTACATGGAAAATCCGTATTTTCCCGGTGAAGTGCGATCTCGCCTTCACTGAAAACGCAAAGGGCCCCGGCATTGCCGGGGCCCTTTCAGGATCCTTGTCAGCAGGCCGCTTACATGGCCGCGTTGGAGATCTGGGTCTGCAGCGCGAAGACACCGCCGACAATGCCGATCAGGGTTCCTGCAACCGCGATCATCGCGACGTTGCGTACAAGACCCATGGTGCCGTTGATGTTCTTCTGGGCTTCATCAATCCAACCCATGGAAAGCTTGGAGAGCTGCGCCGAAAGATCCTGGGTCTCGGCAAAGATCTTGATGTTGAGGTTCATGGTCCGGTCAGGCCATCCGGTACCGGCCTTGTGCAGGGCGGCACCGAAGTTGTTGCCGTTCAACATCTGGTTGCGGACCTTCATCAAACGGTAGGCCACATAGGGCGATGCCTGGGGCCGGAGCCTGTCGATCGCCTGGGTCGCCGGCATGCCGCCCTGGATCAAAGATGCCATCGACATCAGGAAGGAGATCCCGGTGTACATCCGATAAGTGGAGTAGATCGGGAACTTGTCCGCAATGATCCGGCCGCCCCCGGCCCAGCGGGGCAGGGATACAATGACCGCGACCGATAGCGTGATCATGGTGATGATGGTCGGGGTCACGTAGTTCATGGCGAAGTTATTCATGAAGACAAGAAAGCGTGCCGGACCATACCATTCCTCCATCGGAAGGATCTGGCCGATGACCGGGACGATCGAGGTCCCGAAATACGTCATGATTCCAAGAACGCCCGCGACCAGAATGATCGGATAGATGACACCACCGACAATGGTTGCCTTAATTTTCTTTTTCTTCTCCAGCATGATCATGTAGTCGCGCAGGTTGGACACGAAATCATCCGAGTTTTCGATGGCCTCGAAGACCATGACATCCTCGCCCGGCACCCAGGGCTTGATGGCCTGACCAAGAGAATGTCCATCTTTTTTTCGCTGAATGATGTCCTGCAGAACAATGGCCAGCGTTTCCTTCGGCTTCTTCCCCTCGAGGCTGGCCACATCCCAGCACATCTGGATCGCGTCGGTCTGCGACATACCGGTGTCGAGCAACGAGATCAGCTGGTTGTAAAAATCGGTCCGCTGCTTGTAGCTGAACGACATCTTTGCCAGCTTCAACTCCAGGGAGGATGGCTTGTAGATTTTCATGACGGATCGTCCTTGGTGGTGGCGGCGAGGTCGTCCTTGACCTGCCGCAAAAGAATCTGGAGCGTGTTTTGGGTGGCTTTGAGCGGTCCGAAGACCTCACGTACGCCGGCGAGATCGCCGCGCCCCTGACCGACATGCCAGAGAGCATGCCTCAGGTGGCATACGCCGCCGGTTCGCAGCCAGTTGGCCCGCAAGGTATCCCAGTCCTCGGCAGGTGCTGACATATCGTGGCCGGACAGGATGGGGCAGATCTCGACGAGCGCTTCGGCGCCATCGATGCCAAGATTGCACAAGGCGCATCCAGGACCCCGGCTGTAAGCCCCGGGTGCAGCATCCCCCAGAAGCCGCGTCAACGCATCTCTCCGGGCGCGATCCCGGGGTGGGGCGGCGCAGGATCTGCACAGACGGGGTAGCTCGCGCAGGCAGATGATACCGCGAAGGACACCGTTCGTGGATGGGGTGATCCGGTCCAGACAGCTGGCCACAAGCCGTGAAAGTGTCCGGGCCGGATCTGTGCCCTGAACGCCGGCCCAGACGCCGATGCCCCAACGCGCCGCATCGGTTGCGAGGCGGGAAAGTTCCGGATCTTCCTGACCCTCCACGAGGTCCAGGACGATCTGGTCCGGATCTGCGTCGAGCGCGTAACGCAGTCCGGAAAGCAGACGATCGCCCCGGGGCGGAACCGGTACAAGGCATTCCGACGGGGCCGAAAACCCGTCGGGAAGCGCGATCACCGACAGGCGGATGTGGGCATCCTTGCTCAGGTCATCGACGAGCCATTCCAGAAAAGCGGTCCGCATGGACGCGGTCTTGCCGATCACCAGAACCAGACCTGGAGGGCTCTGGCGGATGCGCGACAGGTCCATTTCCTGCGCCGGCAGAAGATGGATCGTATTGCGAGCGGGGATGACATGTTCCTCCATGATCACGACGCCCGCTTTTTCTCTTCCTGCTCCTCGAGGATGACGACATCCTTGCGAAGCCGGTCCTGGAGGTGCATGAAATCGCGCTCGTAGGCCGAGAACAGGTCGACCTCTTCCTCGACCTCGTTGATGTCGCACAGGCCGGCACCGACTTTCGAGAGGGCGTGGTGAAGCACCGGCAGACCGCCAAGCCCGCCTTGCTCGATGGGACGAAGCCAGTATTCGCGCATTTCGATGCGCTCGGACTTTGCGAAGTGCTCGAGCAAGATGGGGTCCGTCAGAACGGTCTCGGCCACAACGGTCCGGCCGGACAGGCCCAGCTTGCATTTTTCGCAACCATCGCCCCGTGCATGGAGTTCGGTGTCCTTCTTGCCAAAGAGCGCGCAGAGCTTATCAGAAAGCTCGGGTTCGAGCTGGCCGCGCTCCACCGCCTCGCGGTAGGTAATGCGGCAATGCGGGCAGATCACACCGGCCAGACGCTGGTACACAAGGCCACGGATCACAGTCGGGTCCTGCAGTTTCCAGGCCGGAACGCCGAGATCGATGAAGCGGTCCAGGATGCCGAGCGCTGTACCGGCGTGGACCGTGGTCCAGAGCGCGTGACCGGTCATGACAGCCTGAACGGCCAGGTTGCCCGTCTCGGTCGACCGGGTTTCCCCCATGATGATGACGTTGGGGTCAGAGCGCAGAGATGCTTTCATCGCCTCGACGAAACCATCGGTCCCATCGGGGCTTTTCTTTACCGGCACCTGGATGGCGCCCGGCAGATCGAGCTCGACGGGCTCCTCGATGGTGTACATCGAAATTTCGCGCTGCTTGTCGATGAACATCTTGTTCAGAACCCGCTGCAAGGTGGTCGACTTCCCCGAGGACACCTTACCGGCAAGAATATACATGCCGTTTGTCCGTTTTCGCATTGTCGAAATGTCCGAGATCTGCTGGGCATTGTACCCCAGGTGATCGATCTCGATCTCGTTTGCGGGTGCTTCGTACTTCAGACGCATTACCAGGGCGCCCCGGCCGTCAGAGGTCGGGGAATACTGAAGCCGGACCATCTCGACCTTGGGAGGGAGCAGGCCAGAGCGTGCAGTCAGCGCGCCCTGCTGGAAGCTCATGTCCGAGCTTGTGCCGGCGAGGTCGGAGGCCACGGCGAAGGTCGCCTTGATCAGGGCCATGCCCTCTTCAGGCTCACGCGAGCCAAGGTCCTTCACACGACCGTAGACCCGGATCCGGATCTCGGCATAGCGTTTCAGGACACGGATATGCACGTCCGAGGCGCGTTCGGAACCGGCCTGGCGCAGGATCTCCGCCAGATCGACCTGGCGATCGAGCTCGAGCGCAGGAGCGTTCGCATCATCGCTGGTGTCCGTGGTGTAGAGATCGAGAAGCGTGGTGGGCTCGACCTCCGGGAAATCCTCGAACTTGTACCCGCGCCGTTGAGCCGTATTCAGGACATGTTTCACCTCGGGAG
>OJFX01000576.1_pt1 | contig 13560 bp, 7 predicted proteins | sample 1594171 | NCBI WGS metagenome assembly OJFX01 (sample SAMN05416840, study PRJEB24817) | seawater metagenome | isolation source: Sea water | place: Canada:Atlantic | collected 2013-07
ATCCACGAAGCGCCGGCGGGCGGCCACGAGCCCGGGCCCCTCCATCTCGGCGTGGACGCGCCACGCATCGATGCGCTTCTGCGAGTAAGGGTCAACCTTCGACTCAGTGGTCCGATCCACCAAGCGGGGCCCTTGGAAAACCCCGTGTTCGAAGCGCACCCCGTGCGCTTCCCCGGTGAGGCACAGTCAGAGCCAATCGGCTTTCGCGCCGATGCCCTCCATCGTGTGCACGCCGGAGCCGCCTATCGCCACGAGTGGCTTGGAGAAGCCCGCGGGCAGGACCCCCACCAGGTTCGTGTCGATGATGACCACGTCAGCATCGTCCAGGGCCGACACGGGCACCTTCCCTGACCGTAGCGCAGCCCCCGAGGTCATCTGAACACCCGTGAAGTTGGCTTCCAGAAAGGCCTGGAAATCGGCGCTCCGGGACGCGTCCCTCCCGCCGACAAACTCGACGATGAGATCAATCTTCGGGGAGGGAAGAACGGCGTCTTGGGGGAGCCACGCCGCGGCGCTGAGGAGGCTGATGAGGAGCATCCTGTCACCGTAATGCCTGGGGCCAAAGCCGTACCGTAAATTCGGTATCAGGCCAGCACAGCGCTACGCCCCGTCCAGGTCGCCATGGCCCTGCAGTGGGGACCTCCAGCTCGACACGCGGGGTGCAGCAAACGGGGGCGCCCATCCCCAATAGCCTGCCTTTGGGTCGGCGCCGCAAGCGATCGGGTCAGGGCCCACCCACTTGGTCGATGTGCCATCCACATCCATGGCACCGGCCACTTTGTCGATCGTGACGACGGCCCAGAGCGGCTCCTGATACGGGCAGGTGTGGCCGATCCACTTGTGCTCTTCGTGGACCTTGGGGTCGTAGCTTTCGTGTTGATGGTCGCCCCCGACCCATACGTACGAGGCACTGTTGATCAGCGTGTAGTAGATCCCATTCAGAAGACGAGAGTAGTCCACATGGGAGTGACCAGAGAAAACACCGATGACCCCGGGGTGCCCGTCCTGGCGCCCCGCTGCGTCCAGGATCGCCCGAACCTCTGCACGGTTATCTACGCCATCGGAAGAGTCGAGGGGCTGGTGCACGAAGACAAGAGTGGGGCGCGGATTGGCTTCTAGATCCGCCCGCAGCCAATCCAGCTGATCCTCCGCGACGAAACGCGCGTAGCCCCCCGACGTGCCGCCGGGATCATTGCCGTCCAGAACTATGCAGTGCAGTCCCTTGACGTCAAAGCTGTAGTACCGAGCGCTCATCCCGTAGTACTTCACGACCTGCTCGCGGCTGAAGCCGCCATCCATGTCGTGGTTCCCGATGACGTGATACCGAGGTCCATCGAAGCGCCTCCACGCCTCCATGAAGGCGTCGTTGCCTGACTTCGGCTGGCAGAAGTCACCGAGCTGCAGCACGAAGTCCACGTTCTGGTCTTTCATCGCCGAGACGAAGGAGGTGATGCGCTCAACACCATCATGCATGACGTCCTGATGAACGTCCGTAATCACTCCAAAGCGCAGCTTCGAATCTCCAGCACCGGGATTCACGGGGGCGTCGGCGCTCTGGTCCGCCAGTGCCCGGGAAGGCCTCGGGCGGAGCGACCCAGCAATCCCAAGCGCGGAACCGATCAGCGTCTCGCGCCTGGTGATACGAAGTTTTGTCATGGTGACTCGATGGCCTTGGATCGATCGATGAAGTGCCCCATCGCGGGGCCAGCCGAATGTAGCGCGACCACCGTCGGCTTGTGCGTAGATAGCGCGTTCGGAAGGTAGGACCGGCGCAGATGGGCACTGCGGGAGTCCGGGCGCTCGGCTACGATCTGAGGGACCCATCCTCCGACCGGATTCGACCTTGAAGCACTCTCTACCGCCGCTCGCGATTCTCGCCGCCCTGTGCGCGCCGAGCTTCGCTCAAGCCACCTGGTACGTGGACAGCCTCGCGGCCCCGGCCGGGGACGGTTCCCCTGGGGCGCCGTTCGTTCAGATCGCGGAGGCCACTGCGGCCGTGTCGGCCCTGGACGTCGTGCTTGTGGCACCTGGCCTCTACGAGCCCTTTGTGTCGACCGTCCCGATCAGTGTGATCGGGCCTGTGGCGGGCGACGCGATCGTCGCTCCGACCAATGCGAGCCCGCTGCGCTCCTCGGTGATCCGCGGCGATGATGACACACCAGGCGCGTCGATCGAAGTCAGGGGCCTCACCTTCGACGGCGAGCAAACGTCCGGCGGGGCTGGCGGAATCAACATCGAGACCCCCGTTAACATCGTCGTGCGCCAGTGCTCCTTCCAGGGCCTGCGGCCCGGGACAGGCACGGGGAATGCGCTCACCCTGTACAACCAACGGGGCAACACTCTGGTCGAGGAGTGCTCGATCGTTCGCTCCGAGTTCGCCGGCTCCGCCGTTTCCTTCGGTGCGATCGCCAGCACTTTCGAACTCGGCAGCTTCGTCCTTCGCGACTGCCTGTTCGAAGAGAACTTCGCGTTCCCACCTCCGAACTTCGGCGCTTCCCTGATCAGCGTGGTGCAGTTCGTGGGTGGCACGACCCGCGTCGAGGACTGCGTCTTCCGAAGGAACCAGGGGATCTCCATCCTGCGCGGGGACCTAACCACGGGCCAGATGATCGACTGCCTCTTCGACAGCAATCGAAGCCCCGGCGGCCTCGTCAGCGGCGCGCTCTTTGGCCAAGCTGCGCCGAGCCTGGTGCGCTGCGTCCTACGCGGCCCCAAGGACACCGCTGGCCTGCCGGACGGCAACCTCCTCTTATGGGTGCCCGCGATCACCGACTGCACGATCATCGGCAACCCCTCCGGCGTGAGGGGCCCCCTTGCGTGGGACGCCACCATCACAAGGACGGTGATCGACGGCTTTGATGCGGGACCGTTCACGATGTTCGGAAATGCTCGGCTTCGGTCGTGCACGCTCTATGGGACCGCTTCCGTGGACCCGCTCCTCGAACATGTTCCGCAGGTCTGGAACACCATCGTCGAGCGTCATCGCGGCCCCGTCGGAGGCGCCAGCTCCCAGGTGCTCTTCTCCAATCTCCCCGGCGGGCCCTCCTTTGGCCCGGACAACATCGACGCCACTTCCGAGTTCTACGCCCCGCTGGCAGGGGACCTGCGCCTCGGGCCAGGCTCGCCTTGCATCGACGCAGGAGGGGCGGCATCGAACGACCCCAACGGATCGCCCCCCGACATCGGCGCCCTTCGATTCGACGGATCGGCACCGCCCGTCGCTGGCTCTTACTGCCCGGGAAAAGTCACGTCGGAAGGCTGTGCGCCCGAGCTTTCCGTGCCTGCGGTTCCCTCCGTCTCCGCCGCCACCGGCCTCGACTTGACCGTCGATCGACTGCCCGATTCCACCTTCGGCCTGTTCTTCATCGGGCCCGCCGGCCGCCCGGCCCACACGACGAATTCCTCGTCCCCACTCTGCATCGGCTCCGGCGCCTTCCGCACCCAGGTCGTGGCCCCCACGGGCAACGGCACCTTTCGCGGGACGGTCAGCTTCTCCGTTCCGATCGACCAGCTCACCCAAGGGGGCTTCGCCCCCGGCGACGCCCTCCACACCCAGTTCATCGCCCGCGACCCCCTGAACCCGGACGGCACGGGGATCACGTTCTCGAACGCCCTGCAGATGCTGATGCTGCCCTGAGGCCCGGCAACGGCTGCGGCTAGCTGGCCGGCCGGCGCCTACCCGTGCGGCGTTTCCTTTTCCGGCGTTTCCTTTTCCGGCACGGCCGGGCGGAAGTACGACTGATACGTGACTCCCGGGTGGTCCTTGTAGTCGCCGCCGTTGCCCTCGCAGCGCAGGACCTCCGGGGCCGTGCCCGGGGCGGCCGAGTGGAGCTGAAGGACGGCTCGCTTGGCTTGACGCTCGTCCGCGGCCAGCACGCCGTAGGTCACATCGAAGGCGGTCCAATCCCCTTGGCCGCTAAGGCGCGCGGGGTAGGTCTGCCAGGCTTCGACATCGAGGGTTTGACGCAGCGTCACCTCAAAGAATTCAAGGCCACTCACCTGCTCGCGGGCCATGCGGTCGGCGCGCAAGATCTCATCGGGCATGAGGCCGGCGGCGAGTGCCTTGGCGCGGAGGGGGCTCGCCATGTCCGTGCCTTCGGCCGCGTCGAGGGCGCGGGAGAGGGCCGCCATGACGCCGCGCGTATTCAGACTCTCAATCGCGTAGAGAGCCGTCTGCAGCACCGCCGTGAGGGCGTCCGAAAGCGCGGACTCGTCCCCCAGGGCCTTCGCGGCATGGGCCTCGAAGGCGAGCAGCCCGAAGGCGTTGTCTTCCGTCCGGTCACGCTCCAGGGCGCAGGCCGCTCTGACCCCGTCGAACCGGCCAAGCGCAAGCAGGGCCTTCGCGCGGTAGTAGTTCACCCAGGGGGCATCGGGGCGTTGCTCGCCATATCGATCGAGGTACGACAGGGCGAGCTGGTCCCTCCCGAGGGTCGGCGCCAAGAGCGCGCCTTCCCAAAGGAGTTCGGGCTCGTCGCAGCCGTCGCGGATCGAAAGGTCGATCAGCTCAAGCGCGTCGCCCGCGCGCCCCGATTCTTCGTAGATGCCAGCCAGCGAGATCACCACGGAGACCTGGTAGCGATTGAGCCTCGCCGACCGCGCCAGGGGCCGCTCCGCCTTCTCGGGGTGGTTGCGCCGCACGTGGCGCAGACCCGCGCGCCCGAAGGGCTCATCCTCGTCCGGCGCGAGGGCCATGGCCCGTTCGAAGAGGCGATCGATGGCCTCGGAGCTCAGTCGGTCCTGGAGAAGCGGCGTCTCGCGGTCGACGAGAGCCCCACCGATCTCCGCGGCCCGGGAGAGGGCCACGCCGTCATCCGGCACGGACGCCGCGACGGAACGGGCCCAGTCCCAGAGACCGGACGCACGCTCTTCGTCCATCGGAACGTGGCGCAGCATGCGGGACGCAGCCCCCAGAAGCTCCGAGCCAGGCGCTTGGTCCTCCCGCGCCCCTTCGTCCTCGAGCCACTTGAGCACGTCCGGGAAAGCGGCTTCCCCGTCGTCCGCCCCTGCGGCTTCGCGGGCTCCTTCGAGCTCGACGAGGAAGGCTTCGATGCGCTCCGCGTAGGCAGGGGCTTCCTGAGGCGTCGCCTCGGGTTCCCCGGAGGGTGCCTGGGCCGCCGCGCTGCCATCGGTGTCGGCCTCCACTGGCGCACCGCCCACCTCCGTGGGCCCAGCGCTCCCCCACTGAATGGGACCCACCGCCGCCATGGCGAGGGCCGCGCCCGAGAGCCCGGAAAGCCCCCGCAGCCGCCGAAGCGTCAGGTGATCGTCGGCGCCCAGGGCGGCCTTCTCCAGCTCGCTCGAAAGCGCGCGCTCCTTCGCCCCGTCCGACATCATGATCGCAAGGCCGACGCGCCGAAGGCGCACCTCGAACCAGCACGCCAGCAGACCGTCCCTACGCAGCCGATCATCCCAGGGGGACAGCGCCGCCTCTGAGCCAGCCGGATCGCCGGCTACCGCGCACTCGAGGGACTCCACGAGCACACGCTCATAAGCTTCCTCCGGGTTCTCGTGTTCGGGCACCGCCAAGGGCGCGTCCGCGGCAAGGGCGGCAAGGTCGAGGCCCAGGCTGTCCTGTGCAGGCGCCCCTTCACCGGACCGCAACAGGGCGGCCAGCTCCCTCGCGCCCAGCGCGAGGTCGTGCTTCCCGGCGCGCTTGTCCCAATAAACCGGCTCCAGCTGAACCGCCTCCGCGAGCGCCGACGCCGCGACCGAGGCGCGTCCTAGCATGAGCTCCAAACCGAAGGTCGCTATGGCCCCCACGAAGCGCGTGTCAGAATCGTTCTCATCCTTGGGCTTGGACCTCATGTTGCGCCGCGCGTTGAAGAGCGCCATGTCGAGGTCGTCCGCCGCCCGGAAGACCTTGACCGCGTAGCTCCGAAAGCACGAGATGCACTCCGGCTTGCCCACTCGATTGCAAACGTCGATTCCCTCCGCGACGCAGCGGTGCACCCCGGGGGAGTTGTAGCCGTTGGAAAGCGCCGTCGCGACCGCAAGGTGGTCGTACGAGCAGGGCGTCAACCAGCGCTGGAACCGTCCGTACTTGCGCTCGTCGTAGCCTGGCTGGAACGCCGCGGCCGCTTCGGGACTCTCGAGGAGCGCCAGCGCTCGTAAGGAAGCGTCCTTGCACGCCTCCGTGTCGAACAGGTCGCGCCCCGTCTTCATGAGCCGGAACTGCGCATAGAAGTATGGGAGGAGCAACCCCTCGGCCTTGGCCCGGGCAGCCACTTCCTTGGCGAGCTGAAAAGCCCCCAGCTGATTGCCCGACCTCGCGATCTCGATGGCGCGGTCGTCGGCGTCAAAAAGCTCTTTCTCTAGGCTGTGCTCTGCCATGCTTCTCTTCTCTCAGTGACCGGCGAGGGCCTCCGCGATCCATTCAAGATCGCGGCTCAGTGTTTCCTGGGACGCCGCGTCCGGCCGCGCGCCCGATCGTTCGAGGGCCGCCGCCACCTGCAGGCGCAAGACACTCGCAAGGGGGTGGCGCGGGCTCTTCTCCATGGCACGCTGCACGAGCGAATGCCGCCCGTTGAGGAGCACCTCGTTGCGCGCGTCCGCGGTGCTTTCAAGGTGGCGGTCGATCAGCGCTTGGAACCCAGAGGGGATCTCCTCCTGGGTTCGCAGCCCGTCGAACGTCGAACGCAGGTCATGGCGTTCGTCGAGGAACGCGATGGCGGGAAGGTCCCCCGGCAGGTCGGCGATGGACACCTCCGCACCACCGAGCCCCAGGGCTTCGGCCCACTCCGCACTGACGGGGCCGCGCCCTTTGGCCCCCAGCACTTGGTCGTCGAACCCAGGGGACGAAACCCGCGCGGAGCGCAGATCGACCCGCTGGCCCGACGCCCGGGCGTCCATCATAAACGCAGCCAGCAGACTCTCCTCAAAGGTCCGCACCGTGTGCACGCAAGGGCGGCCCTGCCCCTCGAAGAGCGCGCTGATGAAGCGCTCCTGGTGCCGCTCGGAGTGGAACCACACGACGCGATCCGCTTCAAGTTCGAAGATCGGATCGGCGGCGCTTCGATCGAGGATGTCCGCGAAGGAGAGCGGCCCGGCAGTGGTCTGGAAGGCGTACGCGTCGCGCAGGACCTCCCGGAGCGCCGGCACCTTGAGGGCGGAGCCCGCCAGGCTGTAACGGTGCCACTGGACGAGGCTCTTCAGCCGCGCGGGTTCCTCCGCCTGGAGCTCTGCGAACCAGGCAAGGACGCGGGCCTCGATCGCTTCCCGCGCGGACTCGAAGGCCGCATCCCGGACGAGGTCTTCGCGGCTCGCTGTCGGCCGGCATCCCGGCAGCTCCACCACACCGCGCAAGAACGTCGCCCATGGCGGCGTGAGGTTCTCCACCCGGCGGGAGATCACCATGCGCGACAACGTCGCCGTCACCGCCGGGCGCGACGTGAAGCCGGGGGTCCGCTCGGAGCTCACAAAGAGCGCGCCGGAGACCGGTGACGCCCCGCCGATCTGAAGCGGCAGGACCGCCAGCGGCGCGGTGTCGAACGTCTCCGAGAGCTCGGCCTCGACGAGCTCGAGGTCGGGCGTTGGTTCAAGCCACGCGGCCGTCCCCCGGTTCACCCGCTGGGGCCGCGTGCCCACGTTGATCGGCACCGGCAAGAAATCCGCGTAGCCGCGGACCAGGTCGCACAGCGCTTCTTCATCGGGGAGCAACTCCAGCCCCACCGGCTTGAGGTGCAGTGTCACGGTGGTCCCAGGCTCCACGCGCTCGCCCCGGCCCAGATTTATGTCAGTGCCCTGGTCTGCCTCCCAGCGGACCGCCTCGGACCCCGAGGTACGGCGCGAGTCCACAACGATGCGCTCCGCCAGGAGAAACCCTGACAGGAGCCCGATGCCGAACTGCCCGATGAGCCCTGAGCTGCCGCCGCTATCCCGCTTCGTCAGTCCGGTCAGGCTCATGCCGACGGTGCCGAGGTACTTCTCCGCCTCCGCCGCGTCGAGCCCGACGCCATCGTCCGTCACCGTCAGCGTCTTCGCCTCCCTGTCCAGGAGCACGTCGATGCGTCCCTGGAAGCCCAGGTCCTCCGCGCGGCGACGCACGATGCCATCGTGGGCGTTCTGTAGCAACTCACGGACGGGGGTCGTGCGCTGGCTGTACAGCGACGTCCCCATGATCTCGATGATCCCCGCCATGTGAACACGGAAGGGAATGTGGCGGCTTTCCATGGACGGATCAGCGGCGACGCCACACGACGCCCTCGGGGGTGTCCTGCAGCTCGATGCCAAGGGCCGTCAGGGCATCCCGGGCCGCATCGGCGGCGGCCCAATCCTTGGCCGCCTTGGCGGCGCCACGCTGTTCGATCAGCGCTTCCACCTCCGCGTCCGCGGACTGCTTGTCCGTCTCGATGAAGCCGAGGGCATCCGCCGCGCGGCGGTAGAACGCCAGGGCGTCCACGGCGACGGCAGCTCCCACTTCCCCATCGAGCAACGGCTTGCGCAGCTGCTCGAGGGACGCGATGGCCACGGGCGTGTTCAGGTCGTCGTTCATGCCGGACTCAAAGCCCGAGATCACTTCCCCGAGCAGGCTGCGTCCAGCTTCGGCGTCCGCCGCGCCGCTCTCCCCGTCGACGACGCGGTGCAAGAGCACCGCGACCTCGTCGAGGTTCTCGAGCCGCGCGCGCATCTCTTCCATGATCGCCCACGTGAAGTTGATCTGCGTCCTGTAGTGGCCACGCAGAAGAGCGAAGCGCAGGTGCCGCGGCTCGAAGCCACGCTCCACCACGTCCGGCACGGTGTACACGTTGCCGAGGCTCTTGCTCATCTTGCCGCCGTCCACCTGCAGGAACTTGGCGTGCATCCAGACCGCGGCCAGGGGCGTGCCGTTGGCACACGCGCTCTGGGCGATCTCGCATTCGTGGTGCGGGAAGACGTTGTCTTCGCCGCCCGTGTGAATGTCGATCGAGTCCCCCAGCAGCGCCTTCGCCATGGCCGAGCACTCCATGTGCCAGCCGGGGAAGCCATGCTCGCCGAAGACCGTCTCCCATTTCATGAGGTGCGCGGGATCGCTCTTCCAAAGGGCAAAGTCCGCGGGGTGACGCTTCTCTTCATTGACCTCGACGCGGCTGCCCGCGACGAGGTCCTCGACGCGGTTGCCCGAGAGCTTGCCGTACTCGGGGAAGCTCCTGACGTCGAAGTAGACGTTGCCCTCCACCCGGTACGCATGGCCCCGCTCGATGAGCTTCTCGACCATCACGACCATCTCATCGATGTACTCCGTGGCCTTCGGGCGAGCCATGGGCTCGCGCACACCAAGGGCCGCCATGTCCTCGAGGAACATCGCCGTGTAACCCTCGGTGATCTCCTTCGGGTCGCGCTTCTCGCGCCGCGCCTGGGCCTCGACCTTGTCGTCGCCCCCGGCGTCCGCCGTATCGTCGTCGGTCAGGTGCCCCACATCGGTAATGTTCATCACCTGGTCGACCTGGTAGCCGAGGTACTCGAGCCACCGTCGCAGCAGGTCCGCGAAGAGAAAGCTTCGATAATTTCCGATGTGTGGGCGGCCGTAGACCGTTGGCCCGCAGTTGTACATGCGGACCTTTCCCTCCTCGAGGGGAGTGAACGGGACCTTCTCACGGGTGAGCGTGTTGTAGACGTGAAAAGTCAAAGGTGGAGTCTCGGGTCGTTGCCGGGTCGTGTACGCGTAAACTCTGCGCGCCGAAGCGCAGGTCGTTCCGGGGACCGCGCCATGGGGCGGGTCCGCGGGGCACACAAGGTACCGCTTCGGGCTTCTCGATGACCCCCCTGCGCCATCCTTCGGACACGAGTCCTGACCCCAAGCCCCCCTCGGACATGGAGTCAGCGGCCCATTCGAGCCCCAACGTCCGCCTGCTCGCCCCCCTGGGCGAGGGCCGCACGAGCCGCGTCTGGCGGGGTCGGCTCGAGGCGCCGTTTGACGGGATGGACGCCGGTACCGAGGTGGCCATCAAGATCCTCCTGCCGGAACTCGTGGACGAGCCCGACGCCCGGGGCACCCTCGCCTTCGAGCGTGAGGTCTCGCGCTCGGTCCATCACCCGGCCTTGGCACGCGCCCGATACCACTCCCTGGGCGGCCCGACCCCGCCCCTTGAGGACGGCGCCGAGGAGGATCTCGGCGAGCCCCATCCCGACGCGGACGCCCCACGACCATGGCTGCTCCTGGACCTGATCCCGGGATCCGCCCTCGACGAATACATCGAAGCGGAATCAGCGATCCCCGAGCCGCTCCTGCGGACCATTGGCGTTCGCCTCGCCAAGGCCCTCTCCGCGATGCACGCCGCTGGCTGGGTGCACGGGGACGTCAAGCCGGAGAACGTGCGCCTCGACGAAGAGGGGCGCGCCGTGCTCGTCGACTTGGGATTCGCACGCCGCGCCGGCTCCGCCACGGCCCCCCTGGGCACGCCCGGCTACGTGGCCCCCGAGCGCGCCACAGGCGGAGCCCCTTCCGCGAGCTCCGACGTCTTTGCCCTGGGTTGCCTGCTCTACGAGGCCGTCACCGGAACGGCCGCCGCGGCGGCCACGGGCGGCTATGACTCCTTGGCGCGGGGCCGCCTGCGCCCCGCCTCGGACCTCGTCCCCCGGGTATCGCCCCTGCTCGACTCGTTGCTCCAGGACATGTTGGCCTCGGTGCCGAGCAGCCGCCCCACGGCCCGGGAAGTCAGCGGCATTCTCGAGGAGGGCGAAGCGTCCCAGTGGTGGCGCAGCCGCATCGCGTACGACGCTGGGGCTCGCCGGGACACCGTCGCATGGTCCGGGAGCCACGGCCTGCCCCTGGTGGGCCGGGACGCGGAACTCCGCGAGCTCATGGACGCCTGGCATTCGACCAAGTCCGGCGGGCTGGCCGTGCTGCTCACCGGTGGCCGGGGCACCGGCAAGTCACGACTCATCGCCGAGTTCGTTCATCACCTGCGTCAGAGCGACTCGCCCCCCCTTTACCTCTACGGCCGCTGCAACGCCATCGGCGACGAGCGCCCCGGAGCCCCGCTGATCGCCCTCCTCCGCCGGTGGCTGCACCTGCCGTCGGGCACGCGCCCCGGCGCCCGGGTGAGGACCCTGCTCGAGGACACGGTTTCCGCTGAGGTGGGCCGAACCCTGCTGTCGGCCCTGCGCCCGGGGTCCGACGAGGATATTGGCGCGGAGGTCACCGAGGCGGCAGCCCTCGCCGCTTGGCTCCTGGCGCTCCCCAAGCGTGGCCCCACGGTCATCTTCTTGGACGACCTGCAGTTTGCCGGGACCGCCACCCTCAGCGCCATGCAGCGCGTGGCGCGGGAGCTGAAGGGATCGGGCCTGCTGCTGATCCTCGGCCTGCGGAGCCAGGCAGAGATCCAGCGCATCCAAGGGCTTTCGGAGCTACGTGCACGACTGTCGGACGTCATGCACCGCATCGACCTGCCGCCCATCAGCGAGGACGCGGTCCTCAGCCTCGTGGAGCACCTCTTCCACCACTCCGTTCCGCGCCTGCGTCTCGCCCGCACCCTGCACGAGCGCACCGGGGGCATCCCCGGCCAGATCGGTGAGCTGCTACGCCTCTGCAGCCAACGGGGATGGACGCGCCCGGCCCCGGCCCCCGGACGGGGCCTCGAACTGCTCGTTTCGCCGGAGGATCTTCCACGCCCCGAGAGCGTTCGCGTGGCCGTTTCGGAGCGCCTCAGCGACCTATCTGGACGCGGACGCATCTGGCTCGAGCGTGTCGCCGTTCTCGGGGCGCGCATCGACCCGGACGTCCTGAATGCCGCTTGGCCCAGGGCCCGCGCGGCCGTCCGCGATGGGTGCCTTGCGGAGCTTGTGCGAGAAGGGTGGCTCGTGGCCTCCGGAGCCCATTACCGCTTTGCCCATCCCGTGGAGCGTGAAGAGACCCTGGAACTGGCCAGCGACCGGCGCCTCGTGCATGCGCATCGCGCCGTCGCCCGTGCCCTCGCAGCCGCTGAGAAGGCCCTCGGCAGGAGGCCCACGTACCGGCGCGCCTATCACTTGCGCGAGGGCAATGAGAACAGCCTGCTCCTGGAGGTCTTGCCGGAGCTCCTGCGTCGCATGCGGGACAGCGGCCATCCCAATCGCCGCGCGACCCTGGCGACCTGGGGCCTGGAAGCCCTCGAAGACATGCCCATGGGCGGCCGCGACCACCCCTTGCGCCGCGTCCTCTTGGAAGCCCTCGCGGACGCCGCGGACCGGCTTGGGGCCAGGGAACAACAGCGCAAAGCCCTCGAGGAGCTAGGCGAGATTGACTTCGACCTCGAGGCCGAGCCAGAGGCCGGTGCGAGGGTCTACCTCCTCCATGGACGCCATGCCCTGAGCGGCGGCCGCTTCGGCCTTGCCCGCGGGTTCTTGCGCAATGCCCAAAGCCTCGCCGAGCGCGCCGTGCGCGGGATCGACGAAGGCACGTTAGACCTCACCCCCATCGCCGCCGCCGAGGTGCTCAGCGACCGCGCAGAGATCGAGCGCCTGTTCGCGCGTATCGATTCCGAACGGGGCGAATACGCCGAGGCCCAGGCCTCCGCCGACCGCGCCCTGGAGCACGCGCCGGATCCCGTCGCCCGGGCCGAGGCGCACCTTCTCCACGCCGAACTCGAGATCCACGAAGGCAGGCTCAGGTCCGCGCTCCAGAGGCTCGCCAGCGCGCGAAGGGAACTGCGTGCGGAGTCCGGCGGCCTGCGCGAGCGCAGCGTTCGCGCCGCCATGAACCTCCTCTCTGGCCGAGCCTGGCGCCTCGTCGGACGCCCAGCCCGGGCCGCCCGCGCCTTGGAGCGGGCGTGGGAACTCGCCTTGCAGGCGGGAATGGGCTCCATCGAAGTGGAAGTCGGCGCCCGCCGCGGCCGGCTGTACGCGGACATCCAGAGAGAGCACACCGCGGAACTGATGCTGCGCGACGCCCTCTTCACTGCCCGGCGCATCGAGGACCGCCGGGGCGAGGCGCTCGCTGCGCTCTTCCTTGGGATCCTGCTCGCCGAGCAAGACATCGAAGGCTCCGCTGATCTCGTTTCCCGCGCTCGACGCCTCGCCCACGAGCTGGGCCTCCTGCGGGTCGAGGCCCTATCGCTCGCGATCCAAGCGCGCCTGGCCCGCATTCACCAAGACGGGGAAACCGCCCTGTTGCTCGCTTCCGACGCGTGGTCCCTCGTCGAACGCCACGGCGCGGAACTGCCCGACCGCATCGTGATCGGCGCGACCCTCGCCCTGATCCACAGCGAGCAAGGCCATGCCGGCGAGTCCCAAGCGATCGAGCGCCAGCTCCGGCGCCGCATCGAACACGACAACGCCCGCCTACCCATTGGAACAATGCGTCGGCGCCACGCCCGCTGGACCGCCAACTTGCTCTCCAGCACCCTCAGCCCTGACGGCCCGCTCTACCCCCGGGTGTCGCTGCCCGAGAGCGTGAGCTAAGTCGAGGAGCCGCGCATGAGCCCAAGGCCCTGGGGCCTCCGCGGGAGAGGATTCACCTGGCTCTTTCCTACGGGTTGGCGAAGGGCTCCGTAGAGCTGCGCATGCCTCAGATCGCTCCCGCAACGCAGCTCCTGCCCCACGCCCTCTTCTGTATCCCCCTCTGCCTGTCTCTTATACACATCTCCGAGCCCACGAGACTAGGCA
>OJFX01000583.1_pt1 | contig 13433 bp, 9 predicted proteins | sample 1594171 | NCBI WGS metagenome assembly OJFX01 (sample SAMN05416840, study PRJEB24817) | seawater metagenome | isolation source: Sea water | place: Canada:Atlantic | collected 2013-07
TATCGTCGGCAGCGTCAGATGTGTATAAGAGACAGGCGATATAAGGGCTCCATCACGTTGGACTACGGTTCCCGCGACGATCTTGAGCGTGTGTGCGATCTGATCGCCCCAAAACCGACGGTGTAGTGGGCGCTCACCAGGTGTGAAGTGACGCCCGATGTTCCACGTGGAACATCGGGCGTCTTTGCGTTGGGGTCGAATGTTCCACGTGGAACATCTGCGATGCCTCCAAGATCCCGTGGGCAGGCGGACCCCGCCGGTTGGAGACCGCCGCGTGCTGGCGGGCGGGATTCCGTGTCACTGCGAGGCCGACCTGGACCCCAGGGGCCACTGAGGTTCCACGTGGAACATTCGGGCCCGGGCCGTGGCCCAGACCTTATGAGGGAAGTCCGATCGCGTGAGCGCCCGGCGCCTGGTATCCCGATAGGGGGTGGATCAACCGCTGGACAGGGTTCGGATACTCGATGTTCCACGTGGAACATGCGCTCCTCAGCGCTCGGCTCGACGCGGTCCCGTCCTCATGCTGTTGCCCTGTGCCGCACGGTCGGTTCCGAGAGAACTCCACGTGTTATCCACATGGAGTCCTGGGAGCGACTTCTGAGCGAGCCAGGTTAGGAACCACCCTAGGATGCTCCAGGAGACCGCTCACAGTGTCCTGGCAATAGTCTCCCCGAATGGCGGCTTCTTTCGGACCGCAGTTTCCACAATCAGCGCGCTCCGCTGGCGATGACTGTGCCCTGGCGCTCTCGGGGAGGGGGCGCCTGGATCGGATGTTCCACGTGGAACATCCGGCAGCCAAGCAAGAAGGGCGCCCATCCGGTGGGGATGGGCGCCCTTCTTGGACGTTCGGTAGCCGGCGCTGACGGCCGGCCCTAGCTCAGAGAACCTTCGTCGACTCGATCTTGACCGGCTCCAAAGGACGCTCTGGGTTGCCTTCTTCGGTCTCCGCGGCCGTCACTTCCTTCACGATATCGAGGCCTTCAAGGACCACTCCGAAGACCACGTACTGGCCGTCGAACTGATTGTGCATCGGCGTCGAGGTGATGTAGAACTGGGATCCAGAGGAGTCCGTAGCACCGGAGGTCTTGGCGGCAGCCACAGCGCCTTCCACGTGCTTCAGGTTGTTCTTCTCCTGGGGGATCTTGTAGCCGGGTCCGCCCAGGCCCCAGGTGTCAGGCTCGCCCTCTTTCGTGTTTGGATCCCCGCCCTGCATGAACTGACCGCTATTGATGCGGTGGAACAGGGTGCCGTCATAAAAGCCCTCAGAGGCGAGCTTCACCATGTTGTTGGCGTGGAGCGGGGCGAGGTCGGTGTACAGGCCAAGGACGATCCTGCCCCTGGAGGTGTTGAACTCGATCTTCGCGTGCTCAGCCGGCAACTCCGGGTTGGAGTAGATCTGCGCCTTCTTGTGGAAGTTGCTCTCGGCTTCGATCCGGCTCGTCATGTGATCGAGGAGCGTTGCCGAGGCGCCGTCCTTGCCAACAGGGAAAGCGAGCTTCGTGAGCAGAGGGGAGGCGTGCTCCCGAGCGGACGACAAAGTCGACGTCGCGTCGCTGAATTCCCGGTCGCCCACTTCCACGGCCGTTTGAAAGACCTTCACCCAGGAGGAGATGGCCGGGTCTTTGATCGCCCGACTGGCGGAGGCCAGGGAGCCCGCCAGGTCGTCACCGCCGGTGGAACGTGCGTCGAATAGCTGTTCCCAGTCAGCGCGAACGGCGTCGACCTTGGCTTCGCCGGAGCGTTGCATGTAGATGATCGCGGCCGCGATCACCGCGAGCAGTCCGAGCCCGTGCCACTTATAGCTATCGACGAACTCCGCGAACGCGGAGCGTTCCTCTTGGATGATCGTGATTTCGGTTGCCGCCTTATGCTTGGCCATGGTGCAAGGGGCTTCGCTAGCGATTGCTCAATCTGCGAAGCATTTAGAGTTGTCTGCGGGGGGCGACGCAAGTGTTGCGGCGCGAGGAAGGGCGGATCGCCCGCGAGGGGCGTTCCAACGGCTCCGGGAACGGGCATGCGAGGGTCACAGGCACTGAGACCCCCGTAGGCCGTTCAATCGGCCGCGAAGTATAGGCTTGGCCAAGGAATCGTGCTCTTCCCAGTCCAGAAGCCCTTCACTTCTGTCGAGGATCCGCATCCAAAATGCGCACCGAATCGCCTCCTGCGTTGAAATCCCTACGCCCGACGCGATGATCCTGCGCCCCGTGCGTATTCGCCGATCCTCCCCCTGGGAGCCTGCGGGCCCCGGGGCAACAGCGCGTTCACTTCCGGCTCGCGAACAGCACCTCTGACCCCTTTCGTCCCAAGCCACATGCTCATCGCCTTTTCCGCCGCCCTTGTCGCCGCCGCGCCCCAGGAGCCTATGTCGCTCCACCCGCAGTCCGCTGCCATCTCCATTCAGATGCCGGACGTGCAGGGATTGATCGCCACGTACTCCAAGACGGCTGGCGCCCGCATGATGGCCGACCCTGAACTCCACACGGCCGTGGGCCTCATGATGGCAGGGGAGGGGGCTCCGCCGGTGAACCCCCTCGAGATGATGATGGGGCAGTACGAGTCCATGGTGAGCGACAACCAGATGCCGCCGATCTTGAGCCTTGCCTCAGGCATCAAGTCGCTGTCGTTCTCCTTGGACGTCCCCAACGGCGACCTCTTCGCATTCTCCCAGGCCATGGACGCCATGGGTTGGGAAGACCGCGACACGAAGACCGCCGAGACCATGGGGATCCGGTTCGTCGCCGACTTTGTCGACGAAGAAGCCCAGGCCGATATGGTGGCCTTCTTCGCAGAGCAGTTCACCGACGAGGCTCCGTGGGAAACCGAGCTTCAGGCCATGAGCCTGACCCGGGAGGAGGCTGGCGCCTTCGGATCGAAGTCCGTCAGCGTCTGGCGCTACGCCTCCACGACCGACGAGGAGATGCGGTATGAGATGGACACGTCCATGGCCATGATTGCCGGCGGTACACGCATGGCGATCGTCATGGGCAACGTCGACGTGATGGAGTACGTTGACGCGCTCGGCAACGGCGCCACGGAAGGCAACGCGGCTGCGATCTTCGCCGCCGGCCGCAAGTCCATCGGCGGCGCCCAGGGCATTCCCGTCTTCGAAGCGCACATCAACCCGTTCGTTGAGAGCATGGTGATGAATGCGGAGCCGATGGCTCTGCCCGCCCTCGACCTTGTGGAAGGCCTTGTGGGTCCCATGGCATCGATGGTCATCCGCGGTGGCCACTGGCGTTTGGACCTGGATCCGGCCACCGGTGAGTTCGTTATGGAGGGCGTGCATGCGCCGTCCAAAGCGGGCCCGACCGCCGGCCTCCTCGGGGCGACCGCGGTGGATCCAACGGCCCTGACCCTTGCACACCCGGACGCCCTCGTCACGACCGTCACCAGCCTGGACAAGAACGTGCTGGTCAATCTCCTCGGCGAAATGGCCAAAATGGACGGTCCTGAGGTCTTCGAAGAGATGGATGCCAACTATGGTTTCCGCCCGGACCGTGACCTCGCCCAGCCCCTCGGTTCGGCCGTCAGCTACAGCCTCCCCAAGCTCGGTTCGCTTCTCGCGGCGCCGAACCTGATGATCGCCATGGACCTTGACGACAAGGACGGGTTCATCCGTGGTATGGACGGCCTCTTCAAGCTGGCCGGCGAAGCGGGGGAGGGCGTCGAAGTCACCCGCGAGACCTACAAGAAGATCTCGACCCTCTACAAGATCTCGATGCCGGCCCTCTTCGAGGACCTCCCGCTCGACGGCCTGCCGGTCGACCTTTCGAAGATCATCGAGCCGACCATCGCCGTGCTCGACGACCGCGTGGTCATCACGATGAACCGCACCCACGCCAAGAAAGAGGTGCGTCGTGTCCGCAACCTCTTGAAGGAGGGCGCGGAGCCGACGTTCCACGCGGGCATCATGGGCCTCGGCGACCTGAAAGGCGCCACGACGGTGAGCTACGCAGACTGGGCAGGCTTCGTTGGGGGCATCTACTCACAGCTCAAAGCCTTCGGTCCGATGCTAGCGGGCGCACTTCCGGTGGACGTCACCGCGCTGCCGTCCGCTGACGTGCTGACCCGTCACTTCCGCCCGAGCGAGCGCCGCGTGCGCCTCGAGGGCGGCGCCGTGCGCCACTCCTCGCGCTCGTCCTTCGGTCCTGAGATCTCCGCCCTCCCGCTTACGATGATGTTCACCGTCGGGACGATGGCAAGCGCGCCCATGATGGATGAGCAGTTGATCGAGGCCCAGCCGTGGGAAGAAGTCGACGAGCCTGTGACTGTGACTGGAGCGGACCTGGCGACCATCAACACCACCGTGGCCTTCACCGAGGTGGCAGTGGCGATCACGCTCTTCCAGCTCGACCAAGGCGACAAGCTACCGGCGACCCTCGCGGAGCTCTCCCAGAAGAGCACCAATTACCCGGGCGGCTACATCGACGGGGCGCTCCCGAAAGACGGCTGGGGCCGCGACCTCTTGTACAAGGTGGACGGAACGAGCTTCACCCTCTGGTCCAAGGGCCCGAATGGTGTGGACGAACAAGGCGCCGGAGACGACGTCGTTGCCGATTGACCTGGGAGGGGCATTGGGATCATCCTTCCGGGCTCGATGAGCACCGGTAGCGACGAACCAAGCCCCAAGGCCCAAGCGGACTCGACCGTCGAAGGCGGAGAGTCCACGCCCGAGTGGCAATACCGGCGCAGCGACCGTTCCCACCGGAACGGCCCGCTGCGCCGGCGCTATAGGGACTTTCGTCGGCGCGTGACGGCCCCTCTCATCCCAGCCCTCGTGCCGCCGATTCTGCGCACGATCGGACGCACTTGGCGGGTTCGATCCACGGCCGGGGAGCGGCGGAAAGACGTCCTGGAGTCGCCGCAGGGCTGCATCGCCGTGCTCTGGCATGGACGCATGGCGGCGGCGGCGCCGCTCTTTACCGGTGTGGACGCTGTGATCCTGGTCTCGCGGTCGGGGGACGGCGACATGGCGAACGTCCTGCTGTCCCGCTTGGGATACGAGACCCTGAGGGGGTCGACCGGGAAGGTGGGGGGGACGGTCCTGAAAACCATGCGGGCGACGCTCGACGGGGGCCGGGCGATCGCCATCACGCCCGACGGGCCGCGCGGCCCGCGGCACCACGTGAATCGAGGGGCCGCGTTCCTCGCAAGGGCCACGGGGCGCCCCATCCTGCCGATCGGCTTTGCCGCTCGACGCGCCCTGCGCCTGCACTCCTGGGATCGATTCATGGTTCCCGCGCCCTTCACGAGGGTCCAGGTGGTCTACGGCGAGCCCGTCCACGTTCCCTCGGGCGCCACCGATGAGGAGCTGACGGCGGTCTCGGAGACGGTCCGGACGCGGCTCATGGACGCGGAGATCGCGGCTTACGGCTCCCTGGGAAAGGAGGTGGATTGGTGATCCGCATCGGTCCTTCCGGCTGGACTCACCCAGGGCTCCTGTCCGTTTGGCCCCAGGGCCGCAGTGGAGGGGCGCCCTTTGACCCCCTCGAGTTCCTAGGGCGCTACTTCGGGTGCGTCGAGGTCGATGCCACCGCCCACGCGGTTCCCCGGGCGGAGCACGTCCAGCGCTGGCAGGCCTCCCTTGCGGAGGCCGAACGGACCCGCATCGTCCTGCGCTTGCCCAGGTCCCTCACGGACCTCTCTCGGGATCCGGCGGATCGCGCGGCCGAGGCGGAGCGGACCAATACGGCCCTCCAGAGCCTCGTCCGGCGAAAGAAGCTCGGCGCCCTGGTGGCCGAACTGGCCCCCGGGACGATCTTTGGCCCGGCCGAAACCCGGGCTCTGATCGAGCTTGCGCGGGCCTTTCCCGGCGCGCCGCTTGTGCTCGAGGCGGACCACGGGTCCTGGTACGAACGTACGGCCCTCGACACCGTGGGGGGCGCGGGGTGGTCCCTCGCTCACGTGGAGCCAGCGGACCGCTGGGATGCCCCGCCCAGGGACCATCGGCCGACCGGTCCCGTTGGGATGCTGCGGCTTCTCGCCCCCGGGCGAGCGGGCCCGCCCGTGATTGGGGCCCTGGCAAGACGTGCGCGGCTTCTGGAGCCCCGCGTGGATGAGGTCTTTGTCGTGGCCGCGAATGGTGGTCGTGAGTCCTCCGCGCCTGAGCTCCGCCTGGCGGCCGCCCTCGAGATCAAATTTGTCCTACGGGGGCAGTCCCCCGTACCTGCCTGGCCGGAGATCGTTCAGGCTTGTCCGCACCTCGCCCCCGTCGTGGTGCTGCCCTCCGGCCCCGATCCGATCCCATGACAGATTCGCCTTCCACGCCACCAGCCCACGCGATCGACCGGCTTCACCTGGTGGCGGACCATGGACGGGATCACGGGCCTGGACGCCGCATCGGCGTCCGCATCGAGCGCCTGGCCGGGGACACTTCGCCAAAGCCAGTGGCCGTCCTCTGCCACGGCTTCAAGGGCTTCATGGATTGGGGCTTCTTTCCGGCCCTGAGCGCCGCGTTCGCCGATGCCGGGTTCCTGGCCGTGTCGTTGAATGCCTCAGGGAGCGGGATCGCGGGCGATCCGATGACCATGGACGACGAGCAGGCCTTCTTCGAGGATACGTATACGAAACAGCTTTCAGACATCGCCCAGGTGCGGGCTTTCGCGTCCCAGCACGCGGAGGCCTTGCAGGGGGGCGACGTGCTCTTTGGGCACAGCCGAGGTGGGGGGATGGCTGTGATCTCGGCTGCGGAGACTGCGCCGCGGGCCCTGGTCACCTGGGCTGCGTTCGATGACGCCGATCGATTCGACGAGGAGACGAAGGCGGCCTGGCGCCGCGAGGGGGAGCTTCGGATCCCCAACGGGCGCACCGGGCAGATTCACCGCATCGGCCCAGGCGCCCTTGATGAACTCGAGGCGCACACGGGGCGCTTGGACATCCTCGCCGCCGCCCGTCGGGTAGAGGTGCCTTACCTCGTCGTCCACGGGACGGCGGACCCCACCGTGGACGTTGCCGCGGCGCACCGGCTGCTTCGGGCGGCTCCGCAGTCGGAAGGGGTGATCCTCGAGGGGGCCGACCATGGTTTCGGCGCCAGACACCCGATGGCGTCGTCGGTCGTGGGATTCCCCGACCTGGAGCGTGCCGTCGCCGCGACCCTCGATTTTGCGCGCCGGGCGGTGAAGCTGGACGGATGACTTCCGACTTGGCCCCTCACTTTGGGTTCGCCCTTTCCCTAGCCGTTCCGGCACGGTGGCTTGGGGCGGATTCTCCCCGTGCAGGGCCCCGACTGACCACGCCAGGCAAAGGGCACGCCCCCGCCGACACTTACGGGGATGCGTGCCCATTCTTCGAAGTCACCTTGGATGACTTCCCATTCACCCTGGCAGCGCCCCTTCGGCCTTGAATCGCCGGATTGGGATCCTGGGGGGCCGCTAACGACCCGAGAGGCGGGGCTGATAACCCAGGAATTACGGAGTTGGCTCGACGCCATGGATGTTCGTCACACTGCCTACGTTGTCCCGTAGCAGTTTTGAAGGCGACGCCCGATGCGCCGTTCCCATTCTCGCCCTACTCTTCCGCCATGAAACAACGACTGATCGGCCTCTCGCTGGGCCTCACCCTGAGCGCTTTCGCTCCCGCCCTTGCCGGTGATGCCAAGTGGTACGCCGACTACGACGAGGCCGCCAAGGTGGCCAAGGAGCAAGACAAGGACATGCTCGTGGACTTCACGGGTTCGGACTGGTGCCACTGGTGCAAGAAGCTCGACGAGGAGGTCTTCTCCCATGAGTCGTGGCAGAAAGGCGTGGCCGACGACTACATCCTTGTCGCCCTGGACTTTCCGAACGACCCCGAGCTGAAGGCTGCGGTTCCGAACCCCGAGCGCAACAAGGAGCTCGTCGGTGAGTTCGGCGTCGGTGGCTACCCGACGATCCTTCTCATGAACGCCGACGGCGAAGTCTACGCGCGCACCGGGTACCAGCCCGGCGGCCCCGAGGCTTACCTCAAGCACATGAAGGAGATCGGCGACGAGGGCCGCGTAGCACTCGTGGAGTCGAAGGCCGTGATGGCCGAGTTCGACGGCGCGATGACTCCCGAGGAGTCCTGGAAGGCCTATGACCGCGTGATGGGAGTGCTCGAGGGCCTCACCGCAGGGTCACCGTTCATCGGCACCCTTCGTCCCGCAGCGATCTGGGGCTTCGATAACGATGCCGAGAACGCCAAGGGCGCGCAGTTCCGTAGCGCGTTCACGCTGGTCAAGCTTGGTGCGGCCGAGAAGGCGCACTTCAGCTTCATCGAAGAGGCGGATCCGAAGAACGAGAAGGGCGCGCTTGAGTACCTCGTTGAAGCTCGCTTCGGTGAAGTGCGCGACGAAGCGACGGCGCGCTTGGCTCTGGAGTTCCTTGGGAAGGTCAACGGGTTTGGCTTCCAGAACAAGGAGCTCGGGTTTGGCCTCAACATGCAGGCTGTGATGTGGTGCAAGGGACCGCTTGCGGACAACGAGCTTGCGATGGTGCACGCCAAGGCTGCGAAGGCGATTGGCAGCGACGATGAGGCCGCGATGAAGGAGCTTGAGAAGATCCTGGCGGGCTGATGGGGCGCATCCGCGTCAGCGGGTGCCTCAGCAAGGAAAGCGGTCGCTTCGGGAATAGTCGTTCCGACCAAGCGATGCGGCATTTCCGCTGACCGACGCAGAGAGAGCCGCTGGACCCCTTGGGGGCCAGCGGCTCTCGGCGTGTTTCTCAGCAGCTCGATCGATTCGGCTCTCTCGGAAGCGGCTGCTTTCCTTGCTGGGGCACCCGCTGATGCGGACGTCCCTGGGCGCTCAAGGACAGAACGTCACCGTCAATGCACTCGACGTATTGGAGCCCGTGGTCCCGCCTGGATCGCGATACCACGCCTGGAAGTTGACCGTCATCCCGGCCGAAATGCCGGTCAGCGGCGCGCTCTGGTAGTCGAGCGGGAACCGCAGCACCCCGCGGTTCGTGGCCTGAATCACCGCGGGGATGCGCGTTAGCGGCGCGGCCACGCAGAGGTTGCCGTCCCCGAGCGGCACCATGTTCATGCCCATGCCGTAGAACAAAAGCCCCGACGTGTTCCGCACCGTGCGTTGCACGATGAGCTCAAGGTCGCCGGACGTGATCGACGCGTTTCCAACCCCCGTCAGCCGTGCCTCGCGGTATTGGCTGTTGGCTGTGCCCGGGCAGTAGGGCTGCATCGGCGGGCATGCCAGCACGCCATCGACGTAGTCGAGCACGGTGCTGAGCGACACGTCGACTGCAGCCGAAGCGTCCGGCCACGACACCTGTGTGCCGACGTGGATGTGTCCCGCCGCAATGCACCAGTCTGGATCTGTGGGGTCCGCGTGGGCCGCCTGGTGCCACACGCCGAGGTACGCAATGAACTCGCTCAGGAATCCACCGCCCGACCCGGACTCGCAGATAAAGGGGGCCACCGGAATCCCCGACGCGGCGACCGCATCCACGATCGCTTGGGCCGGCAGGGCTGAGAGCCTGATCGCGCCGCTATTCACCGTCGCGTCCGGCGGGGATGGGGTGGGTTGACGTGGAGCGATGTAGTCGTCGATCCAGCCACCACGGTTGAACTGATTCATCTCCACTTCCCAGCTCGTCCCGAAACTCCCGCGGCTGAAGGTGATGATCGCGATGGGGTTGTGTTGGGCGACGATCGCGGCGAAGTCCGGCGTCGTGTCTTGATAGTCGACCTCGAGATCGCCCATGCCCACGCCGCAGTTGTTGCAGTTCGCGTTGGCGAACGTCGGGAAGTAGGAGACGACGTCGTATCCGCGGCCCATCCAGTTGTCGCCGACCCATCCGCCGGGGTTCAGAGCCGGCTGGTTGCTGAAGCGACGTACCGCCTCGTTGGTGGGGGGCCAGTAGCCCGTCAACAGGACGACCGGTCGCTGTGGCCCGTTCGCCATCGCTGCGCCACGGGGCGTGCCGGTGTAGGGCGCGGGCCTCGGCGCGCGCGCCGATTGTTGCAGGGGCATGCCAGAGCCGACTTTCACGCCAGGGCTAGGCCCACCGACGCGAACGGTGGGGGAACCTTGCTGCGGGGCGCCTTGGGCCACTGCGGCTGTGAAGCAAGTGGCCAAGAGGGCAAGGGGCGCGATCGATGTAATTTTCATTCGTGGGGAGGGAGGGTCCTCAGAAGTGTGCGAGCGGCATCCTGTTGGATTCTCCCTCAGTCTGACCGTTCCTGGTCGTTCCGCAACGGGGCACGAACTCAGATTCTGCCATCGGGGCGCTCGGTCCTTCGATTCATGCCCGAGTGTCCTTCCCGGTATCATCTCCGCCACATCTGATGACGATCCAAAGCAACGACCGGGATAGGGCTTTTGGCCGCACGTCCCTCAGCAAGCCCCGCTCGCTTGGCGGGGCGCTGGCCTTTCTGGTGGCGGCCTGTGCCGCGCCGGGGGCTGAGCCTTTGGACCTCGGGGCCTCGCGCACGGCGTGGGCTGGACGCGGGAGCGATGGGGCCCTTGAGGCCGCGTTGGATCACGCGGATGTCCGCGCCACGGCCATTCGCCGCCCCGATCCCGAAGAGCGCCTAGACCCGTCTACAGATGCCTTCTGGCAGGCCTGCGCCCTCGCATGGAACCCACGGGTCCGCGAAACGCGCAACGAGGTGCTCGCGCTTCGGGAAGCCCTGCGATCGGCCGGCGCACCAGGTCCGGTGCGGATCCGCGCCGTGGATCATGAGTTCGGCGGCGACGACACGTTGGCTGAGAGGGTCGCGACCTTTGACCTCATCGGTCTCCTAGGGCTGGGGCCCTCGGAAGCGGCGCGTGAGCTCGCGAATGCCCAAGTCGTGCGGGCCCTGGCCCTCCACGAAGAAGCGCTCTGGGCGGCTCGCATCGAAGTCGAGAGGGCACGCATCGGGCTTTCGGCGGTTCGAGCACGCCTCGAGCGCTTGAACGGACTCGAGAGCGAGATCAACGAGGACCGCGTGCGGATTGGCATCCTCGCGCGCCGGGGCAGGGAGGCGCCGGCCAGCGTGGACGGGGCCGCGGCGCGAGTCGAGGTTCTCGAGCGTCAGCGTTCGCTACAGCACGCCGCCCTGGCGGCAGCCCGCAGAAGGCTCGAAGCGGCGGCGGGGTTGCCGTCCGGGCACGGGGCCCCTGATCACGTCCAAGCCACATACCTACAGGGGTTCGTTCAGGCGGATCTTCCCCCGGGGGCGGATCCGGCGGTGGCCGTCGAGACCCACCCGGTTCTCCGCCGGGCCCGCTTCGACTTTGCGGTGGCCGAGGGGGAAGTGCGCTCGGTGGCCGCCGAGGCATGGCCTGGGATCCAGCTAGGTCCGCACCTTTCCTTTGGTCCGGACTCCAACCTGGGGGGCGTGTTGCAGCTGTCCCTGCCTTGGCCGTCCGCCTGGCGAGGGCGTTTGGCCGCCGCGGAGCGCCGGCGCGAGGCCGCGCGCCAGTCCTTCGAAGACGCTTGGCTAGACCTCGATCAGCGGGCAACTGCGGGCGTTAAGGCCTTTGAGCTGGCCAGGGAGAGGGTCCTTGGGGCCACTCTAGCCGTGGATGACGCGACCCAGGGATCTTGGTCCGCTGCCCGGGCCCGGTACAGGAACGGCGAAGCGCCCTTGATGCAGTGGATTGACGCCCTGGAGATTCGTACGCAAGCACTGAACCTCATCGTCGACGACGCGGAGGCCTTGGCCCTCGCGTGGATCGATGTCTTGGACGCCCGAGGCCCCGCGGCGGAGCCCAATTCTCCCAGTGAAGGGACCGAGCCATGAGCGACCCACGCCCTGAACTGGACCTTGGGAGCCTCTCCCGAGGGACCCAAGAGCTTGAACCGCCAAGGCGCAGGTGGCTGCGCCTCGTCCTCCCAGCCGGCATCCTGCTGATCTTTGCCGCGGTCTTGCTCTCGAGCCTTGGCGATCTTCTCCGACGGGGGATCGAGGTGCGGGTAGTCACTCCGCGTCCCGTGCCCCAGGGGTCGGCTGTCGCAGCGCCCCGGGACCGGGTCCTGGTCCAGGCTGCAGGTTGGGTCGAGCCGGATCCATCCCTTGTGCACGTCACAGCGCTCTCCGGGGGCATTGTCACGGAGGTGCTGGTGCAGGAGTCGGACATCGTGCAAGCCGGGGACCCCGTGGCGCGGCTCGTGGACGACGATGCCCGTCTGGCCCTGGCGCGAGCCGCGGCGGAGCTCGCGCTGGCCCGTGCGAACGTCGAGGATGCGACGGCCCGAAGCTCGATCGCCCAGGAGCGATTCGACGCCGCCCTTGGGGTACGCGAAGCTGCCGCCGTGGCGGTCGCCGATGCCAAGGGCCGAGCCGCCGAGGCGAAGCACCGTCGGGCGGCCTTGGTGGGCGCCGAGGTCAATGTTCGTATCGCCAAGGACGAGCTCGCCGTTCAAAAGGAGCTCTTCGGCCAGGGAGCGGCCGGCTCATGGCAGGTGGAGCTGGCCGAGGGTGCCGTGGCCGCCGCGGAGAGCTCCCTGGCCGTCCTGCGTGCCGATGCGGCCCTTGCGGACGCCGAAGTGGAGGGGGCGTTGGCCCGCGAAGAGCGCGCGAAAGACGAACTCAGGCTGCGCTTCGAGGATCGCCTTGAACGTGACCGTGCCGCCGCTGCCCTGGCCGCGGCCACCGCCACCGCAGCGCTTTCGGAGGCGAAGATGGCGGAGGCAGAGCTCGAACTCGAACGCAAGGTTGTGCGCACTCCGGTGTCCGGCGTCGTTCTCGAGCGGCTGACGGTTCCCGGGATGGTGCTCGATCTCAATCGCTCGGGCCACGAAGTGTGTTCCCTCTACGACCCGAAGTCTCTCCGTGTCCGCGTGGACGTTCCGCAGGACGATATCGATCGGCTCTTCGTTGGCCAGCGGGCGGAGATCGTGACTAACGCCCGCACCGACGAACCCTACGCGGGGGAGTTGATCCGTCTCGTGCAGCTCGCCGACATTCAGAAGGTGACCCTCGAGGCCCAGGTGAGGATCGATGGCGGGGACAGCCTTTTGCGCCCCGACATGCTCGCCCAGGTGCGTTTCTTCGGGAGCGGCGAGGCTCCCGCGGGGGGCTCAGGTGACTCTTCTGCCGCCGGGGCCTTTCTGATCCCGAGGCGCCTTGTCGAGGACGGCGCCGTCTGGGTGCTCGACCCGGTCGAGAGCGTCGCCGTTCGCCGGAAGCTGACCCTTGGCGCGGAGCGGGGCGAGGACATCGAGGTCCTCGATCACATCGATGCGACGACCAAAATTTTGGACTCCGGCGCGACCCCTCTTACCGAAGGGGTTGGCGTGAAGGTGAAGAGGGGGGGAGCATGAGTTTCATTCAATTGACCGGCGTCACGCGCCGCTACGAGAAGGGGGGACAGGTTGTCCTTCCGCTAGACGACGTGGACCTCACCATCGAAGCCGGAGAGTTCTTCGTTCTTCTCGGGCCTTCGGGATCCGGCAAGACGACGCTTCTCAATCTGCTTGCGGGCATCGATCGCCCGGACGGGGGCACGGTCACCGTCGCGGACCTTGAGC
>OJFX01000584.1_pt1 | contig 13429 bp, 12 predicted proteins | sample 1594171 | NCBI WGS metagenome assembly OJFX01 (sample SAMN05416840, study PRJEB24817) | seawater metagenome | isolation source: Sea water | place: Canada:Atlantic | collected 2013-07
CTACACACTGCATATCGTCGGCAGCGTCAGATGTGTATAAGAGACAGGGGCAAGAACGCGCGGAGTCCGCTCTGGTCCGAGATCCAAAGGACTGGAAGCTGGTCGGTCGATGCTGGGGTTTCCCAGCCGACGTAGCGCCAGTCCCCCGTGCGGGCGACGGTGAACGGCGTGTCCTCCGCTCCGTCTTGGAAGACGACGTATCGCTCCTCCTCGACCTTCACCGTCCAACCAGAGCCGCCAGGGGCCTGGGTGCGGATGCTGGGGTTCGGTGTGCCGTTGGGACGCAGGAGCGAGAAGAGGCCCTGGAAGCCGTTGCGCAAAGAAGCGTCGAGGGTCGACGCGCCGCCTGGGGCTTCGATCGTGGGGCGCAGGCTGGTGCGCCAGCGCGCCAGGGATCCGCTGCGGAGCTGGGCATGGACTTCGTTGCCGACGACCACCGGCCCGAACACCGGCGGCTCGTCCAGTTCCCAGGGGCCTTCCACGTGACCATCTTTCGGGTCGATGAGCCAAACAGCGCCGGTCTCCGTGAGGAAGAGCATATGGCCGCCGCGCTCGGGCATCGGCACGGGGCAGCGGGCGATGCCCGAGACCGTCTTGATGTCCTGGCGCCAGCGCACGGTTCCGTCCCACGCGACGCGCGTCAGCGTGCCGTTGCGGTCGCAAACGATGTACTCGCCGGTGGTGCCATCGCCCAAGGGCGCCGGCACGGCGTCCACGCGACCGCTGGTTCCGAAGGCGATCTCCGGCGTCCTCGAGAGGAAGAGATCGATGTTCTGGGGGCCGCTCACCTCGATGGTTCGCGTGTCGAAGTCCTCGAGTCGGAACGTCAGCGTCCACTCGTCACTGAAGGTGCCTTCGATGGGGAAGGGAGTTTCGCGAACGACGCTCGTCTCGTCTCCCTTGCGCTGGATCGTGACGGCCACGCCCGAAGGGGTGGTCTTGATCTCGAAGGGCAGCATGACGTGGACAGTCTCGTCAAACGTCTCGTTGAGGATCGCCAGTGCTTTGGCGTGGTCACCCTTGGCGGCTGCCTTCCGCGCGTCGGCTACTGCGTCGCGTTTCTCGCGCACGACGGCAATCTCCTCGCGCAGCACGCGGCGCACCTTGCCGGTGGGGTCGTTCTCGAGGATCTCCTCGTAGTGGCGGAGTGCACGCTCGTATTCGTTGCGTTCAACGGCGTCATGGGCCAACTTCAGGAGACGGTCGTTCTCGGCGAGGACGCCTTTGCGTTCCGTTTCGAACTCGACCTCGGAGCGCTCTTTAGCGCGGGAGATCACCAACTCCTTGATCTCGTCCAGGGAGTCACGGAACTCCTGGAAACTTGGCTTCGTGGCCTCGTCCTCGTTCAGGGCATCTCCCACGGCCTGGGCGCGGGCGCGAATCGTGTCCTCAAAAGCGATGGACTGCGTGGACTGCCTCGTGGGGTGTCCTTGGGCGAGGACTTCCTCGCGCAGCCGCGCGGGAATGGCCATCAGGATGTCCATGCTCGCCGGCCATGCCTGGTTGACGAGCCGCAGGCGCGGCGGCGTCGGGAGACCGCGTACGAGCTCAAGAGCCACGAGGACATCGCCCTCTTGGGCTTCCATCTGGGCGGCGTGATACTCGTCGAGCCATGCGGCGCGCTTGGCCAGCTCTTCACTTCGCAGTCGGTCCTCCAGCTCGCGGCGCAGGTCGCCGACGTCGATCGAGGTGTCTTCGCTGAAGTGCAGGTCGAGCTGAGCCAAGCCCGCCTCGGGCTGGGCGAGCATGGCGCGAATGTCGCTGATCTGGTCGTTGCGCTTCTCGTCGATCTTGACCTTCACGATCGCGCCGCCGCCCATCATGACGGCTACGGAACCGGCGATGATCACGTGACGACGGAGCTTCTTGGAGCGCGTCGACTGGCGCTTGGCGCGGGTCAGAAGCTCCCGTGCATCGCGGTTTCGCGGGTCGCTTTCGATGAGCGTACGGAGCGGCCCGAGGATCCGGTCCGCGTGCCCTTGGGCGAGCATGTCGGTGCAAGCGCTGACCACCCAGGGCCCCGCTTCTTCGTTGCGACCCGCTTGGACAAGGCCCATGCCGAGCTCGAGCCGCTGGGGGACCGATGCTGGCTGGAGGTGGGCGGCGATGGCGAGGGCTGGGCCGCTTCGCACGGGTGAGCCGTGCTCGCGAAGCTCCCGGGCGAGGTCAAGCACCTCGCGCACGTCGAGTCCGCTGCCCTCCCCTTCGTCCCGCAGGCGCATGGCCATGAGGCGCAGGCGCACGATGCGGTCGCTGGCCTTGATGCGATGGGCTTCCGTCCAGTGCACGACCGCGTGGGACATGCTGTTCAGGCTGGCGTCCAGGCGGCGCAGGAGGCACCGCACGTGGCGCATTTCCATGGCGCGCAAGGACGACGTGAGCCGGCCGGCGAGCCATTCGTTGGCGAGTGCTTCCGCGTCTTCCGCGACCAGCGGGCCGGGGGTGCCGACGCGGCACCAAAGCGAGAGCCGCGAGGCAGCCCGCGCGAACTGCTTGCGCTGTAGCTCGTGCAGTGCAAGGCGGAGGACCTCGATCGGGTGGGCGATGCGCAGACCGCCGCTCCCGATGCCCGTCATGATCGCGAGCTGGGTCTGGCGCACGGGCCAGCCGAGGCGGTCAGAAATCTCGAGGATGGCGGAGTTGCCATCGATCTGCTGGACGAGAGTGGGCGGAAGGCCGCCGAGCTCGTCCGTGTGTTGAATGCACGGAACGATGTCGCTCGAGATCAGCTTGGGATGTCCTGCAAGCTCCATCTCGTCGGCAATGCGCGCGTACTCCAGCAGCAGAAACTCCACTGCGGTGGGGCGGCAGTGGATCTCCGTGGTGGAGTGGCCCTCTTCTTCGAGGCGCGTCGTGCGATCCGGGATCGCGCCCGGGTCGAAGCGGAAGTGCACGCCGCCGCCGTCGAGCAGCGCGTACATCGTCTCAAGCCGTGCGGCCTGAACGACATGCTGCATGCGCTCGGCGTTGACGGAGAAGGTCGGGTCGTCCGCCCACGCGTTGCGGGCGCGCATTCGCCAGACATCTTGGTCCTCCTCGGGGTCGGGAAGCAGCCACGCCTTTCCCTCTTCCATGCCCAGAACGGAGCGGAAGCCGCCCCGTGACGTCAGGGTGAGAACACCCTCTTTGCGGCCACGCGCGAGGCCTTGCAGAAGCTCGGCCAGGCCGATCCCGCGTACATCTCCCTGGAAACTCATCGCAGGATCAGGACCACGGAAGGAGCCGCGGACGGGGGGTAGGGGTTCGATTGCATGGCAGCGTGCTCTGGAAGGGACAGCCCGGTAGCGGTCCGGGACCGTTCCTTTGACCTTCGACGCCACGGGCAAGCGTGCTGAAGCCGCGCCCAGCATTGGCCCCTGGAAAAATTGTCCGGGTCCCCCTTTGCGCTACTGATCTCGTGCTCTCCCGAAAGGCTCCCGGGGGCCTACCTGTCCCCGAGTCGCTCCGCGATCCGCGCCCTGAGTTCCGACAGGTCCTGGGGCGTATCGAGGTCGTCATGGATCGCCTCGTCGTGCACTTCGATGCCCAGCAACGGCTCGGCTTGGGCCCGGAATTCGGAGAGCGGCCGCGCGGGGTCGGCGGCGTCCCGGATGGCGGCCGCGAGGTCTCGACCCAGGACGATGGGGTGTCCGTGTCGCCGCGCCCGCGGGGCGTCTCCGGGGGCGAGGCTCGGCCGGGTCCAGGGCGCGAGCCAACCGCGGCTTGGGGCGCCCGCATCGCACCAGGCCTTCGCCAAGGCCTGGAAAAGGGTTCCGTCCACCAGCGGCACGTCGGCAGGGGCAATGAGAAGGTCCGCATCCGGCGCCGCCTGGGCGGCGCACGCAACGCTGCCGGTCCTGCCTGCTTCCCACAGGGCATTTTCGATGGGCTCCGCCGGGCTCATGGCGGCCCCCAAGTGCGCGCGAATCTCCTGGGCGTGCCGGCCGACGACAACGATGGGATGAGAGTCGACGCTGGAAGCAGCGTCCAATAGCCAATCGACCCCAGCACGGTCCCCGAGGCGAGCAAGGCCCTTAGGTTCGCCAAGGCGACGGGAGGCCCCAGCACAGAGGATCACAACACGCATGGGGGGCTCACCGTCGGCGTTCGCCGTCATTGGCCGATCCAGCGTGCCACGAGGGCCTGGGCGCGTCCGGTGTTTTCGGTGCCCTCCACCAGCGTGCGCCCATCGGGGAACAGGGTGAATCGGCACTCGTCCGCCCGGAACCGAACCAACGGTCCCACGGCCTGTGCGTCCACGCCGCTTTCGGTCAGGCGCGTGACCAGGGCTATTGAATCTGGCCTCGGGGACCCCGCGGGCGGCATGACCTGAACGGTATTGCGCCCGCAAAGGGAGACGGCCTCGGTGACTTCCGCTTCCTCGAGAAACATGAACTCCCGGGCCCCGCAGCATGGACATCCCGCATCCCGGGGGACCGCCAGCCGTCGCACGTGGCCATTCCACACGTCAATCTCAAGGAGTCCCGCCTCCGGGGCTTCCTGACCCCCGAGGATCCGCAGCGCGAGCCCCGCTTGCATGGACGCGATCGCCCCCACGGCGGGGCCGATGACGCCGGCGGTGTCGCAGGTGGGAAGGGTCCCGGGCGGCGGCGGATCCCGGAAGATGCACCGCAGGCACGGCCCCGTGCCGGGCAGGATCGGCATCACCAAACCGGCTCCTGAAACCACCCCGCCATAGATCCAGGGGGTTCCGTCCCGCACGCACGCGTCGTTGATGAGGTAGCGCGTGCTCATGTTGTCCGTGCCGTCGAGGATCAGGTGTTGGCCGCGGCCAAGATCGCTCAGGACCCCGGCATCGAGGTGCACGGCGTGGGCGTCAATCTGGGTCGGGCCCCCCGCGGCGGCGAGGGCGGCCTTGGCCGCATGGGCCTTGGGGGCTCCGACCCGTGCGTCCTCCGCCGAGAAGAGCACCTGCCGCGGCAAATTGGTCTCCTCGACGATGTCCCTGTCCACCAGGGTCAGGTGCCCGACGCCCGCCCGCGTGAGCCATTGGGCGAGCACCCCGCCGAGGGCGCCACAGCCGACGATCAGGACCCGGGACGAAGCGAGGGCCTCTTGGCCCCGCGTCCCCAAGGGCGCGAAGCGGGTCTGCCTTGCGAAGCGGTCTTCCGCTGGTTGTGGATCTGGAGCCGTCACGGGTCAGTTGAGTACGAGAACGGCGATCCCAACCACGCCGCCGAGGATGGCGAGAGCGATTCCCAGTGCCAGGAAGAGGGCTGTCCGATCCGACGCGGGGGTCCGGTCGATCTCCACCCAGTTGAAATACCGCCGGGTGTTGCCGTCGATGGCTGCGCCGCAGTGGGGGCAGGCGTGGCCCTCAAAATCGTCCCAGGGAATGACTCCGTCGCATTCCATGCAGTAGAAGTTTCTCGCGTCGCCGCCTTCGGCGACACCCGGGGCTTTCGAGCGCTCCCGGTAGTAGTCGATGGCATCCCTGTTGCGCTCCCCACGGGTCTTCGACCAATGGTGCTCCGACATGTTCCCGTAGCTGTTGGGGGGGGCTTGCCCTGGGGTGCCGGGGGGCCCGCCAGAAGAGCCACCAGATGAGCCACCAGAAGAGCCACCAGATGAAGCCCCTGGGGACCCATCGGAGGGCGCCGGAGACGGCGGTGGGGAATCGGGCTCGGGTGCCATCGGATCAGTCTACCGCCCCTCCCACGCGACACAGCGGGGAGCCTATTTCCCGGGGGGCGAAATCCTCACGATCCAAACGGAACGTGACACTTGACATCGGCGGCTTTCGGGACGATTCTCTCCCGCTCGATCCCGCCCCGTGTGGGAGAGAACGGTGGGCATAGCTCAGTTGGTTAGAGCGCCGGATTGTGATTCCGGAGGTCGGGGGTTCAAGTCCCCTTGTCCACCCCAGCCCCCCGAGGTGTCCTTTTGGACGCCTCGGGGGGCTGGATTTTTAGGTGGACCGTTGGTTGACGACAGCGGGTCCCTGGCGGAGCCGCATCGGGGTGAAGCCCTGATCCCTTGGCTGGACCGTCCCGTGGGGGACGGGGCTCCCCGGACCCTGATCAGCCGCTGACGAATTCGCGGGCGCGGGCCATTTCCTCACCGAGGAGCCCGGCCAGTTCCGACAAGTCCTCGCGGCTGAGTCCCGTGATCTCGCACGCAGAATCGTTGATTTCGTAGAGCAGTCCGCCGGCCTCGCCCTTTTCGGCTTGGACCTCTTGGGTCAGGATCTCCGCCAAGTGAATCGTGGCCGCGAGTTCGCGGTCTTCGCCGGCTAGCTCGGGGTGGTGATGGTGACGGATGACGTCTACCAAGACCTCCGGCAGGGACCAACGCGTGGTCAGGCGGGCGCCGATCTCCGCGTGGTGCATGCCGAGGACGCGCTTCTCTGCGTCGATCAGGCTGGTACCTGAAATGGCCACGGCGTGGATGGCCTCCATGCTGCTGTCCAGGAATCGATCGAGCACTAGGTGTCCAATATTCTCGAGCAGGCCTGCGGTGTACGCGCGCTCCGGGTCGACCTTGCCGTGGCGGCTCGCGATGATGCGAGATCCGATGGCGTTGGCGACGCATTCTTCCCAGCGCTTTTCCTGGGTGCCGCTGCCGGCGCTGCCGTAGTCCTTGAAGTACTTGCCGGCGCTGGACGTGAGGACGAGGTTGACGAGAGTTGTGACGCCGAGAAGGTTGCCCGCTTCGTGCAGGGACGCGATCTCACGCTGGAACCCGTAGTAGGCGGAGTTGCAGAGCTTGAGGACCTTCGAGGTGATCCCAGGGTCGGTCTGAACCAGGTCGATCAGCTCGCTCGGGATCACATCCTTTCGGGCGGACAACTCGAGGACTCTTGCTGCGACGCCGGGAAAGGGCTCCAGGCTTCGCATTTCGAACATCAGGTCCTTGAGGGGGATATGCATGGGCGTTGAACTGATACTCCTCGTGGCGGAAGGGGGTCTCTAGGGTTTTCGACCAGTTGGCCCCTCGTTCTGCACGGCATTGCCTGCGTTCCTGTCCAGCCCTGTTTCAGAACGCGAGTGATTGCCCTAGTCCGGTGCGGGCTACCACGAAAGAAGGGCCCGCTGAACGTCGTCAACGGGCCCTTTGGGCACAAGATCGGAACCCTGCCCGGATCTGGGATCCGGGCGGCGTTTACCGCTCGAAGAGCTGCGCCATGTCGCGAAAGCCCTTGAACTCGAGGGCGTTGCCCGCTGGATCGCGCAGGAAGAATGTTCCTTGCTCGCCGGGCTCGCCTTCGAACCGCGTCCGCGGGGCGATGATGAAATCCACGTCCTGGGACTTCAGCCGATCCGCCAGCTCGCGCCACTCTTCGATCGAGAACACGATGCCAAAGTGGGGGATAGGCACATGGTCACCGTCCACGGCGTTGGCGGCCTCTGCAGGGGAGTCCATGGACTCGTCGAGGTGGACAACGACCTGGTGACCGTGCAGGTCAAAGTCGATCCATTGATTGCTGCTACGTCCGATGTTCGCCCCAAGAAGCCCCGAGTAGAAGGACTTCGCCGAGGCCAGGTCATCGACGCGGATAGCGATGTGGAAGGGGCGCAGGCTCATTTGCCTTGCTCGTCGATGTAGATGGTGTGACCGTCCTTCTTTTGGGCGCCGAGGGCGCGGTAGAGGGTCTTGGTCTTGTCCTTATCACCGGCGTCCAGGGCGAGCTGGAGGTCGAGCAGGGTCCCGTACACGGACACCATGCGCTGTTTGAAGTCGACCTGGTACTTGAGGAGGTCGCTGCCCTCGAGCTTCTTCGCGGGCTTCGGCACGTGCTGCATGGAAACGAGCACGGCGGCCTCCATTTCCTGGCAGGCGGCGATGGCCTCGGCCTTCGTTTCCGGCTTCATCAGCTTGCGCAGGGCGCGCATTTTCTGCTGAAGGGCTTCCATGCTCTCGTGGAGCTCGTCGCCTTCGTGGCCGTGTTCGTGGGCTCCGTCGTCCTTGTGGTCACCCTCTTGGGCGGGCGCCTTCTTGCCTTCCTGTGGTGAAGTCTCACCACCGAAGGAGACGGCGCCGTAGGACGCGAGGGCGAGGGCGAGGACGGAAGGGACAAGGACCGATGAGCTGAAGATCTTCATTTGATGTTCGGAAGGGAATCACCCCGCGGATGGAGGCGGGACGCTGTTGAGCATAGTTTGCCAGGCCGCGAGGTGCGCCTCTGCGCTTGCGTGCCATGTAAAGGGTTTGGCGATCTCCCGCATTGCCTGGCGTGCGGCGCCGGATGGGCTCTCTTCGAGGGCTTCACTCAGGGCCTGGGCCGTCCCGGCCACGTCGCCCGGCTCCACGAAGCGAGCGCCAGGTCCGAGGGACTCCTGGAAGGCCGGGATCCGGCTGGCCACGACCGCCAGGCCCATGCGCGCAGCTTCGAGGGGGGTGACGGGGGAGGCTTCGTCCTCGGTCAGGTGCAGAAGCACGCTGGCTCCCGCGACGCAGGCGGGCATGCGGGCTTCCACGGGATCCTGAATCCATCGGATCCGCGCCCGTACGAGGGACCTTTCGAGGGCGGATTGGAAGGCATCGCTCGCATCGCCGGGCCGGCCCACGAGGAGCAGGCGGGCGCGAGCCTCCGTGGATGCGAGCGCCTCGAAGGCAGCGAGGACGTCGAGGGGCAAGCGGCTCTTCCGGATGGCGCCGAGGACGAGGACGTCCAGGCGGGTCCGACTGGGCGCCTCCGCCTGTCCCAGGGGCGGGGTTGCCAGGTCGCGCTCCCAATGCTCGCTGCCCACGGGGACCTGATGGATGCGGGCGGGGTCGACGCCGTACCTGGACGCGACACGCTGGGCCGCGTCCAGGCTAAAGACGATCACGCCCCTGGCCCCGAGGCACTCGCGGGCCAGGCCCTCGTCGGCATGGCTGCCCGCTGGCGGGAACTCCGCGACCGCAAGGCTGACCGGGACCCGCAGCTTGAACTGCCTTTCCGAAGGCACGCGGTGGAAGAGTGCGCAGCCACGGCCCGCGGCGGCTCCCGTCGCGCCGGCCAGACGGTCGGCGGCCACCAGCGCGCGGCGGGGCCATCGAAGGCGCACTCGCAGGAACGGCCGTGTGACCTCGTGCCCTGTGAGTCCCAGCGGCTCGCCTTCCATGGGCACGGGGGCCCGGCCGAACTCCACCAAGCGTAGCGGGCGATGCGATGGGCGCCCCTGATCCCCGATTCGGACCATGGCCCGCACGAGCTCGCGGACGTAGCGTCCTACCCCCGGAGCGTGGCCTGGGCCAGCGGTGTAGTCGATTCCGTAGGCGCCGCCGCTCAACGGCGGGCGCGGGGGCCTTCCAGCGAGCTGGAGTCACCGCGCGCGGCCTTCCGGACGTGGGCCAGGGGCTCGCTGACGAGGGGATCGGGCCGGCGCTTCTTGGCGTTTCGGATCTCTTCCAGCTTGGCCGCCGACGGTGGCATCCCCAGCAGCCCGCCGTCCTCTTCGAAGGAGAGCATGAGGTCCCGCACGAGGGACTTGAGGAATGGCAGCACGATCGGCAGGGACGCCAGTACGAATACGTACTTGAGGATTTCCTTGGTCTCCATGGGGATTCGGGCAGCGCGGCGCCGCTCTCTTCATCGTACGAAACCGGCCCGGAGTCCCCTCGAAATCGCCAGATCATCGGCCCGCAGGGCCTGCCCCCGGTAGGAACCCAGCCCGGGAGGGCGGTAGAGTCTGCGCTCCCGCGGAGCCGTCCGCGGCCCTCCCCGTTCTCCCCCAGTTCATCCATGACCCCATCCACTCGCACCCTTTCCGTGGCCCTCGTCGGCCAGCGCTTCATGGGCCGGGCCCACTCCAACGCATGGCGCCAGGCCCCGAAGTTCTTTGACCTGCCCCTCGAGCCTCGGCTCTCGACGGTGATTGGCCGGGACGCGGCGAGCCTCGCGGAGTTCCAGGCTCGGTGGGGTTTCGAGTCGGGGTCCACGGACTGGGAGTCCGCGGTCAAGGCGGACGGCATCGACCTCGTGGACATTGTGACGCCCAACGACCTCCATGAGGGCCCCGCCATGGCGGCGCTCCAGGCGGGCAAGCATGTCGCCTGCGAGAAGCCCCTCTCGGCAACGCTGGACGCTGCCCGGCGCATGCGCGACGCCGCGGCGGCCCACCCGGATTCGAAGACCTTCGTGTGGTTCAATTACCGCCGTTGCCCCGCCGTCGCGCTGATGCACGAGCTCGTGCAGGAAGGCCGCATCGGGGATGTCTTGCACATCCGCGGGAGCTACCTCCAAAGCTGGGGCGGCCCCGACACGCCGATGCTCTGGCGATTCGATAAGGACCGCGCCGGATCGGGGGCCCACGGGGACCTCAATGCCCACATCGTCGACATGGCCCGCTTCGTCACGGGAGACGAGGTGGAGTGCATCAACGGGGCGATCGAGAAGACGTTTGTCAAAGAACGCAAAGAAGCGGACGGGTCCATGGCCAAGGTCACGGTCGACGACATCGTCAGCTTCCTCGCGACCTTCAACAGCGGGGCGACTGCGTCCTTCGAAGCCTCGCGCCTGGCCCAAGGCCACCTGAACCGGAATGTGCTCGAGATCAACGGAACGAAGGGCTCCGTGCGCTTCGACTTCGAGAACATGAACGTGCTCGAGTTCCTGGACGGGGCCGACGACGCCCGCGTCCGCGGCTGGCGCCGGATCATGTGTACGGACGCAGACCATCACCCCTACGCCGCGGCGTGGTGGCCGGATGCCCACGTGATCGGTTACGAGCACGGCTTCACGAACATGGTCGCGGACATCTGCAAAGTGCTTGGGGGCGAAGCGCCACGGGTGCCTCTGCCCGATTTCGCGGATGCCTTCGAGACCCAGGTCGTGCTCGAAGCGGCCTTGACCGCTGCCCGCCAGGGATCGGCGGTCGACACGGCGGACCTGCGGTAGCGCCGGCTCCGGGCGCCGCTGTCCATCGGCTCGAGCGGGGCCGCGGGCAGGATCAAATCAGGACGGGCCGCGGGAATCCCACCGTCGGAGGGGGCCCGCGGCGACTTCCGCGCGGTGATCGGTGGGGGGGGCAGGCATAATGGCTGGCCTCTCCCATTGACCCCCGCGACCCTCCTCCATGCACGTCCAACGACTCTCGCTCCTTCTGGCGGCCCCTTTCGCCGCCGCCGCCTCCACCGCGGACGTGGCCTCGGCCCAGTCCTTCAGCTACGACCTCAACGCGGCCGCGAGTTCCATCGACCTCGATCTGGCCCTGAGCCTCGACCTGACGGGGGACATCAAAGGTGTCTTCGACGCCGCGGCCAACCCCGGCGGCACCCGTACCCAGACGGGGCTCTTCGGGGACGACGGCACGAACGCGGAGATCCCGGTGTCGCTCCTGCTGGCGGTGGGATTGGACGTGGGCGCAGACCTCGCGGGGTCCTTTGCCCTTGAGCTCGACCAGGACCTGGGCACCGTCTCGGTGGAGAGCTTCAGCGCCTCGGTCCCCGACCTTCCGGGCGCGGCTGGAATCGACGTGACCTTTGAGTTCGACACGTTCCGCACCTTTGCGCCGTCGTCGCTCTACATCGGCGGGTTCCCGCTGACTTTGCCCCTCGGGGCGGGGGACCTGGCCGACATTCAGCTCGTGCAGAATCTGCCGGCTTTCGGAACGGCCACCCCCGGCATGGCCCCGGGCACGTTCGACGTGATCCTCGCTGTGCCGGTCGACTTCAGTTTCACCCTCACGGCTGGTCTCCTCGGCGGCGGGGGCGATCCAATCCCCGTCGGGCCGCTTCCCCTGGTGCTTCCGTTGTCCTTGACCCTGGACCTCGCCGACTGCGGCGCGTCCCTCACGGGCGGGGCCATGGACACCATTACCCAGTCGATCCCGAGCCCGTTCCCGCTCAACTTCGATGACCTCCCCCTGGACCTGCCGACAATCCTGCCCCCCGGTGGCACGGCCAACCTGCTCCTCAGCGCGGGCCTCGACAACCTGACGGTGGACGCGGGCTTTGACGTGGCCTTCGCCGCGGACAGCACCACCGATGGCCGCTTCGAAGCGATCTGCGACGGCATGCCGAACTCCACGGGAGCCGGCGCGGTGATGGATTGGGTGGGAAGCCCGAGCGCCACCGCCGGCGACCTCGGCCTGCGGGTCACCGGCCTCCCGGCCAACGTCTTCGGCATGCTCATCATGTCCCGTGAGACGGACCTGATTCCCGGCTTCGGAGGCAGTCAGGGCGATCTCTGCCTTGGGGAGCCGTGCTTCCGCTTCGTCAACGACGTCCAGAACAGCGGGCCCATGGGGGAGATGACCATCCTCCCAGACTTCGGAGACCTACCGATGGGCGCCACGTTTGCGCCCGCCGACACCTGGAATTTCCAGCTCTGGTACCGCGACATGAACCCCGGCGTGACCTCGAACACGTCCAGCGCCATGGCCGTGACCTTCTGCCAGTGAGGGGGCTGCCGAGGCGGGCCTGATCCCGCCTCCTGGAATCCGAACTCCGGAAGCGGAGCCTCGGGGCGCTATCATTCGCGCCTCAAGGCTCCGCTTCTCTCATCTAGACCATGTCGCGATCGATCTGTCTCTTCACTGGCCAATGGGCCGACCTTCCCCTCGAGTCCCTTCTTCCCAAGGTCAAGGCCATGGGCTTTGACGGCGTGGAACTCGCCTGCTGGGGCGACCACTTCGACGTGGGGCGCGCACTGCGCGAGGACGACTACTGTGCCAACAAGTGGGCGCTGCTCGCCCAGCACGGCATGGACTGCTTCGCCATCTCGACGCATCTCGTGGGCCAGGCGGTTTGCGATCGCATCGATGAGCGCCACGAGTCGATCCTGCCCCCCGACGTATGGGGCGATGGGGATCCCGCCGGCGTTCGAACCCGCGCGGCGGGCGAAGTCAAGGACACCGCCCGTGCCGCCCGTCGCTTCTTCGATGCGGCGCCCGACTCCATCAAGGAGCGCATGGCGCGCCCGGGCAAAGCGGTCGTGAACGGCTTCACCGGTTCGTCCATCTGGCACCTGCTCTACTCGTTCCCGCCGGTCGCCCCGGAGACCATCGAAAACGGCTTCAAGGACTTCGCCACCGCGTGGAAGCCCATCCTCGATGTGTTCGAGCAGCACGACGTGCTCTTCGCCCTTGAGGTGCACCCGACGGAGATCGCGTTCGACATCGCGTCGACGCGCCGGGCCCTGGCGGCCATCGAAGGGCATCCCGCCTTTGGCTTCAACTACGACCCGAGCCACTTCGGCTACCAGGGCGTGGACTACCTCGCGTTCCTTGAGGAGTTCGGCGACCGCGTGCACAACTGCCACATGAAAGACGTGTGGTGGTCGGACAAACTCTCGGAGGCCGGCGTGTTCGGAGGCCACACGGACTTCGGCACCCCCGGACGCCACTGGGACTTCCGCAGCGTCGGCCGCGGCAAGGTGGACTTCGAGGGCATCCTCCGCATCCTCAACCGGCTCGAGTACAAAGGCCCCCTCTCCGTGGAGTGGGAGGACCCCGGGATCTGTCTCTTATACACATCTCCGAGCCCACGAGACTAGGCATGATCT
>OJFX01000585.1_pt1 | contig 13423 bp, 11 predicted proteins | sample 1594171 | NCBI WGS metagenome assembly OJFX01 (sample SAMN05416840, study PRJEB24817) | seawater metagenome | isolation source: Sea water | place: Canada:Atlantic | collected 2013-07
GCTCCAAGACCGGCTCGTGTCACGCTTCAAGTGGGGCATGGTCACAGAGATCGAGCCGCCCTGCTACGAAACGCGCATGGCGATCGTGAAGCGCAAGGCCCGCGAACGGGGCACCGAGCTCCCCGACGACGTGGCGCAGTTCATCGCAGAGAACATCGAAGAAAACGTCCGCGAGCTCGAAGGTGCCGTGACGCGCCTCTTCGGGTACACGGCGATGACCAATTCGGCGCTCACCCTCGAACTGGCGCGTGAGTGCTTGGCTGGGTTGATCGACGTGCGCCGCGGCGCTCCTACGGTGGATGACATCATCAAAGTCGTCACCGATCACTACCCCGTCAAACTCTCAGAGCTGCAATCCAAGCGGCGCACCAAGGCGATCGCGTTCCCCCGGCAGGTCGCGATGTACCTCGCGCGAAAGGTCACCCGACACTCCCTCGAGGAGATCGGCGGCTTCTTCGGCGGCCGCGATCACACCACCGTGCTTTACGGGGTCGACAAGATGGAGAAGCTGATTGCCTCCGACCCGGACTTCGCCCGGCAGACACAGAGGTTCATCGAACAGCTGGCCGTCAGGTGATCACCGTGTCATCCACGTCAGACCAAGCCGCGCGGCGGGCCCCCCTGGGGCTCGCCGCGCGGCTTGTTCATGGCTCTGTCGTGCCACTGCCAAGACGCCAGAAAGGCGCCAACATCGCGGGCCGAGAACCCGCCGCTGGCACACCGGCGGCCGTCGAATTCGAGACGCCTTCTAGGGCCCTGGGATCCACCTCCACCGCCACCTTGGATAAGTCCGTGGAGAACGCCTTCAGAACCCGTGCATCACGCGTGGGAAACCGGCGTTCCACCGTGGAGGGAGGTGGACATCTGTGTGGTCAACTGCCCCGAAACTACCTGGATAAATCGGGGACATCTGGCCCCGAATTGCGAGGCCCCAAGTCGCCCCTGGAGAGAGGTGGAAGACTCGATGGTTATCCACGGCCCGCCCACGGGGCATCTCGATTCGTCCAGGACGCCCGAACCGACGCAAACCCCCGTGAAACAAAGCGAAAGGGACGGCATCCGTGAGATATGCACGGTGGACGGGGGCCTCTACTACTGCGATAATTAAATACCTAGTGAGACCCTGAACAACTCAGCCCGGCGGCTCGCCTCGAGCTGCCCACCCGCTGAGGGTCCTCCCTCTTCGGAGAGACCATGAACTCCCGAAGGACCCCACACATTCCGAAGGAACCTGGGAATCGACAGCCAAGCCCAGGCACTGAAGAACAATCACCCAGTCCGTCGCTGCACCGCCCCACTCCACCGGGACTCACCGCAACGAACTGCCCCCATCCAACGACAGATCGCGCAGCGACTCGTCAACTCCCGAAGGCCGCCACACCCGAGGGACTCACACGCTTCCACCTAAGCAACCACAGACGCACACCATGAAGGCCACCTGCGATCGCGAAGCCCTCCGAGAGGGACTTAGCGTCATCAACAGCGTCATCCCGACCAAGAGCACGAAGCCCATCCTCGAGAACGTGTGCATGGTCGCGACCGACGACAGCCTCGAGCTCGTCGGCACCGACCAAGAGGTCTCCGTTCGGTTCAAGATCGGCCAGTGCCAGGTGATCGAACCCGGCCCGGTGGTCGTGCCCGCCCGCACAGCCTTTGACTTCGTCAGGGACCTCTCGGGGGAGACCGTGACGATCGCCACGACGGACAGCCAGTGCACCATCACCAGCGGAGCCGACTCCTGCGACCTTGTGATCGCCGACGCCGATGAGTTCCCCGTGGTCCCCCGCTTCGACGAGACAGGGTCGATCGCCATCCAAGGAGGCAACTTCACTCGCCTCGTGGGCCGCACGGCTTTCGCTGCGGCCAAAGAACCAGGACGCTACGCCATGCACGGTGTCCTGACCGAGCTCGAGGACGACCTCCTGCGCCTTGTGGCCACAGACGGCCGCAGGCTCTCCATGGCGACGATTCCAGTGGAGATGAAGGGTTTGGGTCCCGCGCGGGCCATCGTGCCGACAAAGGGCATGCAGCTCTTCTGCCGGGTCATCGGTGACCCCCTCGATCAGATCCGGTTTGCCGTCCGTGAAGATCAGGTGGGCCTGCGCTCCAAGAACGCCGAGATCTTCGCCCGCCTCATCGACGGGGACTTCCCCCAGTACGAAGCCGTGATCCCCGCCGAGTGTGGCAACCGAATCGAAGCCGACTCGGACAGCTTCACTCGCAAGCTGCGCCTGGTGTCGAACGTCTCGGGTGATGAGACCCGTGCCGTGCGCCTCAGGGTCAAAGGCGAACAGCTCGAGATGTACGGTCACTCCGCAGGCCGGGGCGAAGCCACCGCCCACATGGACGTCAGCTTCAAAGGTGAAGAGGGCGACATCGCCTTCAACCCCGATTACGTCCTCGACGGCATCAAGCACGGCTCACCAGACATGATCATTCTGGAGTTCGGCAAGAAGACGAGCCCCGGCAAGTTCCTCTTCGGTGAGAGCCACATCTACATCGTGATGCCCATCACCCTCGACACCTGATCCCCTTGCCCCCCTCCGAGCGATCTTCTTCCCGTCGCGGCGGAGGTGCCCGTGGGGGTTCCTCCAGGCGGAGTTCATATCGCGGGGGTTCTTCCCGACGGGGAACCGGCCCCCGACGAGGATTCCGCACCAAGCCGCTCACTGAAGAAGACAAACGGGGCCTTGTGATGCCCCTCGGCGACGCCCTCGCTGAGTATCTCAAGGAAAGCGGTGTCCTGAACCGCAAGAAACAAGTCCCGGCCTATGAAGCCTGGGACCAAGCTGCCGGCCCCGAGCTCGCCCAAAAAGCACGCGCTGTCTCCTTCCGGCGCGGCGAGCTCCTCGTCGAAGTCGAAACCACATCCCTCCTTTCCGAACTCCGTGGCTTCGCCTCGGAAGACCTGCGATCACGCTGCGATGAGCTCCTCGAAGGGGCGCGCATTCGCAAGCTGACTTTCAAGCTGAAGCGACGTCCATGACCGACGACAAAAAAGAAAAGAAGCCGGATACGTACGGCGCGGACTCCATCACGGTTCTCGAGGGTCTCGAGGCCGTCCGGGTTCGCCCCGCCATGTACATCGGCGACACGGACTCCCGGGGGATGCATCACCTCATTTGGGAGGTCGTGGACAACTCGGTCGATGAAGCCCTGGCTGGCCACGCGACGAAGTGCAAGGTGACCCTCAAGGCCGACGGTTCCGTTCGCGTGGAGGACGACGGACGGGGCATCCCGGTGACGATGCACCCGACCGAGGGCGTACCCGCCGTGGAAGTGGTGCTCACCAAGCTCCACGCCGGCGGCAAGTTCGACGACCAGGCCTACAAGGTCTCCGGTGGTCTTCACGGCGTTGGTGTCTCGTGCGTGAACGCGCTTTCGACGCGCCTACACGTTGAGGTTCACAAGGAGGGACAGTCGTACGACATGGCCTTCTCCAAGGGCATCAAGACCGACGACCTTCGGGAGCTTGGCCCCACGGACAAGACAGGCACGATCGTGACCTGGACCGCGGATGCTTCGATCTTCTCCACGACCGAAGTGGACTACGACATTGTCGAGAAGCGCCTGCGTGAAACCGCCTACCTGATGGGCACCCGGGGCCTTCGCCTCGAGCTGGAGGACGAGCGCAACGGTGCCTCCGAGGTCTTTGAGTACCCCGAAGGTCTCAAGACGTTCGTCGACCACATCAACAAGAACAAGACGAAGCTCCACGACGACGTCATTCACTTCTCGAAGACGGTCCCCGCCCCGGACGACCCGAACGGTGAGTACGAGGTCGAACTCGCGCTCCAATACACGGACGCGTACCAAGAAAACATCTTCACGTTCGTCAACAACATCAACACCCACGGCGGCGGCACGCACCTCGCTGGCCTCCGTGGCGCTTTGACGAGAACCCTTGGTGCCTATGCGCGCTCGGGCAAGCTCGTGAAAGACAACCAAGAGCTCCCGAGCGGCGATGATTTCCGTGAAGGCCTGACGGCGATCCTTTCCATCAAGGTCCCTGATCCCCAATTCGAGGGCCAGACCAAGGACAAGCTCGGCAACCGCGACGTTCAGGGAATCGTCGAGGCGGCGGTCAACGACATGTTCGGCTCCTACCTCGAGGAGAACCCAGGGCCGGCCAAGGCCATCGTCGGCAAGGCCTGCAGCGCCAAGGCCGCACGGGACGCTGCCCGTAAGGCCCGCGACCTCGTCCGACGCAAGTCCGCCCTCGCCAGTGGCAATCTGCCGGGCAAGCTCGCGGACTGCCAAAGCAAGGATCGCGACGAAACTGAGCTGTACATCGTCGAGGGTGATTCGGCTGGTGGCCCCGCCAAAATGGGCCGCGACCGACGCATTCAGGCCATCCTGCCCATCAAAGGTAAGATCCTGAACGTCGAGAAGGCGCGTCTCGACAAGATGCTCGGGCACCAGGAGATCCTGCTCATCATCTCGGCGCTCGGCACCGGCATCGGGCAAGAGTTCGACATCGAAAAACTGCGCTACGGCAAGGTCATCATCATGACTGACGCTGATGTGGACGGGTCCCACATCCGCACGCTGCTGCTCACGTTCTTCTTCCGTCAGATGCCGGAGATCATCGAGCAAGGCAACCTCTACATCGCCCAGCCGCCGCTCTACAAGCTGACCATCGCGAAGAAGAGCCAGTACATCATCGATGACCCGAGCCTGCGCCGGGCCCTCCTCGAGCGGGGCGTAAGTCAGATCACCGTCGAGGACCGTGGCGCGAAGCGAGAGTGGACGGGTACCGAGCTCAAGATCCTGCTCGACCAGCTCCAGGAGCTGCAGAACGCCGTGGATGGAGCCGTTCCCGCATGGAGCGAGATCACGTTCCCCGAGTTCCTCGAGCGCTGGGACGGCACGCAGCTGCGGGCCTTCCACGGACAGGTCGGCATCACCGAGGAGTTCTTCGAAACCAAGGAGGAGCTCGATAACTGGTTCGACCTCCAGTCCCTGGGCAACGAGGACTTCAAGATCTACCGGGGGCCAGAAAGCGATGTCCTTCGCCAGAATGCCCAGGGCCTTGCGACGGTGCTGCGTCAGAAGGATGAGATCGAGGCCCTCCTTGGCGCCATCGCCGAATCAGGCCTGGTCTTCCAGGGCGGCGGCGACTTCCTCGTCAAGACGGCCAAGGGAGGCGAGGTGGAGTGCACGAACCTCATGGCCCTTGCCCAAGAGGTCCAGAAGGGCGTGCAGTCGGACGTCGACATCCAGCGCTACAAGGGTCTGGGCGAGATGAACGCGGATCAGCTCTGGGAGTCCACCATGGACCCGGATACCCGCCTTCTCTTCCAGGTGACCCTCGACGATGCGATTGGTGCTGACGAGATCTTCACCATTCTCATGAGTGAGGGCGTCGAGGCGCGCCGCGAGTACATCGAGCAACACGCCCTCGAAATCACCAATCTGGACATCTAGACCCGCGATTCGGCTCGATTTCGTGATGCGGCGCTCGCCAGATCCCATGGACCTGGCGGGCGCCGTGTTCTATTGCGGGACCCACCAGCCTGCGATCTGTTCAAGGTGCTGAGTCGAGGTGTCGATGAATGAGGCGGTCGGCTGCCCCCCGTTGACCCCCTCACCCTTGAAGTACACCCAGCGACTCGACTACGGCCGCCTTGCAGAGGTTCTGCACGAGCGTGGCCTTGCAGGACTCGACGCGATCCGCGAGCTCCTGCAGCTCAGCCAGGACGGCGGTATGCCGTTCTGTGAGGCTCTTGTCACGTCCAACCTCGTGTCCGACTGGGATCTGTCGAAGGTCGTGTGCGAGACCTTCCAGCTCCCATTCTTGCCCGTGGATCTCATCACGCCGAACCCTGAGGCGATGGAAGAGATCGACGTCAAACTCTTCCATACGCATCAGATCGTGCCCGTGGACATCTTTGGGCAGGTTCTGACGGTGGCGATGCCCGCCCTCGTGCCGGCGGAAGTCCTCGCGCATATCTCGGCGATGACCGACTGCGTCGTGATTCCCCTCGTGGGAACCGTCGAATCGAATCGGCGCTGGATCAGCGACAACATGACCCTGGCTCCGGCCCCCGAAGTGGAAGGCGGCTGGGAGTCGATGTTCGACGCCGCGGACGCCCAGGTGGCCTCCGGGAACGATGGGGCCGCTGGAGAAGGCCTCGGTGTCCTCGACGACCCGATGTTCAGCGCAGCGGCGGTGGAGGATGCCCTTCCCTCGCTCGATGAAAACGCCCTCGACGTGGGTGGCTTGGACGTGTCGTCCTTGGACCTTGGCGCGATTGAAGCCCTTCCCGCGGATGATCTCGACGTGGACGTCGTTCCGGAAACGGATGCCGGACAAAACGACGACGGCAGCCTCGAGGCCCTACCGCCTATGCCTGAGTTCAACCCAGACCAACGGGACGCTGGCTGATTCGCCAGCAACCCAAGCCACCAGAAGGTGGGCTGATAGCGTCCAAGGCATGCCAGCCGGGACGCTCTATCTTTTGGGCACCTGCCACTCACCGCCCAGACGCCGTACCAGCGTCTTGTCCGCGAGCCGCGGCGTCAGGATCGAGAGAATGCCGAGGAGGCGCCACTTCCAGCGCAGGGATCTTTCCGGGCGAGGTTTGCGGTCCAGGGCCAGGACCTCTTGTGCGACGTCCCCCGCGGCGGCGGCGGTCTCGAGGCTCGGGTCGGGGAGGGCTTCGGGATTTGCCTGGGCCTGGAAGAATCCCGTCGCCGTGAGCGCTGGATTCAGGGTCGCAACCGCAATGTCATGCTCGGCCCATTCGATGCGGAGGGCCTCTCCGATGGAACACACCGCGGCTTTGCTCGCGCTGTAACCGGCCTGTCCTGGGATCCCTCTGCGACCCACGACGCTCGAGACGTTGACCACCACGGGTCGGTCTCCGCTCTTCAAGAGCGGCAGCGCTGCCTTGCACGTCAGCAAGAGCCCAAAGACGTTCGTGTCGAAGACCCTCCGAAGGTTGGCGGGATCAAGGTCCGACACCTTGGCGCGGTACCCGATGCCCGCGTTGTTGACGAGTAGGTCGAGCCCGCCGAACTCCTTGGCCAGGGTTGCGGTGGCCCTTTCGATGGCGTCGAAGTCCGTCAGGTCACACGGCAGTACGAGATGATCACCGCCCTCGACTTTCGGGAGCTCCGCGCACAATCGGTCCAGGCGGTCCTGGCGGCGGGCGAGGAGCGCAACGCGGTAGCCTACCGCGCTCAATGCCCGCGCGACGGCTTCTCCGATGCCCGATGAGGCCCCTGTGACGAGCGCGCGACGGGTCACTTGATCTTCCGCACTTTGCCGAGGGCCTTGCTCCACTTCTCGCGCACCCGTGCGATCTTCTTGACCTGGATGTCGTTGGGGTACTTCTCGTTCAAGTCCATCCACCAGTCCGTGCTCTCTTCCATGGAGAGGATGAGCTTGGCTTTTGCGGCAAGGCCTTTTGCGCGATAGGTCTCTTGATCACCGCCTTTGTCCGCTTCGATGGCCGCCTTCATGAGGGCAATGCCCTCATTGGCGAAGGCTTCCGCCTTCATGAACGTCGCGGTCTCCATCAGCCCCGGCGGAGAGATATCCACCATCTTTGCACGGCCTGACCCGGGCACGTTGAGACTCACATCGTCGAAGGGGCTGGGGCCGCTCGGCGCGTTTTGCTGTGCGGGGGCGCCCTCCTGCTGCTCCTCTTTCTTCTTGGCGCTGTTCATGATGATCAGCGCGCCTCCAATCGCGGCGATCAAGCCAACGATCAGAATGACGGGGCCCATGCTCGGGGCGGCGGAAGCAGGCGGGTTGTTTCGTGAGGCCATGGTCTTTGTGGAAACGGTGGGGATATCGAGGGCCCGGGCTCAAGGGGTTGTTCTATCGGGGCGCGCGGAGGCGGGCAGCGTACCCACCGTCTACGGGGCCACCCCCCTCGAGGGGACGCGGCAGCGTACGAATCTCTTCTTCGAGGGACCACCCGGGGGCCTGACCGAGGAACGCTTTCACGACCTGCTCGTTCTCCTCGGGCTCGAGACTACATGTGGAATGTACGAGGACACCGCCGCCGGCGACCTTCGAAGCGCCCGCACGAAGGAGCTCCAGTTGAAGGGCTCCGAGCTCCTTCTGGGTCTTCGGACCGTAGCGCCAACGCGCGGCCGGGCGCTGGGCAAGGACGCCGGTGTTGCTGCACGGTGCGTCGATGAACACCGCGTCGAAACGGATCGTCTCTGAGAGGCCGGAGGTTCCATCCATGGCGGCCAACATCGGCGCGCCCAGACGAAGTCGATCGAATGTGGAGTACGCGCGGGACAGTCTGCGAGCGGAGAGGTCGATGGACACCAGGACCGACGGTGCCCCGTCGGCGATCGCCGCACTCTTCCCGCCGGGGGCTGCGCACATGTCAAGCACGGTCTTGCCTTTGACGTCGCCTACCATGCCTGCTGCGCGGGCGGCGTGCTCACCTTGAACGGTGATGCGGCCCTCGACAAACGGAGCCGATCGCACGACGGCGCCGACGTGTTCCGAAGCGGCGACCAAGATCGCCGGGTGCGCGCCGTGGAACGACTCCACGTCCAAGTCGCGAAGCTCCGTCTGCACCGCCTCTCTGTCGCCGCGCACGCGCATCGAGACCGGGGATTCTTCGAGGGCGAGCATGGCGAGGGCCCGCGCTTCGTCCTCGCCGTAGCGCTGGACCCAACGCTTGTGCAAGGCGCCAGGGATCGAGAGAGCATCCTCGGCCCAGAGGTGCGGATGCAGCTCCGGATCGCGGAAGACCGGACCGTCGAAGTGCACGTTGGCGCTGACGATGTCCCGGGTGGGATCGCCGCTCGAGCCGGGCAGCACGGACCGAAGCACCGTCCGCAGGACTCCGTTCACGATGCGTCCCTTGGAGAGTCCCAGGAAATCGGCGCTGGCCCTCACGGTCTCTGACACGGCCGCGTGGGGGGGAACCTTGTCGAAGTAGAGGATCTGTGCGATGCCGAGTCGCAGGAACGTCGCGAGCTCGGTTTTCGGCTTGTGGTGGGTGAAGGCCGCCACAATGGCACGCAGGGTCGCCCTACGGCGGATCTCCATGCCGACGAGGCGCCTTACGAGCGCAGTGTCTCGCTCGTCCAGGTTTCGCTCACGGGCGACGTGATCTACGGCGAGGAGCGGTTTGGCGTTCGGCGTTCGGAGGGCCAGATAGGCGGCGTGGCGCGGCATGGGCGGGATCGTACGCGCGCAGGCCCCTGGAGGGGAGGACTCGGCCCGTTCCCCTGGGCACCTATCCCCAGAGCAGGACACAAAGAGGAGCGATCCTGGCAGCGGCACCCCTGGGGGCTGAACTCACGAAAAAAGGCCGGCTCCCCTGGGGGAGCCGGCCTTTCCTCGATCGAGTCGCCAGACCTATCGGTTGTAGATCATGATGTTCATGCGGCGGCTCGCAGCGGTGTATTCGACTCGCCCAGCGTCCGTCCAAGTGCCGCCGAGGTTGGAGTCGAAGGCTCGGTCGACCTTCTCAGCAACGCCCTCTTCGATGCCCCAGATGACGAGAGTCGTGGCGTCGTACTGGTCGACGTCCTGGGTTCCGTCCCCATCGATGTCGAACCCGTTGTTGCCCGAGTAGCTCGGAATCGCCTGGTTGTACATGTGGATGAGCTCGCCCGTGGGGTTCCAGGAGCGGCTGATCGGCGTTTCGATGTACGGCCCATCCCAGTTGGCGACGCCCGGGTCCAGGGACAGGCGGTGGTATGTGCCGCCCTGGTAGCCCGAGTACTCGTAGGGAAGCTGGTTCGTGTCCTGGTGGTACATCATCACCGGCGTACGCAGACCTTCGACCGTGCTCACGATCTTCGCGGCCCGCGCTTTGTCGGTCATGCCGTTGGCACGCATCGAGACGACGCCTACGAGGATCGTCATGATCGTCATGGTGATCACGAGTTCGACGAGTGAGAAGCCTCCCTTGCGGGCGCGGCGACGACTGATCTGAGAGAGTGCGGGTTTCATGCTGGGGAAGCGGTTTCTGAATGGGGTGCGGCGGAGGTCGTCGCTCGATCGAGCGGTCGCCTACCTAGCTGGACACCCGGTCTTTCGACCTGCTTTCCCATCGGTCTGGAATCGTTGCCTCACCCAAAAGGCCAAATGGTCCAAATCGAGCGAGCGATTGACCCGATTCGAGAGAGCGGGTCGCACACTTGCGCGCCATGAGCAGCACCCGGCCGCGCCGCGCCGTCCTTGGGGCCCTTCTCGCGATGTTTGCGACGTCCCCGGGCCAGACGTTTTGCCTCTCGGGGTTCAACGAATCCTTGGGCAAGAGCCTCGACCTGGACTCCACCGAGCTCGCGGGGGCCTACCTCGCGGGAACGCTGCTATCAGCCGCGTGCCTCACCCATGCCGGCCGCCTCGCGGACCGCATTGGGCCCCGTCACATGATCGCGGTGGCCTCTGTGGGCTTGGCCCTGAGCGCGATCGGGCTTTCCATGGTCCAGGGCATCCTCGCGCTGACGTTCGCCTTCTTCGGCCTGCGTTTCTTCGGGCAGGGCACATTGACGCTGGCCTCGAGTCATGCCCTGGCGCTGAGGTTCGAGAAGAACCTCGGAGCGGTCGAGGGCCTGCGGGGGGCCACGGTCTCTGCGGCTATCGCGACGACCCCGCAGATCGCGGTTCTCTCGATCCACGCCTTCGGCTGGCGGTCCGCAGCCTGGGTTCTGGGGTGCGGCGCCGCGTCGATCGGACTCTTCGCGGCGTATGGGCTCCTGGATAGTGACCTAAATCGCCAGGAGCATCAGGCAGTGAAGCGCCCACCGAGCGGCCCAGGGTCGTCCGTGCCGGTGCCCCCGGTCGGTCGACAGTTCAACTTGGTCGAGGCCCGGCGGACGACCTCGTTCTGGACGCTTCTGGGCTGCACGGCCTACACCGCCACTGTCCTGACCGCCGTCCATTTCCACCTCCAAGCCATTCTGCGGGGCGATTTTCCAGAAGGGCCGGGCCTCTCCGAAGCCGCCGCGGCGAGCACGTTTGTGTCCTTTGCGGGCCTCGGGCTGGCTTCGACCCTCTTCGGTGGACTGCTTGTGGATCGGCTTCACCCGTCCAAGCTTCTTGCCCTTGCCATGGCGCTTATCGGCACCGGAGCTGGCCTCATGTCCATGGCAGATTCGGTGACTCTCGCCCATACCGCCATGGGCGTGATGGGGCTCGGCCATGGCCTTGGCGGTGCGGTTTCAGCCCCCACGCTGGCTCGCTTCTTCGGGCGAGCGCACCACGGGGCGATCCGGGGCGCCTCGGGAACAGCGGCCGTGGCGGGATCCGCCGCCGGACCCTTTCTACTCAGCGCTGCCGGCGGCCCGCTGGGGGGAATGGGCGCTTCCCTGTGGCTTTGCGCCGGGCTAGCGATCCCCCTTGTCGTCGCTGCGCTCTGCCTGCGCCGGCCCCAATGACGGAATCGGCCCCTTGGCCCTAGCGAGCCCTCGAAGCGAAACCCCGCAGGAGGGCATGGGCCTTACGCCCCGACTCGGGGCCCACCTCTAGCCCCTCGGCGTAGTCGCGGCGGAGCTCGGAGCTGTGGATACAGCCCATGTCCCAATCCGCGAATTCGCGCTCCTCGATGGGCTCGCGCAGCAGGCGAATCACCCCCCACATGTCGTTTGTCGAGCTCGATGACCCCAAACACAAGGTTGACGGCCTCAGCGGGTCCCTCGAGCGCCTGGATGATGCACCCATTGTGGTAGAGCAGCATCCCGGTGATGCCCCTGGCGCGATTCGACACCTGCGCACGATCGACGATGGCCTGCACCCCGTCATCCCCCATGGATCGACTGGCAGAGCTCACGTAGACAATTCGGATCAGGTCCATGGGTGGGGGGATCAGAAGGGCTCGGAGGCCCCCTTGAGGACGACCCCAAGCCTTATCAATTCGGTGCAGTTCTCGATGGCGTAAGAGCCAAGTCAGTTCTGCAGCTCAGTTGCATCGCTCAGGTGTCACTGAACGGGCTTCGAACGAAAGCCGTCGCCATTCGCCCGGAAGTTTGCGGCACACTGCTCCCCGTCCACGCACACGGATTGCCCGGGGCATCGCTTCGACCCCCTGGAAAAAGATCCGTGACCTACCCTTGGTGGCTCGGTTATTCGCCCGTCCGCCCATTCGCTGCCTCTTTCTTCCCGCGTCTATGAGTCCTTCTTCCGCGTCTACCACTGACGCCGATCTCGACGCCGCCGATGTGCGGGCCGTTGCCGACCTGTCCAGCGCCCTGGCCGACGTGCGCGCTGAACTCTCGAAGGCCGTCATTGGTCAAACCGAGGTGGTCGACAGGCTGCTGACTTGCCTGCTCGCCCGCGGGCACGCGCTACTCATGGGGGTGCCAGGCCTTGCCAAGACGCTCCTCGTGCGCAAGCTTTCCGAGACCCTGCGGCTGGACTTCAGCCGGATTCAGTTCACTCCGGACCTGATGCCCATGGACATCACCGGCACGGACATCCTCCAGGAAAACGAGTCCGGCGGCCGTTCCTTCGAGTTCGTGAAAGGCCCCGTCTTTGCGGGCATCGTCCTTGCCGACGAGATCAACCGTGCGCCGGCCAAGACCCAGGCGGCGATGCTCGAGGCCATGCAGGAGCGACGCATCACGGTCCTCGGCAAGTCCTTCGACCTCCCCGAGCCCTTCTTCGTGCTTGCGACCCAGAACCCCGTCGAGCAGGAGGGCACCTATCCGCTGCCCGAAGCCCAGCTCGACCGCTTCATGTTCTTGATCGAGGTCGAGTACCCGAGCGAACAAGAAGAGGTTCAGATCGCCCGGCTCACCACCGGCGAAGAGCCGCCGCCCCTCGAACAGATCCTCGACCGCGACCGCATCATGGAGATGCAAAGGCTCGTGAGGCGGATCCCCGTGCCGGACCACGTCTACAGCTACGCCGTGCAGCTCGTTCGCCGCACGCGTCCTGCCGAACCCGAAGCCCCCGCTTGGATCAAGCCGCTCATCGCATGGGGCGCCGGTCCCCGGGCTGTGCAGTCCCTCGTGCTCGGCGCCAAGGCGCGGGCCGCGATGCTGGGTTCCTACATGGTCCGCATCGAAGACATGCAGGCGGTGGCCGCGCCGGTGCTTGGGCACCGCATCGTCACCACCTTCAGCGCCGAGGCCGAGGGCCAAACGCCCAAGCTCATCGTGCGCCGCTTGATCGACGAGTTCGGACCGGTCGAGTAAGCGAGACACCTACGTGGCAACACCGAATGGTAGCGGCGAGACCCTCGTCGACCGCGCGATCATCGCGCGCGTCGGGCATCTGCCGTTGAACGCACGGCGGGCGATGATCGGCTCGGTCTCGGGCAAGCATCGAAGCCCTCACCGCGGCTCCAGCGTGGAGTTCGCCGAGTATCGGGCCTACGTCCCCGGCGACGACCTGCGCCGATTGGATTGGCGCGCGTACGGACGCACCGACAAGTTCTTCGTCAAGGAGTTCGAAGCAGATACGAACCTGCGGCTGATCCTCGTTGTTGACGCG
>OJFX01000586.1_pt1 | contig 13421 bp, 10 predicted proteins | sample 1594171 | NCBI WGS metagenome assembly OJFX01 (sample SAMN05416840, study PRJEB24817) | seawater metagenome | isolation source: Sea water | place: Canada:Atlantic | collected 2013-07
ACACACTGCATATCGTCGGCAGCGTCAGATGTGTATAAGAGACAGCCCCAGGAGACCCCGCCCGTGCTCTCCGAAAAGGCCCTCCCAATCGACCCATGTCTGACACCTCCTTCTCCACGCCGTTCTCGCACCGATGGGTCGCTCCCCTGGCCTGGGCCGTCCTAGGCCTCGGCGCCGCGGCTTGCTCCAGCACGAAGGCCTCGGTTTCCACTGAAGGCCTTGGCGGGGCAGATGCCCCCAGCGGCCAAGATCAACTCCCGGAGCTCATCCAGCCGGCCTCGGACATTGCCACTCGCATTAGCGTCAAGTCCTACGAGGTCCAGGGCATTCGTAGCTCTGATGAATTCGTACGCCTCTTCGAGTGGTTCCAGAATCAAGGCGAGCTCGCGTATCCGAAGCTCATCGAGATGGCCGCGGGGTCCCATTCGGGCGCCCAGGAATTTGCCATGAGCGTCATCGGAGCGCGTGGCGATGACCGTCTCTTGCCCTACTTCCTGCGGGACGTTCCCGCGCCGTCCCCCGACAACGCCAATTTGCATCTCGGTTACCACCGCGCTTTGCTGGCCATGGGGGAGACGTCGAGCATTCCCGTGCTGATCGACGGCATGGAGGAAGACAACCTCAAAAAGCGCGCGGTGGCCCATCTCGCCCTCGAGCGCGCGACGCGCACCGGAATCGGATTTGATGCCGGTGGCGATCCGGAAGCGCGCGCGGCGTCCGTTCAGGCTTGGCGCGCGTGGTATGCGGCCCAGTCGAGCGATCCGCTCCTTCAGGACTGAGTTCTTCAGGGCCTGAGCCTGCCCAGGCCTGGGTCCAATCAGTCGCAGTCAGGTGCACACCCCTGGGATTCACCGAATTCCCGGAGTGCAAACTGAGCGCGCAGGATCAGAAATCCGCATCGTATGGGGTCATGAATCGACGATTCGCCACCGGGTCCGTGTCCCTGCTCGCAGCCGCGTCGCTCCTTGGTGGCGTCGCTGGATGCGGCGGCGAAGAGCTCTTCCCGCCCGACATCATCCTGATCTCGCTGGACACGCTCCGGCAGGATCGCTGCTCGTTCCACGGCTACGACCGCGAGACCACGCCGTTCCTCGCGAAACTCGCGGCCGACAGCCTCGTGTTCGATCGCGCGTACTCGACGGCATCGTGGACGCTGATCTCCCATGCGACGATGCTCACGGGGCTGTATCCGTCTCAGCATCAGGTCTGGTCGAAGTCAGCGGCCATTTCACCCGCTATTCCAACCCTTGCAGAGCGCCTTTCGGAGCACGGCATGGAGACGCGCGGCGTGCACTTCCCCGGGTGGCTTGACGCGCGATTTGGGTTCGAGCGTGGGTTTGACCAATACGTGCCCGCGGTCAACGTCGAGGATGCGAAGGGAGCCATCAACGTCCTGACGAAGGACGTCTACTCCGCTTGGTACTTCCTGTTCATTCACCTGTTCGACATTCACTCCGACTCCGTGGAGCGGGCCGATTCGGTGATCTACGAGGTGCCGGAGCCCTACGAGTCGATGTTCGACCCAGAGGCGCGGGCGAAGCTCAAGGGCATCGACGCCAAGCAAGCCCTCAACATTGCCGCCGTCGGTTTCACGCCGGACATGGTCCAGGCCGTCGGCGCGCTCTACGACGGCGGTGTGCGCTACGTGGACGACAAACTCGCGGCTTGGTTCGCCGAGTGGACCGAGAAGGGACTGCTCGACAACGCGATCATCATCATCACCTCCGATCATGGTGAGGGGCTCGCCCTGAGGGAGCATCACTTTGGGGGCCACGGCGCCTTCTTTGAGGAAGGGCTGAAAGTGCCCTTGATCGTGCACGCCACCCCCGGCGCCCGCGAATGGCTGAAGCGTGAGCGTGGCCTAACGGAGAAAGATTGGCTGGGCCGGCGCCAGGACCTTGTCTCCCATGTCGACATCGTCCCGACGGTGCTCGATGTGCTCGACATGCCCGCGAACATCCCGTTCGAGGGCCACTCGCTTTATCGAGCGATCCCAGAGGACCGCATCGTGCACGCGCAATGGAGCGGCCGCAACGCCGCGTACCGCGGCTACACCAAGGTGCGCTATGCGAACACCGGTCGGCTCCGGGCTGCGGTCGATCTCAAGGAGGACCCCAAGGGCCTTCGGGAAGACAAGATCAGCTTCGAGGAAGTCGAGAGGCTCGGTGGCGCCCTCGCCATCGATGCCCAGAAGGAGGTGGCCGGGTTCTTCGATCCTGGGGCGGCCGCGGAGAGCGGCGGGCTCACGGAGAAGGCTGCCGCTGACTTGCGCGCGATCGGCTACGGGGCCGAAGTCGATCGCAAGGACTGATCCTTGCTCGCTACTCGCGAGGGCGGCGCGGCCCGATGGGCGGTTTCACTCGTACAGGCGCAAGAGCTCTTCGAAGCGCGGGTCGGCCCGAAGGTTCAGAAGGTCGTCGTCGGCACGCATGAACTCTACGTCGTCGTAGCCGAGCTCCAGGGCGCAGGCGAGGGTGGCCAGGGATTCGTCCACCTGCCCAAGAAGCGACTGGGAGCACGCGAGGTTGTACCGCACGGTCGGGTCTTCCGGGGCGAACGCCACGAGCCGCTGATCCACCTCAAGGCCTTCCTCGTAGCGGCCCAGCCTCGTGTAGACGTGGCCAAGCTCCGCGAGCACCGCCACGTTGTCCGGGTGGCGCTTTGCTGCGATACCGTAAATCGAGGCCAGGTACTCCTCTCCCATGCGATCCATCGCATCGGCGCAGTCGGGGGGGAGCTGGAGGCTGTCCATGGACCAGAATGTACCGGACCGGGAGGCGCTGTGTGGACCTTGCCGTGGACTCCGCATGGAGTGGCAGGAGGATTCCGTGACCATTCGGCGCAGGCGGGGTAGTGTCGGTCTAGGAGATCGGCCTCCGTCCGCCCCAGCCCGTTCTGGACCGACTTCTGCTCACCGGACCTTCTATGGACATTCATTTCTGCGACCTCTGCAACGAATCCGTTCCGGCTTCCGACTTCGCGCTCGGCAAGGCCTTTCGGCGTAAGGGCCGGGTGGTCTGTGCCCGCTGTGACGTCGCGATGGGCGGGCACGGCAACGATGACGCTGCGCCCTATTCGGGTTCAGCGGGTGCCGGGGTTCCCACCCAGACGATGGCGCCGCCCGCCCGCAGTGGCCTGGCCGCCGCGGCGAAACGCCCGCCTGAAACGGCTCGCATGGACCCCCGGTCGGTGGCCATGGCCCCCGGGGGGCAGTTTGACTCTGTCGGGGATCGGGCCGGGGGCACCCGTGCCTGGCCAGGCATCCTCGGGCTGATGCTCGGCACCGCGGCGTTGGCGGCGGTCGGCGTGGGCGGGGTGCTGGTGCTCGAGCGCCTCGACGGCATTCAGTCTGAGTCGGGCTCTCTCCGGGGCGAGGTCCGGTCGGCGACGAGCTCCCTCCGGAGCGAGCGCGAGACGGCCCTGGCACCGTTGATGGGGGCGATCGATCAAGCGTCCGAGCGCGGCATCTCCGCCGCGAAGGAGCAGGCTGCGGTGGCCGAGCGCCGAATTCAGCAGCTGGAGGTCCAGCTCGCCAACCAGGCCGCCCGGGAAAGCGAGATTCGCATGAGCCTCGAGGCGGTACGGCTGCTCGTCGACCAGGCGAAGTCGGGCCTCGAAGAAGACCGCAAAATGGATCAGCAGCTCATCGCCAAGCTCGACAACGTCGTGCAGTTCCATGGGGATCGCATCATCGAGCTCGAGGAGAAGATCCGCGAAGCTGGGGCCCTGGTGGCCGCAGGCCTCGTGCCCCCAGGGGCCGCCGGCACCCCCGATCCAGGCGCGGCCCCCGCGTGGGAAGCCCTCCTGCCCCAGCTGACCAGCGCCGACGCCGCCGAGCGCCTGGACGCGGCCTACGAGCTGGGCGAGACCCGGGATCAAGGGGTCATCCCGCACCTCATCCCGCTGCTCGAAGACGAGGACGTTTTTGTGCGGATGGTGGCGGCCCAGGCGCTCGACGGGCTCGGCGCGAAACTCGCGGTGCCGTCGTTGATCAAGTGCCTGAGCGACGAGACGATCACCGTGCGCGAGGCCGCGCTGATCGCGCTGAGGAACATCACGGGCCAAAGCTTCGGCTACGAGCCCGACGCCCGGGAGGCCGATCGCAAGCGCAAGATCTCCCAGTGGAGCACGTGGTGGTCCCGCTCAGGGGATGACTTCTTGGCGGGCAAGTAGCCCCTTTCAGTTTCAAGGTGGGCCCTGTCGAGACGGACGGGCACCCAGCTAACCCCACAGGGGGCGCGCAGGATGTAACCTGCGCGCCCCCTGTTTCGTGCCCCTCCCCGTGATCCGCGGGGCGGCCGACAGGCACGTGCCCCTTGGCCAGAGCTCCCCAAGCTCCGGTCCCACACCCTCCAACCGACTCCACACGAATCCGACATGGGAATCTTCAAGGCCTACGACATCCGGGGCGTGGTGCCCTCCGAACTTGACGAGGACCTGGCCAGGAAGATTGGCCACGCCTTCGCCCGTAGGATCGAGGGCAAGCGTTTGCTCGTGGGACAGGACATGCGGGTGCACTCGCCCAAGATCGCCGGCGCGGTGATCGACGGGATGAGGGACGCGGGCGCGAACGTCGTCTCGATCGGCCTCGCCTCGACGCCGATGACTTACTTCGCGATCGGTAGCCAGGACGTCGACGGCGGCCTTTGCGTGACCGCCAGCCACAACGGCGGCGAGTACAACGGCATGAAGCTTTGCGGTCGCGGCGCGACGCCCATTTCGAAGGTCAACGGCATCGGGGACATCGAAAAGATGTGCGCGGAGCCCTATCCCGGCGTGGTGGGGGAGCGTGGTTCCCTTGAAGAGCTGGACCTGACGGCGGCCTACGCGGCCCACGTTCAGTCCTTTGTCGACATGGAGAACAACGTGTCCCTGGCGATCGACGCGGCCAACGGCATGGCCGGCCACACGCTGCCTTACGTCCTCCCGGGCCTTCCCAAGCTGAAGGTCGACTCGATCTTCATGGAGCCCGACGGCACGTTCCCGAACCACGAGGCCAACCCCATCAAGGAAGAGAACCTCGATGACGTGCGGGAGCTCGTGAAGTCCAAGGGCGCCGAGCTTGGCGTGGGATTCGACGGAGATGCCGACCGCTGCTGTTTCGTGGACGAAAAGGGTCGCACGGTCCCGGCAGATCTCATGACCGCGCTCCTCGCGGCGGACTTCCTCGGCCGGGAGCCCGGCGGCACGATCGTCTACGACCTGCGGTCCTCTTGGGTCGTCAAGGAAGAGATCGAGCGCCTCGGTGGGAAGGCTCTCCGTGACCGGGTGGGCCATAGCTTCATCAAAAGGACCATGCGCGACCATGGCGCGGTCTTCGCCGGCGAGCTCTCGGGGCACTTTTACTTCCGGGACAACTTCGTCTGCGACTCGGGCGTGCTCGCCATGGTTTCGGCGTTGAACCTGGTCGCCCGCGACGAAAACAAGGGCCGCCCGCTGTCCTCCCTGGTGGAGAACCTGCGGCGCTACCACGCCACGGGCGAAATCAATTTCGAGGTCGAGGACAAAGAGGCTGCGATCGCTGAGCTCCGGGCGAAGTACCACGATGGCCGCCAGGACGAACTGGACGGAATCACCGTCGAGTACGGCGACCTGTCCTCGGACGACTGGTGGTGGTTCAACGTTCGCATGTCGAACACGGAGCCCTTGCTGCGCCTGAACCTCGAAGCCAAGCGCGCCGAGACCCGCGACGCCAAGCGCAATGAGATCGTGGCGATGCTCGGCCAGCCTGAGGCGTAGGGGACGGGTCCCCAAACCGGGTCCCCAGAAGTGGGGCCCCTGAGAACGGCGGACGGAGAGGGGGGGGCCGGGCACTGCCCCCGCAGCCCCTCTTCTCCGCTCCGGCCTATGTTGGGGGTGATTCACCTTGGGGCTAGAGCCGGTATAGCCGATACGCTCTTCGGACCCCTGTGGACCTCCGATCATGAGCCTCGACTTCCCATTGCTTCGTCTCCGCCTTCCCCGGGCCCTCGGTTGTCTTTTTCTCGTGGCTGCGGCGGCGGCGCCCGATGCGTCGGGCCAACGCCCGCAGAACGCCGAGATCAAAGACAACGCGGACTGGGTCGCGCGGGACGCCCGGGTCGGGTTTGACCGCCAGACGGCGGGCCGAGCGCGCCAGGACCTTCAGTCCCTGGAGCCCGGCGACTACGGACGATCCTCTGCCCTCGTGGCCTTGGGCGCCTCCGGGTCCCTCAAGGGACGCGAGGTCCTGATGGAGGAGACGCTCCCCGATCGGCTCCCCGCAGAGCGCGCCGCCGCGGCCTACGGACTCGGCGAGCTTGGCTCGTCGCGAATCGGCGACGGCATGGAGCTTCTGATCCGCCTCACTCGGGATCCTGAGGAATCCGTGGCGGAAGCGGCGATGGTCGCCCTGGCCCGCATTGGCGAAACGTCCGCCCGCCAAGCGGTGGCCGAGCGCGCCGCCGGGGGCGGTCCCCTCGCCGCGAGCGCCCAGCAAATCCTGGCCCACCGAGTGGACCCCTCGCGCGCGGCGGTGCCGGCGGCCTTCCAACGCTTCTACCGCCTCCACTGGGACGCCGCCCGGAACTACGGGGTCATCGACGGCAAGATCTGGAGTTCGACGTTGATCGACGAGCTCAGCCGAAACGACCTCTTCCTCGAGGCTTTGACCCTGCGTCTCGTGCAGGAAGTGAACCTCGAGGGCGCCAAGGACCACCTGCTGGAGATCCTCCTGGAGGGGGAGGGGCTGAAGCGCATCGACACGGCGGTCGAGTTCATGCCCGCCGAGGTGGAGATGCTCATCGAGTCGGGCGTCTGGCGACCCCAGGACCGCAAGGAATGGCGCTGGCTCGTGACAACGATCCTGCACGAAGAGCTGGATCCGTTCTTCCCGCGTTCCTTGACCCAAGCCCTCGAGTTTGACTTTCCGTCGATCCGGGCCGTGGCCGCTGGTCTGCTCTATCGCCGGGACAGCCGCTTTGAGGACATCCTGATCGAAGCGTTCGACAGCAAGGACGCGTCGGCCCGCGCGGATGCCGCCTACGCGGCAGGGGCCGGCGAGATCACTGACTTCCTCGGTCGGTTGCGAAAGCAGATGTCCGACGAGGACTCATGGGCCGCCGCCAACGCGATCGGCGCCCTGATTCGCATGGGCAGCCCCCAGGGGGTTCAAGCTGCCGTGGACCTCCTGGCGCGGGAGCCCGAAGACCGACCGCAGTATCTCGCCACGTTCCTCTTTGAGGTCCTCGCGAGAGCCGCACCCGATGAGGACGTGCTCGCGTTCATTGACGAGCTCGCACCCCGCCTTTCCGGCGTGGACCGGGCCTCCGCGGACAGCGTGTTGCTGATCAACGGATACTCGATCGATACGGCCGAGCTGCGCGCCGAGCTGCCGCTCCTCAACCCGCTCACTCCCCAAGCCTTCCGCGGTGCCCAAGCCCTCGGCAAGAAGCCGTCAAGCCGCGACGTCCGCCTGCTTGCGCGACTCTTCCCACGGGAGCAGGCCCCGGACATGAACCTCGAGTTGGCTGCGGCCCTGGCCCGCAACGGGCACCGGGCCCCCGAGCCGCTCCTGCGCGCCGCCGTGTGGCGCCTGCCATGGAATCAGTCGGTCCTCGCGGCCGGCGTCGTGGCGGAGTCCTACGGGATTCGCACGCTCATCCAATGGGTCACGGCCCCGCCCCCTGGAGCCACCGACGAGGATGTGCGCCGCGTGGGGTACGCCATCGGTGAATTCGGCGGGATGGATGCTGTTCGCCGGCTACAGCGTGAGCTCGGAACCACGAACGGCGCCGAACTCCCCGCGCTCCAGCTCGCGGTCCTGGGTGCCCTCGGCACCCGCACCCGCTGACTCGCCATGGGGGGAGGCAGCTTCGGCGCGACCTTCGAGCCGGCAGGGATCCTGTCGCTCACGACCGATTTTGGTCTCGACGACGGATACGTCGGGATCATGCACGGCGTGGCCTACGGCATCGCCCGCGGTCTGGCGATCGTGGACCTTGTGCACACCATCCGTGCCCAGGACGTCCTCGGGGCCTCGTTCCACATGCGATCCGCTTGGGAGTCGTTCCCGGCGGGCACGGTGCACGTCATCGTGGTGGACCCCGGCGTGGGGACGACGCGGCGCTCCCTGGTGGCCGCGGTCCACGGCCAGCTCTTCGTTGCCCCGGACAACGGCATCCTTCCGGCGATCTTCGCCGGCCGGCACGGGGACGCCGTCGCCTACGGCGTGCTGGACGCGGAGAATCAGATCTCGCCGTCGCCGAGCCGGACCTTCCACGGACGGGATCTGTATGCCCCCGTTGGCGCTCGGCTAGCCTCCGGCCAGCTGCTGCCCCAGGACGCGGTCACAGCTTCCCTCGACCCATCGGAAGCGATTCAGCTCCCAGGTACTGCGCCCTCGTTTGCGGCGGGCCGTGCCCAAGGAGTGGTCATTCACACCGACCATTTCGGCAACGCCATCACGTGCCTCGACGCGCGCGACAGGCGGCTCCGGGATCTCCTCGAGCGGCCGTGCAGCGTGGAGGTTGCGGGCCACGTGATTCCCCTCGTCGGGACCTACGGCGACGCCGCGGAAGGGGATTTGGTGGCGCTCGTGGACTCCTTCGGCCTGCTGGAAGTGGCCGAGGTGGGTGGTGATGCCGCCGAGGGGCTCGGGATTGAGCCCGGGGCGCCCGTCGCCCTGGTGGTGAGAGATCGACGATAGGCCCCAGCGCGGGGGTGGACAGGCCCCATCGGGGCACCAGAGGCGGGCCCTCCCGACCCCGCGCCCCTGGCTCATGGTTGAGAATGGACCACAATTGTGTCGAAGGTCGGCGGCTACCTGGACGTGATCAAGGGCGCCAGGGCCCCTCTCTGCTAGAGTCCCGGGCCGTCCGGATCGGGGGCCTTTCTGGGCCCCCAAGGACCAAGCGCAACTTCCGATCACCCCCAAGCAGCCCTTCGACATGCAGCCCAAGACAGTCTCCCTCATCGGTGTTCCCATGGATCTCGGCGGCAACCGTCGCGGGGTGGACATGGGGCCGAGCGCTTTCCGCATCGCGGGCGTCGAAAATGAGCTCCGGAACCTGGGCCATGAGTTTGTGGACCGGGGCAACATTCCCGTGGGAGACCCCCGCAGTGATGGCGCCGTGGATCCGAAGGCGCGTTACCTGGCGACCATCGCGGAGGCCTGTGGGAATCTTTCCGACATGGTCCGGGAGGCGATGGACGAGGGGCACTTCCCGCTGGTGATCGGCGGCGATCATTCCATCGCCGTGGGAACCGTGGCCGGCGTCGCCGACCACTACCACGCGAAAGACGAGCGCATCGGCGTGATCTGGTTCGATGCCCACGCGGACATGAACACTCCAGATTCGACGGAGTCCGGCAACGTGCACGGCATGCCCCTGGCGGCCATCACCGGTCAGGGTCCCCGGGCCTTGACGCAGCTTGGCGACGTCGTTCCGCTGGTGGATTCTTCCCGCGTCGCGATGATCGGCATTCGCTCGGTGGATCGCATGGAGGCGCTCAACGTGCACGACAGCGACGTCGCGTGCTTCACCATGCGCGAGATCGACGAGCAGGGCATTCGCGCCGTGATGGAACAGGCCATCGCTCACGTGACCCGTGGCACGGTGGGATTCCACCTGTCGTTCGACGTCGATGGGACGGATCCGAGCGTCTGCCCCGGAGTTGGTACGCCGGTCGCCGGCGGCGTTTCTTATCGCGAGGCCCACACCGTCATGGAGATGGCCGCGGCATCCCAGAAACTCCTGAGCCTTGAGATGGTCGAGATCAACCCGATCCTCGACGCCCAGAATCAAACGGCGATCGCCGCCAAGGAGTTCGTCCTTTCGGCCCTCGGCAAGACCATCCTTTGAGCTGGAAACGCCCCTGGGCATGGGAAGAGCGCAGCGCGGAGGACACTCCGCGCTGCGCTCTTTCCATGGGGGGCCGTCGGCTCTCGGGGCGGGGCGTCGTCCGCCGTGAAGGGCGCCTTGAACCGGCCACCTAGAACGGCCACCAAAGGGGGATCGCGAATACGCAGACCGCCCCTGTGATCAAAGCCAGGGGCAAGCCCACCCTCAGGAAGTCCACGTATCGGTAGCTACCCGGGCCCATCACCATGGCGTTGGCTTGGTGGGCGACGGGGGAGAGAAACGCGAGGCTCGAGCCAGCAACGACCGCCATGACGAGGGGCCGGGAGGAGAGCCCGAGCTGGTCCGCCATGCTGATGGCGACGGGGGTCATGATCACGGCGGTCGACACGTTGTTGAGAACCTGGGTCAGGAACATCGTGGCGGCCAAAATGATGGCCAGGATCGCGTGCCCCGGCAGGTTCTGTCCGGTGACCATGCTCAGCTTGTCCGCGAACACATCCGCGAGGCCCACGCTCGTGAACGCTTCGCCGAGGGCGAGCATGCCTCCGACGAGGGCAATGACCTTGAAGTCGATGACGCGTGGGACTTCGTCGGGGACGACGACGCGGGTCATGATGAGCGCTAGGGCGCCGGCGAGGCCAAGGACGGCGAGGGGCTGGTCGGTGAAGGCTGCGCCCAGGAGCACGAGGGAAAGCGTCACGAGAACGATCCAGCTCTTGCGGCTCGCGATGGGGGCCTGGCGTTCGTCGAGAACCAGAAGTTCGCGCTCCGCCCGGGCACGGGCAATGTCGCGCAGGTGACCTTGAATGAGGAGAGTGTCGCCGATCTCGAGTGGGGTCTCTTGGAGGCGTCGCAGCTGTAGCGCGCCGTGGCGCGAGAGACCGAGCACGTTGAGGCCGGTACGCGTGCGGAATTCCGCCGATGCGAGGGACTGGCCCACGTAGACCGAGCCCGCCGGTACGACGGATTCGATGAGGCGCACGTCATCGGAGTAGAGGCGCGTGTTCCCCGCGGGCACGGAAGAGCGCTTCTGCAGGGGCATCACCTCGGACAGGCGCAGGATGTCGTCCGGCGCGCCCTGGAGGATGAGGGTGTCATCGGCGCGAATGCGGTTGTAGGGCCCGGGTGCGAGGACGGGGCGCTCGCCTCCAGCGCGCACAATCCCGAGCACGGCCACGTCGAAGCGTTGGAAGATCTCCGCGTCGGAGACGTTCCTGTTGATGAGCTCGCTCGTGGGCTCCACCAGGATCTCGGTGACGAACTTGGGCACCTGGTACCGCTCGGTCAGCGTCTCTTCGACGTTGGAGCGTGGCAGCAGCCATCGACCGGGCCCCAGGAAGTAGGCGCTCGTCACCGCGAGGAGCACGAGTCCGAGCTTGCTGAACTCGAAGAGCGAGAACGGCTCTTGGCCCGCCGTGGTTTTGAGCACATCGTTGATCGCGATGTTGGTGCTCGTGGCGATGACCGTCACGAGGCCGCCCACCAGGCTGCCGAAGGCCAGGGGAATCAGGAGCTTGGAGAGGGCCACTCGGGCCCTGCGGCTGACGGCGTTGGCGACGGGGATCAGGGTTGCGACCACGCCCGTGTTCGAGAGCACCGAGGACAGGAGCCCTGCGAGGGCCGTCATCCGCAGGACGAGGGAAAGCTCCGCCTGCTTTCCCGAGGTGCTGCCCCCGAGCAGCCGCCGCCCCATGGCCTCCGCCAGGCCGCTCTTCGTGAAGGCGTGCCCGAAGATGTACATGCTCGCGATGAGGACGACGGCGCTGGACGAGAAGCCCTTGAACCCGGTCTCCACATCGAGGCACCCCGTGAGGACCAGGGCCACGACCACGCCCAGGGCGGTCACCTCGTACCTCACGATGCCCGTCAGGAACAGCACGAAGCTGCCCAGCAGAATCGCCAGGACGATCGTCTGAGGTTCAGGCGTGGGCATGCAGTTTTTGGGGGCCGCCAGTTAGATCGGCGGGGGCGCGGCCTAGGGAAGCCGCTGGGTGGTGCGCCCGGATATGGTAGCGCCAAGGGGCGATGGCGCTCCCTATGCCCCCTCGACACCCCGGCGGGACAACTTGGGCGACCGAGCCCAGCCTATTCTCCAGGCGGATTCTTTATCTTTGGATCCTTCGGTCCCAAGGCATCCCGCCCATAAGCCGCTTCATCGATTCCCTCCCCTGGGCTATAAAGCGTCTTCCCGAGTCCGAGACCCCTCCTCGATCCATCCCTTGGCCTACTCCCCGATCGACTGCAACTCCCTGGCAAAGCACGCCGGGTCCTGGCTCAGCTCGACGGGCCCCGAGTCCGACGTGGTGATTTCTTGCCGGGTTCGGCTGGCGCGCAACGTGAAGGGAGAGCCCTTCATGTCCCGCCTGGACGCCGACGGAGCCGAGGCCCTTTGCCATCGTCTCAGGATCGCCCTCCTGGATGCCCGCATCGATGGGGAGACCCGTTGGGTCCCCATGACGGAGGCGTCGCCCGTTCTCCGGCTCTTGCTCCTCGAGCGCAACCTCATCAGCCGAGACCTGCTGCCGAAGGATGAATCCTCGACCAGCCCGGGCCGCGCGGTGGCCTTTGGCGAATCGGAGACGGTCTCCGTCATGGTCAACGAGGAGGATCACGTGCGCCTCCAAGCCATGTCCGCGGGCCTTGATCTCGACCTTGCGTGGCAGCGGGCCGAGATCCTGGATCGATACCTCGAAGAGCGCATCGAGTTTGCGACCTCCGAGAAGCTCGGGTACTTGACAGGTTGCCCGACGAACGTCGGCACGGGCCTTCGCGCCTCGGTGATGCTGCACCTCCCGGCCCTTGGCCTCGTGCGCCAAGAGCTTGAGAAGGTGTTCGCGTCGGCGCAACGCACGGGCCTCGCGGTGCGCGGCATGCACGGCGAGGGGAGCCGCGCAGCGGGGGACCTCTACCAGATCTCGAATCAAGTCACCCTTGGGCGCTCCGAAATGGACCTCATCGAGGACCTGCGGGCGCTGGTGCCGGAGATCGTTCGTTTCGAACGGCGTATGCGCGAGACCTTGCTGGACCGCATGCGGCCCGCGGTCGAGGATCGAGTGGCCCAGTCCTTTGGCACGCTCAAGACCTCGCGGGCCATGCCCACCGAGACCGCGCTGGCGCACCTCTCGAATATTCGCTTAGGCCTGCACACCGGCCTTTTTGACGGCGTGCGCCTCGCACTCCTGAATGAGCTGGCCCTGCATGTGCAGCGTGGGCACCTCCAGGTCCTGATGGCTCCCGGTGAGGAGCTCGAGCTGCTCGACACCTCGGAGCGGGACAAACGGCGGGCGAGCTATCTCAGAAAGCGTCTCGCTTGAGACTTTAGGATCGCTCTTTCCAGAGGCCCTTCATTCGGCCTTTCGGCCCCGCCGATAGCGGGGATCCATGCACCCCCAATCCGGGGGTACCTTCAAGCGTCGACTCGGGTCGGCGCCCTGGATCCCCACCGATTGACGATGGCTCAACCCTGGACTGTTTCTAGCGCGCTCTTCCTCAGCGCTTTCACGCTCGCCACTTCCGCTGCCGCCCAGGAGCCCTCGATGCCCCAGGCGCGCACCGCACCGGAGTTTGCGGCATCCGCCTTGGACACAGCACGCGTAGAGG
>OJFX01000588.1_pt1 | contig 13411 bp, 9 predicted proteins | sample 1594171 | NCBI WGS metagenome assembly OJFX01 (sample SAMN05416840, study PRJEB24817) | seawater metagenome | isolation source: Sea water | place: Canada:Atlantic | collected 2013-07
GTCGGCAGCGTCAGATGTGTATAAGAGACAGGCCTTGGCCGTTGGCCATGGCCTCGACCGCGAGGCCGCCTTGCACGCCATCACCACCGGGCCGGCCCGCGCCTTCGACGTGGGTGGCCACGTCGGCTCCATCGCGCGCGGCAAGTCCGCTGAGCTCATCGTTCTTTCGGGCGATCCCCTCGCCAGCTCCTCCCGTGTTCTTGCCGCAATCTCCGGCGGCAAGGTCGTTCACGAAGCGGGCAACTGATCCCCCAGAGTCCCCCCAAGGACGTCCCTCCACCATGCTCACTCTCACTCTCCTCGCGGCGTCGGTCCTGACGGCGCCCACCGCCCCCGGGGCGGGCTCTCTGCTCCCTACAGCGGGGGCACCGGCCTCCGCTGATACCTTCGCGCTGCGGGCTACGAGCGTCCACATTGGCGACGGCACGGTCGTTTCGAACGGCATCGTCGTGGTCAAGGACGGCGTCATTCAAAGCGTCGGTAACGCGGCGCCCGATGGCGTCGAGGTCATGGACGTCGAAGGGCACATTGCCCCCGGCTTCATCGGCCTTCGCGAAGGCACAGGCGTGGGCTCCGAGAACAACGAATCGACGCGTAAGTTGACGCCCACGGCGGACGTCTCGCGTGCCTTCAACCCGGAGCACCCCAGCTGGAAGCACCTGGTCGCCCAGGGTTTCACCGCTGTGGTCGTGACGCCGAGCTCGAGCCGCATCGCCGGCGGCACGGCCGCCGTCGTGTCGCCCGCAACGGGCGAGATCCTCAAGCGACGCGCCATGGTGAGCCTCGGGATGTCGAGCCGTTCGCTCTCCACCGGGGTCGAGCCGACGAGCTACGCGGGTCTCTATGACCACCTGAGCAAGGCCTTCGCCGACGCGGATGCCAAAAGCCCCCTCGCCATGGCGAAGGCCGGCGCGATGCCGGTGCTGATCGAGGCGGTGAACCGCGCCGAGGTCATGAACGCTGCGCGCTTTGCGAAGGGCCTCGGCCTGAAGGGCGCGATCCTTGGCGCCTCCCGCTCCGCCGACATCGTCGATGTCATCAAGGACTCGGGACTCTCGGTGGTTTTCGAGCCCGTATCCGCCGGCGCCTCCCGCCGCGTGCACGAGAGCGCCCTCGCCCTTGAGAAGGCAGGCATCCCCTTCGCCTTCACCGCCGATGCCAACCGTCGGGGCCCCGCCGCGATGCGCATGACGGCCGCCGCCTTCATGCGGAACGGTCTCTCCCCGAAGACGGCTCTGAGCGCCATGACGCAAAACGCCGCCGATATCGCCGGCGTTGGCGAAACCCACGGCTCCATCGCCAAGGGCAAGTCCGCGGACCTCGTCGTTTGGAGCGGCAACCCGACCGATCTCACCAGCCGCGTCCTGCATGTCTTTGCAGCCGGTAGCCACGTTCATGACGCCTCTGCTGGAGACGCACGATGATCCTGACGAGCTTTCTTCTCTCCGGCGCCGCCGCCGCCCTCGCGGCGCCCACGGCTTCCGTTCCCGCAGCTGGATCTCTTGCTGGATCTCTTGCTGGGCCGTCGGACGGCACTAGCTGGACGGTCCACGCCGAGAAGGTCTACACATCCACCGGCGAGACGATCGAGAACGCCTTGATCCTCGTCAAGGACGGCAAGATCACCGCGATCACCCCGGGCGTTGAAGCGACACGGGATTCGATCAGCGCGAAGGTCGTCACCGCCGGCATGGTGGACGCGAGCGCGCGGGTCAATACCGGGCTGACTTCGGTGGAGCAGTCCAGCGAAGTCACACCGTCCATCGACGCGAAGTACGGCATCGATCCGTTCGACGTTCGGTGGGCCCGGCTTGCGAAGAGCGGCGTCACCACGACGTTCATCGCACCGCTCAACCAGAATGTCGTCGGCGGCATGGGGGTGATCCTCAAGACCGCCGGTGCCGCTGATCTCGAGAAGCGAATGGTCGAAGGCGCAGACATGATCTGCGGCGCGATTGGGTCCCAGCCGAGCCAGCGCAACAGCCCGGCCTTCGGCCGCCCGACGTCCTTCTACAACCGCCGCCCCACGACCCGCATGGGTGTGGAATGGGAGTGGCGCAGCGCTCTCTTCGAGGCCGGACAGGCCGCCGCCGATGGCGCGGGCAAGGACATTGACGTCCTCCAGGACGTCCTGGCCGGCAAGATCGGCACCTTTGTCCAGGCGTACACCACCCAGGACATCCGCACCGCCGTCTTCCTCAAGGAAGAGATGATGAAGGAAGGCTTCGGGACGATGAACCTCGTCATCGACTGCGGCGCGGAAGCCTGGAAGGAGCCCGATCTCCTCACTCGCACCAACACCGCTGTGGTCCTTCCTCCGTTCCCGTCCCAGGGGCGCACGCGAGACTCCGCGCTGATGCCGCTCGAGACGGCGAAGAAGCTGCGCGACGCGGGCATCACCTTCGCTCTTTCGGCCCACGACGGAAGCGACACCGCTGGACGCATCGACGTCCAGGCCGGCCTCGCGATGCGCGGCGGCCTGACCCGCGAAGAGGCCCTTCGGGCCGTCACGATCACCCCCGCGCAGATCCTCGGGATCGCCAACCGCGCGGGCACTGTGGAGGTGGGCAAGGATGCCGACCTCGTCCTTTGGAACGGCGAGCCGTTCGAGATCACGAGCCGACCCGTCGGCGTTCTCGTGGGCGGCACCCTCGCCCTGGATCCCCGCTGATCCGCTCCCGGCCCTTCCTCACAAGCTCAATCAACCACCCCGGGAACCTCTCCCTGGTCGCGGGCCACCTGGCCCTCTTCTGCGACACCCCCCTCCGATGAAGATCACCTCCACCTATCGAACCTTGGCGCTCGGCGTCATCAGCGCCGCGGGCCTCGCGGTTAGCGCCGTCGCGGCACCCCAGGTCGACAAGACCGCGGTCAAGGCCGGGAAGGTCATCACCCTCAATGGCGAGCCGATTGAAAACGGCGTCATCGTCATCGAAGGCGGCCGCATCACCGCGGTCGGACCTGAGGGCGACGTTCAAATTCCATGGGACGCCGAGGTCATTGACCAACCGGACATGGTGGCCTTCCCGGGCTTCGTGGAGTCCCACGTGTCCCGCGGCATCGACCGCGCCAACGAGACGATTGACGTCGCTGCGTTCCTGAACGTTGCGGACTCCATCGACCCGGTGAACTTCTACTTCGAAGAGGCCATCCGGAACGGGATCTTGACCATCAACGTCCAGCAGGGCGTGGACACGGTCGTCGCCGGCCAAGGCATGGTCGTCAAGCCCTTCGGCATGACGGTCGAGTCGATGATGGTGAAGCCGCGTGCCGGCCTGACCATGTCGGCGGCCCCGAAGCGCGGCAAGACCCGTGCGACCCAGGCCCAAGCCCTTCGCGGAGCTTTCGAGGACCTGAAGACGTACCTTGAGGACATGGTCCAGCGGAAGAAGGACGGCAACAACTTCGACCGTCGCGAAGCCCTTTACCAGGGCCGTGAGATCGAGGGGGAGGACGCCAAGGGCCGTGCCCTGAACTCCGAGGTCTGGAAGATCGACGGGTTCGAGCTGGTTCCCCGCGGGGAAGTCGACGAGAAGCGCGCGCCGCTCCTCGCCGTCGTCGAAGGCCGCATGCACGCCTTCGTCTGGTGCTCGACGCCCCTTGACGTGCACACCGCACTGCGCGTCGCCGAGGCCAACGGCTTCACGAAGAACACGACCCTGGCGCTCGGCCGCTCCTGCTGGAAGGCCGCTCCCAAGATCAAAGAGGCCGGCGTTTCCGTCATCCTCGAGAGCAACCTGACCCACGTCGAGCGTGACCCGCTCACCGGCGAGGAGAAGGAGACGTTCGTCCCGAAGGTCTTCCACGACGCGGGCATCCCCTTCGCCCTGATGTCCTCCGGCGACGCGAACAAGTCGCTCTGGTTCCAGGCCGCTCAGTGCGTCGCGAACGACATCCCCCGGGACGCTGCGATCGCCGCGGTCACTACGACCCCCGCCATGATCCTCGGCCTCGAGAAGCGCGTCGGCTCCATCAAGACCGGCGCCGACGGCCAGCTCATCCTGATGTCCGGTGATCCGCTCAGCGTCACCAGCACCGTCCAGCACGTGATCATTGACGGCAAGCACGTCTACGACCGCTCCAAGGACGTCCGCGTTCGCCAGCTCATGGACGGAACCCGTCCCCCCGGAACCGTTGCCGAGGACCCCGCTGACGAAGAGTGGGAAGGTGACGGTGAAGGCGACGACGGCGAAGTTTCCAAAGACGACAAGAACGGTTGATCCGGCCCCTGAGTCCACCCATGCGCAAGCTATTCACATCACTCAGCGTCTTCGCCCTCGCGGGCCTCGCGGCTGAGACCACCGCCCTGGCATTCGTGCCTGGCGCCTACGGCGACATCGTCGTCGTGCGTGCGGGCACGGTTCACCCGGGCGGAGGCCAGGCGGCCATTGAGAACGGTGTCGTCGTCACGGAAGACGGGAAGGTCGTCGCGGTCGGAAGAGCCGCTGACATCGCCGTCCCCGCCGGGGCCACGAGCATCGATTACGGCCCTGGCGCGGTGATCATCCCCGGGCTCGTCGCCGTGGACTCGGGCTACACGCCGTCGGGCCCCGGCCCGCGCACCGCCGACCCGAGCCTGCTGGCGATCGACAAGTTCGATCCTTACTCCAACCTCGTCTCGGCACTCCGGAGCGGCATCACCACGGTGTACCTCGCTCCGGCGCGCGGCCGACTGATCGCCGGCCAAGGCGCCGTCGTGAAGAGCGGCGGCTCCGAGCTCGGCGACCCCGCGGGCCGTGTGCTCCTCGAGAGCGCCGGTCTCCACGGCTCCATCAGCCGTGAGGCGCGCAGCACTCCCGGTTACTGGGAGCCGCCCGTGCCGGCGACGGTGGACGTGGGCCTTGGCGTGGAAGCGCCGCAGCTCCCGCGCACCACGATGGGGGCGGTCCTCGCCCTCGAGGAGCTCTTCGCCTTCGCGGGCGGCGACGACTCGTTTGCAGAGGAGTACGGCAAGCTCACCGGCCCGGCCCTCGCGAAAGCGATCAAGGACGGCATGACCTGGCGCATGGGCGCGGAGACCCCCGGCGAAGTCCGGGCCATCCTCGACGCCGCAGCGCAGTTCAAGTTCACCCTCGTTGTGGACGGCGCCGGCCGCGCCGCGTCCCTCGCCGAGGACCTTGCGAAGTCCGGTACGCCGGTCATCGCCCGCCCGCATTACCGCGGCGCGTCGAACTTCGGCAAGTCCGAGACCGCTGACTGGCCCGAGTACGACACCATCGCCCGCATGGTGGGCGAAGGCGTCAAGGTCGCGATCGCCACGCCGAGCGGCATGGGCACGTCGGACCTGCGCTTCGCTGCTGGCCTCGCCATGCGCGGCGGCCTTCCCGCCGACGCGGCCCTCGCGGCCATCACGCAGAACGCCGCGGAGATCCTCGGGGTTTCCGACCGCGTCGGTTCACTCAGCGCCGGCAAGGACGCCGACATGGTCGTCCTCACGGGCGCCCCGATGTCCACCAGCTCGACGGTCGTGGCTACCTACGTCAACGGCCACCTCGCGTGGTCCCCGGAGATGACGGTGGCCCCCAAGTCCAGCCCGAAGCGTGGCGTGCGGCGGGGTAATCGCTCCTCCCATGCCTCCGCCCCCGCGGTGGTCATCAGCGTGGACGAGCTGCACGTTGGCAACGGCGTCGTGCACTCCCCGGGTGAAGTCCTCCTGAAGGACGGCAAGATCGCTGCGGTGGCGCCCCGAGTGGCCCGCCCGGCAGGAGCCATCGTGGTCCGCGCCGCGGCCGCGATGCCCGGCATGATCGACGCCTATGGGCACCTTGGTACCGAGGGCGGCAACCGCGCCTTCTCGACTCGCTTCGACACCAAGCGCATCCTCGAGCCAGGCGACTACGCCGACCGCGAAGTCGCCAAGCGCGGCGTCACGACGGTCAACCTGATCTCCCGTAATCTCGGCAGCCTGACCCCGTCCATCGCGTACAAGCCGGCGGCGTCGGGCTTCGATGACCTTGTCATCGACGACGTCGCGGCGGTCCGTATGGGTTGGGATTCGGGCATCATCGCCCTCTCCGGCGGCAACGTGAAGCAGACCCTGGCGCGCGCTGAGCAGTACGCCAAGGCCTGGGACAAGTACGAGGCCGACATGGCCAAGTGGACTCCGCCTGCGCCCGAAACGAAATCCGACGATAAGGAAGAGGACGAGGACGACGAGTCGGACGACGACGAAGGCGACAAGGACGACAAGAAGAAAAAGAAGAAGAAGGAGCGCGACCCGGCCAAGGCCGTGACAGGCGTCTTCGAAGGGGCTGTGACCATGGAGGGTTCGGAAGAGCCTGTGTCCGCCCGCTTCCAATTCAGCGAGGACGAAGACGGCGCCATCACCGGCTCCGCGCGTCTTGGCGCGTTCGATGAGCTCCTCGAGCTGTCCGGCTCCCGCACTGATTACGACGTGGTCCTCACGGTCGAGACCCCTGACGGGGACTGGTCCTTCCACCTCGCCCAGATCTATTCCAACGATCCGGAGCCGAAGAAGTCCAAGAAGGAGAAGAAGGACGACGACAAGGATAAGGGCGATAAGAAGGACGACGACAAGAAGAAGTCCGAGGCCAAAGACGCGGACGACGACACGGTCAAAACCTATCTCCGCGGCGACGTGAAGATGGGGGACAAGGTGCTCGGCACCGCCGACCTGACCCAGACCGCAAGCGACTATAAGGTCGTGCGCCGCCCGGTTCGTATCCCCGAGGACAAGCCGCGTACGAAGGCGCCGAAGGGCATGCCGAAGAAGCCGTCCATCGACCCTGATCTCGAGCCCCTTCGCCGGGCCATGAAAGGGGAGGCCGCGGTGATGGTCACCGTGACCCGCCGCGACCAGGTCCTTGCCTGCGTGGACACGTTCGAGAAGTACGGCATCAAGCCGATCCTCTTCGACTCCTCCGAAGCCCACCTCGTGGCCGACCAGATCGCTGGCCGTATCGCGGGCGTGATGATCCCCCGGAACCGGACCGAGGTCACCACAGGTGGTGTCACGCGGAACAAGCTCGTTGAGCTCTCCGCGGCGGGCATTCCAGTGGCTTTCCTCAGCCAGGCCGAAGAAGGCGCTGCCGAACTGGGTGTCATCGCTGCGATGGCGGTCGCCCGCGGGCTTTCGCCGTCAGCTGCCATCCAGGGCCTGACGTCCCACGCGGCCAAGATGCTTTGCATCGGTGACCGCGTTGGCACGCTCGCTCCGGGCATGGACGCGGATGTCATCGTCCTTGACGGTAGCCCGATGGAAGTCTCCTCCTCCGTCGAGCGAGTGTTCGTCAACGGCCGCGAGATCCACTAAGGCCTCCTGCAGTGATGTCCCTCCCCTCGACCCTCATGGCGGCTGCCGGTGCCGCGCTCGTTTGCGCGAGTGCGACGGCGGCTCCGTGGGGGAAGAGTTCGACGGGATCGCACGGCGAGTTCGGGGTGGAAGCGTCGGCACCTGCTTCGACCGCTACCGAACGGGAACCCGGCTCGGCGGGTTCTTCCAGGGGGCTTGTGATCCTCTGCCGCAAGGCCCTGCTGATGCCCCTTGTGGGGCAGCAGATCCTCGACAACGCGGCGGTCTTCGTTGAGAACGGCAAGATCGCCCGGGTGGTCCCGCGCGCCGATGTGGATGTCGTCGCCCTGCGCGAGACCCACGAGGTCATGGATCGGCCCGATGCCTGGGTCTCACCCGGGCTTATCGATCTTCACAGCCACGTTGCGGGCCAAAGCTTCTTCCAGAACGACCTCAACGACATGGTCTATCTGACGAACCCGGGCATCCGTGCCCGGACGTCGGTGGTGCCCATGAACTCGGACTTCCTGAACGGCTCGGCCGCGGGCGTCACGACCGTGCTCTACATCCCCGGGTCGGGCACGAACATCGGGGGCATTGGCGTGCTCCTCAAGACGGGCTTCGCGAACTACGAGCGCATGGAGCTGCGGCACCCCGGCTCCCTCAAGCTCGCCCAGGCCGGTAACCCTGAACGTTTCCTCGATGGCGTCGGGCGCATGTTCATGAACTGGAACACGCGCAACACCTTCGAGCGGGGCATCGCCTACGCCAAGCGTTGGATCGCCTACGAAGAGAGCGGCGGCGAGCGGCCCAAGGTGGACCCCCAGTGGGAGGTCTTCCGGGACCTCTACAACCACACCGTCCAGGTCTCCGCCCACACGCAGATCTACCAGGTCGTTCTCATGACCGTGAAGATGGTCAAGGAGAAGCTCGGCCTCGATGTTTACATCGACCACGGCTCCTTCGACGGCTGGCGCGCCGCGGAAGAAGCCCAGGTACTCGACGTGCCCGCCATCCTCGGCCCGCGCCAGGTCAGCGTCAGCATCAACGTCGAATACCGCCCCGGCATGTTCATCGTCAACGACAACGACGGTGCGATCTTCGGCATGGCCGCCAAGTACCAGGAAGCGGGTCACACGATGATCGGCTTCAACACGGACGCGCCGGTCATTCCCCAGGAGGCCTTGCCCCTCCAAGCCGCCATGGCCGTGCGCTACGGCTTCAAGAACGACAACGTCGATCACATGCGCGGCCTCACGATCATCCCTGCCACCGCCTCTGGCGTGCAGGCCCGCGTCGGCAGCCTCCAAGCGGGCACCGACGCCGACATCATTGTCACCTCGGGGGATCCCACGGACCCACGAACCACCGTCTTCTTCACCTTCCAAGAGGGTGAAAAGGTCTACGACTCCTCCGTGGAGCGCCGCTTCTGATGGCTATGCCCATGCTCAACTCACCCAAGCGTTCCGTTCTCGCCGGTCTTCTGGCGGTCACGGGCCTTTGCTCGGCCGCGTTCGCGACCGATTCCGCTGCGACCAAGTCCTTTGGGGCTGACGCTGGATCCACTGCAGCCGAAGCCGGCGACGCCGTTCCCTCAAGCGCCCGCAAGGTCGTGATCGGTGGACCCCTCGGGATCGCCCCGCCGAACTCCGCGACCAAGGCCAAGAAGGCGACCGCCGGAGCCCTCGGCGGCCCCGGGCTCGCGCTCAAGTCGTCGAAGATTCTGACGGCCGAATGGCAGGGCCGCTCCGTCGTGAACAACGGCGTCGTGCTCGTCAAGGACGGCATGATCGAGGCGGTTGGGCCGGCCAACGAGGTGGCCATCCCGGACGGCTACGAAGTGCGCGACCTCGGCAATGACTGGCTCATGCCGGGCATGGTCGAGATGCATTGCCACGTCGCTGGCCAGTTCGGCCTCAACGACACGGTGTTCCTGACGAACCCCGGCCTCAAGTGCTCCTCGGATGTTGTTCCGGGCAACCCGCTCCTGCGCCGCGGCCTCGCCGCGGGCGTGACGACCGTGCTCTACATCCCTGGATCCGGCACGAACGTCGGCGGCCAAGGGGTGCTCTTGCGCACCGGCTTCAACGAGTACGAGCGCTCGGAGATCCGCAACCCCGGCTCCATGAAGCTGGCCCAAGCTGGCAACCCGGAGCGCTGGCTCCTCCGCCCGAACCGGTCCTTCATGAACTGGCACACGCGGAACACGTTCAAGCGCGGCATCGCGTACGCGAAGGAGTGGGAGGAGTACGAGAGCTCCGGTCAGAACCGACCTAAGGTGAACCCGCAGTTCGAGATCTTCCGGTCCCTGCGCAAGAACCACGCCCAGGTCTCGACCCACACGCAGATCTACCAGGTCGCCCTGATGACCCTGACGATGATCCACGACGAGCTCGGGATCCCCGTCTTCATCGACCACGGCACGTTCGACACGTGGCGTCTCGGCAAGGAGATCGAGAAGCGTGGGATCTTCGCGATCGTTGGTCCCCGGGGCATCGATGTTCCCACCCGCGGTTTCATCAACTGGTCGGGCTCCAACCCTGAGCGCATCCAGGGCTGCGTCGCCGGCTATCAGGAAATGGGCGTGACCCGCATCGGCTTCAACACCGACTCGCCGGTCATCCCCCAGGAAGAGCTGCACCTCCAGGCCGCCATGGGCATCCGTTACGGCTTCGACAACACCCAGATGGACGCGGTTCGCGGCCTCACGATTGTTCCGGCCATGTCCTGCGGTCTCGGTGATGCCATCGGCAGCATCGAAGCCGGCAAGATCGCTGACATCTGCGTGATCACCGGCGACCCCGCTGACCCGCGCAGCCACGTCAAGCACGTCTGGCAGAGCGGCGAGACCGTGTACGAGACCGAAGGCGAGCGTCGCCTCTGGTAGGTCGATTGAGTATCGAACCCACATGATCCCCTCCCTCCTCATCCCCCTCGCCGTTCTTGCCATCGGTGCGTCCCCCACGGGCCGCTCCGTGGGGGACTCACAGGTGGACCAGGAGGTGAGCCAGCAGGTGCGGAAGCGCGACGAGACCGTCACGGTCATCCTCGCGGAGAAGGCGATCACGTGCTCGGAGCACGGTGCCCAGTCGATCGACAACGTGGCGATGGTCATCAAGGGCCGGCGCATCGCTCGCATCGGCAAAGCTGCGGACATCGAGATCCCCGAGGGCGCGACGGTGATCGACTACGGCGATCGCTGGATCGTGCCCGGGTTCATCGACCTTCACAGCCACGTCGGCGGGTCCCGCGGGGATATCAACGACATGGTGTACCAGCTCAACTCCGAGCTGCGCGTCGCCCCCGCGGTCATCTGCAACAACGACGGCCTCCAGCGCCCGCTGGCCGCCGGCGTCACGACGATCCTCTTCATCCCCGGCTCCGGTACCAACATCGGCGGCCAGGGCGTCATGATGAAGCTTGGCCTCGAGGAGTACGAAGAGGCCGTGGTTCGCGATCCGGGTTCCCTCAAGATCGCCCAGGGAGACAACCCGACGCGGTGGGGGTACGGCATGAGCCGCATCCTCATGAACTGGGGCCTGCGCTACCGTCTGCGACGTGGTCAGGCTTACTCGAAGGCGTGGGACGCTTACGAGGCCGGCAACGGTCCAAAGCCCCAGCGCGAGCTCACCCTCGACATCTTCCGGGACCTCTACGCGGGTCGGACCCAGATTTCGACCCACACCCAGTACTACCAGCTCGTGCTCATGACGATCACGATGTTGGCCCGGGACTTCGAGCTGCCGGCGTACATCGACCACGGTTCCTTCGACAGCTACAGGACCGCACCGATCGCCGAGAAGTACGGCGTCGCCGCGATCCTCGGCCCCCGCGAAATCATGGTCCCGCGCCCCCCGCGCTTCGACACGGATGGCCGCATCATCGGCTCCGCGTGGGGCTTCCAAGAGAACGGCAACGTCCAAATCGGCTTCAACACGGACGCCCCGGTCGTGCCCCAGGAAGAGCTCACCATGCAGGCTGCGATGGGCGTGCGCTACGGCATGCGCAACGACATCGGCCAAGGCCTACGCGGCGTCACGATCGTGCCCGCCACCGTGTCGGGCATCGCCCACCGTGTCGGCAGCCTCGAGGCCGGCAAGGACGCTGACTTCGTCGTCGTCGACGGCGACCCAATCGATCCCAGGACGTCCTTTGATGCCACTTGGGTCAACGGACGCCACGTCTACGAGGCGTCCCGCGACGGACGCGCCTGGTAGCGACACCTTCATTCATCCCCCCCACACCGAACGGCTGGACCGACTGTCTATCCACCGGCTATCCACCGGCCGCCATCGCGCCCCTCGGCAACTGCCCGGGACCTCTTCCCGAGCAAACCACGTTAGATCCCTCCCATGATCCTCTCATCCTTCCTGGCTCTGGTCCCCGCCGCCCCTGTGCCGGCACCAGTCCCGAGCGACCTTTTTGTGATCAAGGCCCGCCGAGTTGAGCTCGGCAACGGCGAGGTCATGGAGCACGCCGTGATCCTCATCGAGGACGGCGTGATCGTCACGATGGGCCAGGACCTGGCCGTGGAACGCGGCATCCCCGTGATCGAGCTCGACGAGAACCAAATCGTCATGCCCGGCCTCGTGAATCCGTATTCCCGCTACGGCATGTCGGGGGGCGGCTTCAACGACGCTCGGCCCCAGGTCATGGCGTCGACGGAGCTCTACCCATCGCCCGCCTACGACGCGTTCCTTGAGAACGGCATCACGACGGTGGCCCAGTACCCCGCTGGCCAGGGCATTCCTGGCCAGGCGGTGGCGCTCCGGCCCTTCGGCACGACTCCGAAGGAGATGATCCTTGAGGACGGCGTGTACCTGAAGGTCGTCATGCGCAACTCCTCGAGCTACAAGCGCAACTTGATCGACGGCTTCAAGAAGGCGGACCAGCATCTGGAGAAGGTCAAGAAGGAGCGCGAGAAGTGGGAAGCGAAGAACTCGAAGAAGAAGAGCACCAAGAAGAGCGACGATAAGGACGACGAGAAGAAGCCCGCCGCGAAGTCGTCTTCGAAGACTTCCAAAGAGTTCGTCGAGCCCAAAGTGGACCCCCGCGTGCAGCCGTTCTTGGACCTGCGCGACGGCAAGCTCCGGGCGCTGTTCTCCATTGGGAACGCTGCGAGCTACGTCCACCTTGAGGACGCCATTGGCGACGAGGAATTTGAATGGCACCTGCGCGTGCCGCTCACCCGCGACATCGACGTCTTCCACGTGAAGGACAAGATCGGCGACAAGGGCTGCTTCTGCCTGATGGAGCCGCTCATCACGCTGATGCCCGGCACCATGCGCCAGCGCAACCTCCCCGCCGAATTCGACCGTGCCGGTGCAAAGCTCGTCCTGCTCCCCCGCAGCGACAGTGCCGCTGGCTTCAAAGCGTTCTTCGAGGACGTCGGCGTGATGATCGCCGCTGGCCTTGACCGCAAGAGCGCCATGCGCGCCATCACCCAGAACCCGGCCGGGTTCCTCGGCATGGGCGACAAGATCGGCACCCTTGGCGAGGGCATGCGCGCCAACCTCCTCGTCCTTTCCGGCGACCCCTTCCAACCCGGCACCAAGATCGACGGCGTCATGCTTGACGGCCGCTTCCTCACCGGAGATATCGACCAGTGATGACTTCCAAGACCATCAAATGGGGCCTCGGGCTCCTCATCGCCGGCTGGATCGGCGCCCCTTTGGCTTCCGCTGCGTCGACCTTCACGGCCGCGATGTGGCAGGACGAGCCCGAGGAGGAAGTCGAAGAGGCCTCTGAGGACGACGAAGAGGACAAGGAAACCTACCTCGCGCTCGTCGGCGGCGACATCTACACGGGAACGGGCGGTGTTCTGCGTGCGGCTACGCTGCTCACGAAGAACAAGAAGATCCTCGCCATGGGCTACGACGTCGAGGTGCCTGAAGAGGCCGAAGTCGTCGACGTCGCCGGCATGAGGATCTACCCGGGCTTGATCGCGGTGGGGTCCTTCGGGCTCTTCGGCGGCGGCGGGGACCTCAAGGATTCCGTGGACCCCTTCAGCCAGAGCATGACCCTCGCGCTCTCCGCGGGTATCACGACGGCCGTCAACGGGAACTCGGTGGCCAAGCTCAAGCGCGGCCACGTCAAAGACCTCGTCATCAAGTCGTCGGCCCTGTCTCTTATACACATCTGACGCTGCCGACGATATGC
>OJFX01000589.1_pt1 | contig 13409 bp, 14 predicted proteins | sample 1594171 | NCBI WGS metagenome assembly OJFX01 (sample SAMN05416840, study PRJEB24817) | seawater metagenome | isolation source: Sea water | place: Canada:Atlantic | collected 2013-07
CAATAACAGGTTCAGGGGCGACCGCCGGTTCTTCAACAGGTATTGGCGCTGGCTCAGGTTTATTCTCGGCCACTCTGGATTTACGTTCAGGTTTTGGCGCAGGAGGTAAGCGCATTCTCACCTTTGGCGTTCGATCAGATGGTGAGAAATGAATGATGCTATTAATCTTAGAGCTCACCCAGAAAGAGAATGTATCAGACTTCGTTGATGCGGTCCCGGTGACACCATGCTTGATATCAAGAAGTGGCTCAGCCATGCCACCTGCGACATCTTCAATAAATTCGTCACTTACGACTAAAATCGTGACGAACAGGATCGCCGCCAATCCAAGCGTGCCCAATAATAAGTACTTAATAATCTTTTCGACCACGGTCATTCTGTTCCGTTTAGCGCGAATCATTACCTAAGCATAGCTGTCTTTCCACGCATATTCCATAGTCTCAATAACTCATTCATTCGTAGGATGCTTGTAACACAGCGACTGATGCGCTACCCACCCCTCAATAATCATACTAAAACTCAATAAGGAGAGTATTATGTCCAGTCAAATTCGTGCTTCGCACATCCTTGTATCTACGGATTCAAAGTCGAAAGAGGACGCGTTAGCGGCCATCGAAGCTGCGCACAAAGAAATTTCTGATGGTAAAGCTTTCGCTGATGTTGCTCGTGACATTTCAGATTGCCCATCTGGTTCTGGTGGTGGTGATCTTGGAAGTTTTGGAAAAGGTGCAATGGTACCGGAATTTGAGACAGCCGCGTTTGACCTTGATGTCGACGCAATGAGTGGTCCTGTTGAGACAAGCTTTGGATATCATCTTATTCAACGTACTGAGTAATTCTATGTGATGACTGGCGCGTCGAGTTCATACTTGTCGTGCCGGTCTTCAATTTCCAGGACCCAAATATCTGGATCGCTCGCGACCCTCCGGTCTATATAACTTTCTACTTCTGGATCGCTCAGAGGCTCCCCACCATTCGCGATGAGCCATGCACGGTTTCCCGCAGCGTCACGTGCCTGTGAAAGCACTTTCGAATACCCATTTAGTTTATCTAACCGCAGGATAATGCTTCCTGCATCAGGATCGCCGCGACGACGCACGACGGCTTGCATCATACTGATATCGCACATGCGCACTTGGGCCGAAATCCATAGTGCTGCCTTTATTCTAGGCTCAGACAATTAAAGTGCTCCCAAAATGGAAAAGAGAACGGGTGTGACGCAGGGCATAGCCTATCTTTTTACACATAAACTATTGTAGTCTCTTCACACCGGGGGCTCCAGAGCCTTGCGGAACGGGCTGGGGGGCACGTTTGTGGTAACGGAAAATGATAAAAGACCAACAGAATTACGCGTCGAAGCTGACAGTGAGTCGCGGTTTCGCGACTATGCCGATGCCGACGCAAATTGGTTTTGGGAACCCGAACCAAACCTTCGGTTTGTGATTGTCTCAAAGCGCCAAGAAGGTCGCTCGGTTGTTCACGAGCAGGATCTCTTGGGTAAAACACCCTGGGAATTTGCAGATGCTGACCCTAAACGAGATTCAATGTGGGCGGCATTCGTAGATAAGCTTGAGCGTCGTGAGACATTTCGAGGATTCCGAATAGCACTGCGACAAGATGACGGTGGATTTGTTTATTGGCGAATGAGCGGTAAGCCAGTGCTCGCACTCGACAGGACATTTCTCGGTTACCGTGGTATTGCGACGGACGTAACTATCGATGGAATCCACCGTGTTCATCTTCAAGCACAGTCAAACGATTATCAAATTACTCTGGATATGTTGGGTGAAGGTGTTGCGTACTTTGATGGTCGTGAGCGACTAACATTTGCAAATGCGACCTTTCGGAAACTCATTCCCTTAATGCAAACAAGTTTTGCAACAGGCACTTCATTTGAGAGAATAATTGCTGGCATTCAGCCGATGATCATTGAGGATCGAAGGAAAAAAGGCGCTGCTAGTGTCGTGCCGACAGGTGGTGCTTTCCATTGGCGGTTTATTGATGGGCGACAAATTGACGGAGAGATAAGTCCGCTTCCTTCAGGTGGGCTTGCAATTATCGTTCGAGACCACACACCTCGTCCAGAAAGCACGGCGTCCCAACAAGACCATTTTCAGTTTATTGCTGACTCTCCCCAAGCCTTTTTTGTTCAGCGAGACGGGCAGGTCATATATGTGAACAGGGCAGCGGCAGATATTTTTGGGTATTCGACAGAAGAAATATTGGGACGTGAGCTATGGAAGCTTTTTGATCCCGACGAAGTTGCTCGAATCAAAGAGTATACTCATGTACAAAAAGCCGGTGCTGATGTAACAAATCAGTACACATTGAACGGATTGCGGTCTGATGGATCGCGCCTTCATCTTGAGGTTTTTGTGAGTACGGGGGTATGGGATGGCGATGATGCCATTCAGGGGTTTCTTCAGGATCGAACAAAAGAATATATAGCGGAAAGCGCACGATCGGACAGTGAAGCTAGATTTAGAAATCTCGTTGAAGGATCGATCCAGGGATACTTTGTCCACCGGGATTGGAAAATTTTGTATGCCAACGCTGCTGCGGCAAAAGTGTTTGGATATACAGTTGAAGAATTTGTCGGACTTAGTTTCTTGGAATTAGTGTTACCCGAAGAACGTAACCTTGCCACTGATATTCGGCGTCGTTACCTCGCGGGTGATGTTGATGTACCTGATCGCTACGAATTGAACTGTATTCGGCAAGACGGTGAGCCGGTTTCTATCGAGACCAATGGTCGGATTGTAGATTGGGATGGTGAACCCGCATTCCAGGCGACGATGATTGATATTTCAAGACGGAAGAAAATCGTATCGTATTTGGTTCGCGCAAAAGAAGATGCTGAACGTGCAGATCGCTCAAAGACGGAGTTTCTGGACAATATATCGCACGAACTGCGTACGCCACTCAACGCGATCATAGGGTTTTCTCAATTCATTAAAGATCAAATTATCGGTTCTGCTGATCCTCATTATATTGATTATGCAAACGCTATCCATTCGTCTGGGATGCACTTGCTTGAACTGGTGAATGACTTGCTTGATGTCTCGTCAATCGAAAGCGGTGCGTTAATGCTGAATGACGACGATGTCGATCTGGTTGAATTGGCAAAGACCTGCGAACGAATGCTTCGCCCACGTGCGCAAAAAGCAGAGTTGCTCGTATCTGTCGATACGTCAGGTGGCCCCTTACATATTCGAGGCGATGACCGCCGCTTAAAACAAATATTAATTAACCTCGCAAATAATTCGATTAAATTTACAAAGCCAGGTGGCCACGTGATTATGCGGGCCTATCAAGATCAAGAAGGGCGTGCCGTCATTGAAGTGGAAGACGATGGTATTGGCATTTCTGCGGAAGATCAGAAAACCGTCTACGATCCTTTCATCCGAGTTGATTCAGCTTTTGTGAGCGAGAAGGAAGGGACAGGCCTTGGATTGCCGCTCGTTCATGCCTTGGCGGAATTACATAATGCTACCGTCAAATTGGAGAGTGAAGCTGGTGTGGGGACGAAAATTGCTGTGATTTTGCCTAAAGAACGGACATTAGAACAAACGGGGTAAAGTAATTTTGACTTTAACTCTCTGATTCATATGCCTTTTATGAAAAATTGTAGTTTCTGTGACTTGCATCACTGCAAGGCTAAGCCCTCGAAACTATGGTTAACATGATATTCACAAACTTCTCCTTCACCGGGCCCACGCGTCCGGTGTTTTTTTTGTTCAATTTTTAATAGCGAGACATAAGTTTTTCTTATTTATCTCGCGTGTGTCACGTGCTGGATAAATGTTTTCGGCCCGTGGTAGTATGAGGCTTAGATATAAGGAATTTAGTCTCGTGAGTGGATTGCTCGAACGATTTTCTGATCATACACGCCGCATTTTTGCGCGTCATCGTGGTCGCGCCTTTCTTGATGGCGCAATGGCTGCAGCAGCGCTTGTTGCGCTTGCGGACGGGGATGCATCTTTAGAAGAAGGCGCCGAAGTTGGACGGCTTATGCGCGTGCTTGATATTTTGCGAGATTATAACCCCGACCTGGGTGTTGAGGCTTACCTTCGTCATATTGATGACCTGAGAAAGCAGCCTGATGGATTGACGCATGTCTGCAATAATGTGGTCGCGGCAGCAAATGGAGATCCGGAAGCGGCGGCTCTGTTTATTGTCATATGCCACGCCATTAGTGAAGCTGATGGTGTAATTCGTCAATCTGAGCTTGATGAAATTCAAACATTATCTAATCTACTAGATGTCGATGCAAAGACAGCTGTCGACATGATTGCACCAATACCCACCAATAAATAACCCAAGGAAGATCTATATCATGAGTGAATACAACGGACCATTGTCGCGATTTACAGTTCTCGATTTAACACGTGTTCGCTCAGGACCGACGGCTGTCCGTCAATTTGCTGATTGGGGTGCCAATGTCATTAAGATCGAAGCACCTGAAGCCGTTGATACGGGCAAAGGTATGGGGGGCGCTCGTAATGGTCCAGACTTCCAAAGTATCCATCGTAACAAACGATCAATTACACTGAACCTTAAAGAAACAGAAGCTCGGAACATCTTTATGAAGATGGTTGAAACGGCTGACGTGGTCATTGAAAACTTTCGACCTGATGTGAAAAACCGTTTGGGTATTTCTTATGAGGACCTGAAGAAGGTCAATAAAAAGATCGTCCTATTGTCAATTTCTGGTTTTGGTCAAGATGGCCCTTACGAGCGTCGACCTGGCTTCGACCAAATTGCCCAGGGTATGGGTGGATTGATGTCAATCACAGGTCTGCCAGATCAAGGACCGGTTCGTGTTGGTATCCCTATTGCTGATTTGACGGCTGGAATGTACGGCGCGATGGGTGTGATGATCGCATTATTGGAACGTGAAACTTCAGGTGAAGGACAATGGGTACAGACATCATTGTTGCAGGCGATGGTCTCAATGCTCGATTTCCAGGCTTCGCGTTACTTGGTTAAAGGTGAGGTTGCTGGGCAAGCTGGCAATAACCACCCGACGTCAATTCCGACGGGCGTGTTTAAAACTGCTGACGGACATATCAACATTGCTGCTGCAGGTGATCAGATGTGGGATAGAATCTGCAAGGTTCTTGAAGATAAAGAATTGGCTGGTAATACTGATTTCTCAAGCGGTGAATTACGCTCGAAAAACCGTGATGCTGTAAATGCAGCACTGGAAAAGCATACGGTTAAGTACAATTCTGAAGAACTGATCACGATGCTTAATGACTCAGGTGTACCGTGTGGCCCGATCAATACAATCGATAAAGTGTTCGATGACCCACAAGTAAAGCATTTGAATTTACGCCACCCTGTTGAGAGTAAAACGCTCGGTAAAATGGATATCCTGGCGCAGGCAGTGAACTTCTCAAGGTTTGAGCCAAAGACCGGCATGGCAACACCTGAACGCGGCGAGCACACAGATGATGTGCTCAAAGAATACGGGTTTAGCGATGAAGACATTGCGGCATTCCGTAATAAGGTCGTGATCTAAGCCCATGTCTCTAAGCGACTTTGATCTCACATCCAGAGCCACGTTCAAGCATTTCACTCCGGTGACATTACGATTTTCTGATCAAGACAGCATGGGGCACGTCAATAATGTTGCGTTTGCTGCATTTGTTGAAGCGGCGCGGACGATGCTTATCCAAGGCTTGTTGAATCAGTTTAACCACCCGGACCTTGATTTCATTCTAGCCCGGGTGGTTATCGATTATAAACAAGAACTCCATTATCCAGGCACGGTGGATGTGGGTGCACGCCTTATCAATCTTGGGTCAAAGTCTCTGACTTCAGGGTATGGCGTATTCTTGGATAATAACTGCATTGCCACAGCTGAAAGTGTGAACGTGTTCTATGACATGGCGATGCGCAAATCTGTTGTGCCACCAGAAGACGTTAAAGTTGCCGTAACCTCTGAGATTTCTGGCTAAAACGCAAAGAATCGCGCTCGTTGTTGTATAGTAATTTATACAATCATTTCGGAACAAAGCTTTGCCAGCCCAATCATCATGGGTATTCTGGCTCAGGCTTGGCGAATATGGATAGATGAATGGCGACGGTTCTCAAAAACTTGAATCTGGAAGAGGGCAAAAGTGATGCCCTTCGTAATGCGCTCGCATGTATTTCTGAAGCGAGTGCAGCGGATGGTGGGCAGAGATATTCAGCACGTATCTGCCGGGCGCTTGGACGCATTATTGTGTGCCGTAGTTATGCGAAACCTATAATGGAGCTCTCTTATCTGCTGGTTTGCGCGTCAGCACGTGACGGACAATATGAAGATGTATTCTGGGAGATTGAGCGAGCTTCTGTGAGTGAATTTCGCCGTTCTTTCGCAGCTTTTGAAAACATTTCACCCGACGTAGTTATTGCGCATGACGGCATTACACACGCATTCATTGATGGTGCGTTCCAAGTTTCATATGGCTGCATGCTATTTTTAGCTGCCTTGCTTGAGTTTATGGTTATGGCTTTAGGGTATCAAAAAATTGATGACCTGACGAAGCCGCTTCGACAGGCCAAGTTGGACGAAGCAGGTGTGCTTGATATCGCAAAAACGCTGCAACGTAGTTTGTATCAGTATTTAAAAGAACATATTCCACCGGCACAACGTCAGCGCCGTGAGCGACACATCCTTGGCTACGTTGTCGAGCATTGTGGGAACCGTACAGGCGCTGACGCTATTTCAGATGATGTCGTGTTGGCTTACTGGATCGCCTTTGCAGACACTGACGATATTGAGGCTAAAACTTACCGAGGTGTATATGAAACGGCATCTCGTCTCATAACGTCACTCGATGGTGCGCAAGATCGATTGGCTGGAACACGCGCTACGCCAATTGGTACAGATTTTGAAGCAGGTGAGATCGATCCGATGGATACCGATGCGGTAACGGCTTTGTTTGATGAAGGACAAAGTCCGCTGAGCCGTATTCTAGAAACATGCGCGGAACAGGTGAAATTTGTGAATGCAAATGAGGCTGATCTTTTCTCTGAAATACCTTTGGTGACAAGCGTGGGTCGCCGCCTTCCTGTATCAGTGCTTCGTAATGCTGTGTTTGGTTCTGCTCAGCTTCGGATGACAACGGCGTTGCGGCGAAAAACATCAATGGACAGTTTGTTTCCGGATCAATCTGACACACTTTATCGAACCCGGCTTCAGGTGTATCGTAACGTTGTTGAGACAACAGAGCGTATAGTCCGGCCTTTATGGCAGCGCAGCAACGTATTGAAATGCTTGGATACAGTGTTGCCTTTAAAGATTGGCATCGAAAATAAATGTCATTTATCAATCGCTTAAGTATGAATTGGGTGTGCCGCGCCATACTAGGCCTGATCAGTGTTGTTTACTTAAATGGGTGTATGAGCGTGAATGCGGTTGAGACACGTAATCTCGAAAAACCAGATCAACCATTCCAACGTGCACTTTATGTTCAGTATGCCGAACTTGCGTTACGTGAAATTGAAGAAGGAAATGTCACGTCAGCTGAGTTGTTTGATCGAAAAGCCAGATTAGCGGCAGCAGGCGAAAACGTCGCAATACCATCCGTTCCTGACAGCCTTTCTGTTGATGCAAAGTTGGTTGATCTTAACGCTGGTCAAAAAGCACTCCAGAAACATTTTACCCATCAATCATACCTCCATATGCCCGTCGTAAGTGCGCGTGCACAGGCGATGCTTGATTGCTGGATAGAAGAGTTGGATCAAGGAGTCGATATCGGCGACATCGCAGCATGCCGGCAAGCTTTTGAGCGTGCGATTGCTGTCTTGAACGACGCTTTGTCCGTTAAAAATAAACCTATCAAATAAGTGTATGCGGACCGTTTATTTTCGGCGAGACATCTGATCCTTGAGTTTGTACCAGCCCATCATGACCGGTAAGAACCAAGGTTTGCCATTATAGAACGGGATGGCGCGAAATGCTGGGCCATCAAATGCAGATGCCCCGTCTTCACTCCCAAGCACAACCATTGCTGCTTTTTGACCCATCCAACGCGCCCAGACGACACCGGATCCACAAAATCCCGTGGCATACACGACACCGTCATGGATTGTTAGTTTTGGAAGTTGATCCATTGGGAAGGCAACAAACCCAAACCAATGATGCGATAGCTGTGTTTCAGAAAGTCCAGGGAAAATATCGACCAAGCCCTGACGCAGTCTTTCCCGAGCAACAGCACTGTCACTGCTCAATCTTCTGCCACCTAGAAGAATACGTGTCCCATCGGGTGACGGGCGATAGTAGTGACCCACCTCGCGTGCTTCGCCGTGCATTTGACGCTTTGGCATCAATGTTTTCATCAAGTTCGCGCTCAGGGGTTGTGTCGCAATCATTTCTGAAATGACTGGGACCAGTCGGCGCCGCAGCCATGGCAACCCGGCATCTGTATATCCGTTTGTTGCAACGATGACATGCGAAGCCATGATCACACCTTTTGGCGTCGTGACTTTAAATTGTCCGCCGACACGAGAGATATCCGTGACGCCCGTCCCGCCAAAAATTTTAACGCCGGATTTCTCGGCAACTTTCCGCATGCCGCGGTGCATCTTGCCTGGATGAACGCCGCCGATGTCACTTCGAGAGACGCCGCCATGATAAAGTTCCGTGCCAATTTCATCTGACTGCTCTGAGCGCTCGATGATTTTGGCATCAATGCCAACTTGCCGGTTCAACAGGTCAATTTCCCGCTTCATGTTTTCCAGGGATTCAGCATTCATGGCACCGGTAAAGCGACCAACGAGCTCATAATCGCAATCGACTTTTTCATTTTCAATAAAGGCTTTGAGATCATCTCGTGCTTCATTGCCTTCAGCGTAGAAAGCTTTGGCTTTCTCCATGCCAAATTTAGCAACAAGCTTGGAGAAAGAGACGCGAAGGTTACCACTGGTAATACCTCCGTTTCTGCTGGATGCACCATCGCCGGGCCAGTCCCGTTCAAGAACAATAACGTCGCGTCCCGCACGCGCCAAAGGAATAGCGGCGCCCATGCCTGCAAACCCACCCCCCACAACGACAATATCTGCCTTTTCGGGCGGAGAACCGTTATCCGCCGCTTGTGGTTCGGCTTCTTCCCACCAATAGGGGGTCTCTTTAAAGGTATTCATGGAATATTCCTGTTCGGATAAACTGAGGATAGGGCATCACGCAGCATTAATTGTGCCAAGCTGTAAACAAATCGGCAATTCGTATTTAGAAAAAATTTGAATTAAAGAACTCAGAAAAGGGTCTCAAGCGCAAGAAATGGCGAGACAGAGTAGAGTGGAAACCGCTCTGAGCCTAAGCCCAGAGCGGAAACCGAAACAATTAGTCTTGAACCGCGAGGTTCTCAGCGGAAGACTTACCGTTTTTACCAGGCTCAAGTTCATAAGAAATTTTCTGGCCTTCACGAAGAGTGCTGAGACCAGCACGCTCAACTGCAGAGATGTGGACAAACGCGTCGTTGCCGCCATCTTCTGGCTCGATGAAACCAAAACCCTTAGTTGGGTTGAACCATTTTACTGTACCAGTAGCCATAACATATACCTCTAACAAGATCATTGAGACACTTTCCACACCGTGTGGAACCGTGCCGTAAACGCTCACATTGTTAAAGAGACTAAGCTTCCGGTAGCCCGGTTAATAATCAACTCGAAACAAATGTAATACGTATGAGGAATACTTAGCGTTATTTCTGATGAAGTCAATGGCTTGCTGTGAAGGAATACATAAGCATTCAAACTGACACTAAGTACTAAGATTCGCCGTCAAATCGCCGAGTCGCGGCAATGAGTCCAAATTGGACATCTGATGAAATGCTTGATCGCACTGGTCGACTGTTAGAATGCGCCCCGCGCAATCTGAGAATTTATCGCGCAGCTCAGAAACGCTCATGGCATTGTCGCCGCTGCGGCCGACCATATTATTCACGCGGTTCACCAGGCGCTTGTCGTTGTTAAGTATGACAGCGATCTCAGCATCCCAGATTTCCCCATCTGGTGCATTGGCCTCGCCAAATGGCGCCGCGGTTGTAATGGCGAGGAGTTTTTGGATATCGGGATGAGCATATGCACCATCCTCAAAATCTTTGAGGCGAACAGCCCCATCCAGAAGGGCACGCGCCACGGCGTACTGAACACTGAATTTTGCCTGCAGCACACTTGTTGGATGCGGTGTGTTTGTATGTCTTAAGCGTCTTGGGTGCGTGGCGATCTCGATCGCTTTTACATCTTCAGACTTTAAGTTGTTTTCTTGTACAAGATTGAGCATTGCGGCAATGGCTTGATGGGTACTGCCGCAACAGGGGAATTGCTTGATGCCGATGGTGGGTAACTCAATGGCAAGCGCATCTGTCCACGCATCGGTCAGAGGTGTTGGGTTAAAATTACCTGCCCCGTTGAATACATTGAAAAAGCCCTGATGATGCTCCATCGCGCTTGGGTTCGCTTCGAAGCCACGTTCAGCGAGTAAAACAGCCATCAAACCCGCACGACCAGAATGCCCGACATGCAAAGGTTTCGTCATGGTCCCAAAGTTGGCTTTAATGCCAGATGCCATGGAGGCAGCGATGGCGAGCGCCAATGACGTTTTTTTGCGGTCGAGCTTTAAGGCACGTGCCGCTGCTGCGACAGTGCCAAATATGCCAAGTGTCGCCGTTGGGTGCCAGCCCTTGTCGTAATGATGGGGATGCACAGCCATAGCAAAGCGATGCTCGACCTCAAACCCGACGACATAAGCATTGATAATGTCCGCACCGGATAATCCGTGTTCTTCGCCCAGTGCAAATAAGACAGGCACTAGCGGGACTGATTGGTGGCCGCCCAGCACATCACTAAAATCATCAAAGTCCAAAGCATGTGATGCCGTGCCGTTGACCAAGGTCGCATCAAGCGCGCTTGTTCGCTGGTTGGTGCCAAGGATTAAACAAGGCCCAGGACCATCAGCAATGCCCTGCGTATCTAATAAAATTTGAGTGCAGGCTTCTGGAAGTCCTGCCAGCGTGACGCCAATTGTATCGATGATGCCAGCCTTGGCGGTATGAAGCGCAGCGTCAGATATCGATGCTGGATCAAATCCAAGAATATGATCTGCGAGGCTTTCTAGAACAACGGTCTCGTCTTTATTTAAAACACCATCCATCGCAATGTCCTCCGAGGCTATCCGAGGGATTAGTCTAATGCATTATAAAGGGCGACGTCGATCCCCCGCCTATGCCTTTACTTTATTAGGTGCGGCTGGTCAGAAGTTTCAATCCTGCGAATGTAAAAAAGACACCAAGCGTTGCCTGGATTTTACGTCGTGCCCGACCGTAAACGCGTATCATCGTTGGTGTTGAGAACGCTAACGCATAAACGGAGTGCAAAGTGAGAGATAGGATAAACGTTCCAATGACAATCGCCGTGCCGACCCATAATGGCGCGCCTTCTTGTAAACCCAATGAGATAATGGCGATCCAGCTCAGGGATGCCTTTGGGTTGGTCATCTGAATGGCAAGGCCACGAAGAAAGTATGTCAGTGGCTTTGAATCTTTAACTGAAATCGCATGGGCTCCTATGTCGTGTTTTGCAGCGGCAGACTTGAATGCCTTGTAGGCCAACCAAAGCAAATAAAACCCACTGGCGATTTTGATCGCAGTCAGCGCCCAGGCATATGCTGCGAGAACAGCTGAAAGACCTGCGACTGTGAGTAACGCCTAAAAGAACGAGCCCGTTCCAATGCCAAGGGCGAGGGCAACACCAGCTTTCCACCCATCATTCATCGCAGTTCCAATCACGGCCAAAATATTCGGACCAGGGCTGGCCATGCCGACGAGAAACACTGAATACGCGATAAGAATGCTCGGAAGATATAGTGAAATTGAATCCATGATGCTCGCCCATATAAATAAATGTTCATGAATTGCTCTTTGTATATAGGACTAAAGCAAGGCTTACTTCGAGCCTCTCAGTGTGCAAAATAATGCATGCCACCATTAACCGGTATAACGGTTCCTGTAATGTAGTGGGCTTGAGGTGAGCAAAGGAATGCGACCATGCATGCAAGGTCTTCCGGGTCCCCGAAGGCACCTGCAGGAATATTTCCTTTAATGAAATTTTGTCGGGATGCTTCGTCAGGATAAAGTTTTTCAAGAATTTGAGGACTATTTATTCGCCCCGGTGCAACGCAGTTGATTGTCACACCGTCTTTAGCAACATCACATGACACGCCTTTTGACCATAGGTGAAGTGCGCCTTTAGCTGCAATAGCTGCATTAAGACTCCGCGGTTCCATTGACCCACTTATGTTAATAATGCGCCCCCATTGATTGCTTTGCATCGTTGGCAGTAAAGCGTGCGTAAGTCTGCGTGGGGCATGGAAATTAAGATCGAACGCTTCAGCCCAGAACGCTTCATCAGCATCAAGGGGGGTAGGGCGTGAACCACCTGCACAGTTTGCAAGGATATCTATATGGCCAAGGGCGTTCGTTGCCTCTTGTGAAAGCCGAATGGTATCTGCAGCATCTGTTAGTGAGGCTGGGATAAGCGTCGGTTTTTCAAAGCCTTCCGCTTCGATAGCGGTGGCGGTTTTGGAGAGCGCCTCCATACTTTGCGCGCTCAATGCGAGGAGAACACCTTCGCGCGCTAATGCGATTGCGACACCTGCACCAATACCTGTACTGGCACCCGTAACCAGCGCCCGGCGGCCATTAATATTTAAATCCATTTATGTGCTCCGTTGGGACAGGTGTAAGACCTGTCATATGATTACATTGGTGGATTGTTTCTGACTTCAAGAGGTCTTCGAAAAACCGCCTACTGTGTATCAGCTTTCCAGATATCTTGATCCAGCTGGAATGCAGGATTTTGGAACGGAAACGGTTAGTTCGCCCAGCAACATAAACGATAGCGTTTTGCCGTGCAGATCTTGTGTGAGGGCGCTGTTTACACCGCCTTCCAAAGCATCATCGATAACCAGATTAAGCGCAGGCAAATTCGTCAATTCATATCTGGTGACTTTGGTTGCGCCCTTATGCTGAAACAACTCTAGGACACGAGCCTCGGTGACTTGCTCAAGAAGATGCGGGAATGTGCCCTCGAGATACGGTACCACAGAGATATTTGAGCGATTGCCTTTATCGCCTGCACGCCCATGTGCAACAGCATGAAGTGGAACTGTGATTAGATCGCTCATGGTAATACCTCAATGGCACGGGCTTGCGCTTCAACGGGTTCGCGGGGAATGAGTACGGACGCGGTATTCACTTGCCCCATGACGTTGCAGCGATAGCCGCCGCCACCTGCTGGGCCCGAACAAAACAAACTTAGTACTTCGTCGTTCATGTATTTCGCGATCGCTTTATCTTGGGTTCTAACGGCCGCACGCAATCTGTACTCACCCTGTCTCTTATACACATCTGACGCTG
>OJFX01000594.1_pt1 | contig 13364 bp, 9 predicted proteins | sample 1594171 | NCBI WGS metagenome assembly OJFX01 (sample SAMN05416840, study PRJEB24817) | seawater metagenome | isolation source: Sea water | place: Canada:Atlantic | collected 2013-07
CACTGCATATCGTCGGCAGCGTCAGATGTGTATAAGAGACAGGAGCATGCGAGGGACCGCTGGGAAGTTCAACCGCCGCCATTCCGCCCTATTCGAATCGTCCCGATCCCAAGGAAGTGGGAATCACTTGACGTCTTGGTCCGTCAGGTAGGAAGGGAGGTTGGGGGCCATCAGGTGCTCGATGGCTTGGATCGTGGACGTCGATGCGTCGCCATGGCTCGGGAACTCGAAGTTGGGAACGCCATGGACCCCGAACCGCATCGGGTCGGCGCCAAACTCCAGGAGGCATTCCGCGCAATCAACGATCGTGAGCGAGTTTTGGCGGTGCAGGTCGAGCAGGTCAAAACAGGTCTCCCCATCGGCCGAGCGGCGGTTCGGGTCTAGGCCGGCGTTCAGCAGTAGGCGGATGGACTGCGGGGATTGGGCCAGGCAGGCTTCGTGGAGCAAGGTCCGATGGGGACGCTCCAGGGCTTCGATCGAGACGCCGGACATCAAGTATTCGCCCAGGAGCGAGGCGTTGCGGATCTGCTCCCTCATCCGCCACGCTTGGGTTTCCTCGCCGCCCTGTGGGATGACTCCGGCGTCCGTGAGGGCGGCGATGGCTACCGGGTGGTGCCAAGGCGCGTGATCTCGGACGTACTGCACGTGCTCGGCGTGGGATTCACCCGCGGTGTCCAACAGGCGCAGGATCGCGGTCACGCGGCCGGCGCGGCTGGCCGACCAGATCATGGTGCGGCGCGCTTCCGGTTCGAGGGCACGAAGGAACTCGTCGGTGGCTCCGTGACCGTCGAGGTCCAGGAGGCAAGCCGTCTCCACAGAGACCTTCGCGCCACCTGCGAGCAGTGCTTCGACCACGGGCATCACGGCGGCGTGCGCCACCGCGTCGACCAAGGAGGACCCATCCGCGAGGTTTGTGGACGCGCCAGCGCCGAGGAGCAGGTTCACGCGCCCCATGCGCGCGTTCATCGGGAGCTCCCCCAATGCCAAGTCGTACCCGGTGCGGGCGAGTCGCCGCAGGGCAGCGCCGGGTTCCTCCCGGGCGAGGGTCCGCAGGGCTTCGTCGCTCCAGCCGGGGTCCCGGTCGCGTCCAGGCGAGACGAGTGCCCGTGCCAGGAGGTCGGTGGCGTGCGGCGATCTGGAGGTTGCCAGGGCCGTGATGAACGAGCGGTCCGCGGGGGCGCCGGCGTCGAGTAGCGCCTTGGCGATCTCCCAGCTGCCTCCCATGACCGCGAGCGCTGTCAGGGAGATCGTCTGTTGGTCCTCGTCGTCGATAAGGCGGGGCATCAGAGATCCCTGTAGCCCGCGGGATGGCACGAGGAAGGGCGCTCGGTGAGCGACCCCGAGCTTGAGGTCGGCGCCCGCTTCGATGAGCAGCCGCACGGCATCGGGGCGCCTGCCGAGGATCGCCCAGGCGATGGGAGAGCAGCCCATGCGTCCGTCGCAGCGATTGAGGGTCTGGGGATTGAGCAGGGCGTCGAGCTCGGCGTCCCTCCCGAGGAGGGCGGCGGCGTGGATCGAAGGCGAGACGCCGGCCGCGATCAGTTCGTCGTGGAGAAGGGGCCGTCCCCCGGCGGCGGCCGCCAGGGCCGGGCTGCAATCCCCATAGATGGCGCGGGTCTCGGCGCCTGCGCGAATCAGTTCCAGGGCTATCTCCCTGTGTCCCCGCCAGGCCGCTCGGTTGACGCGCGCGGCCCTGTGTTGCTGACCCAAGAACGTTGTGGGGCCGCAGTGCGAGGGTGGGAAGCCCCGGCTCAGGAGGAGCATGACAAGCCCCAAGTGCCCCTCTTCGATCGCCCGGTCGAGGAGGTCCCCTTGCTCCGATTCGTAGATGGTGCGGCCCTTGATGGGCGTCCAGCCCAATGCGGTCTGGTTCGGGAGTGTCGCACCGGACTCCACGAGAAAGCACGCCGCGTCCAGCTTGCCGTTGTGGACCGCGTGCATGGCGAGGGGCCTCGCGTAGGACCAGTTCATGACCTGGGTGTCGGGCGGCGGTCCGTCCATCGGGGCGCCGTTTGCCAGCAAGGCACGCAGGATGCGTAGCAGGCTGCCCGTGTCCGCATCGGAGAGGATCGCGTGGTAGAGGTCCTCTGTCGTTGGCGTAGGGGCGTCAAGGAGGAGTGCCTCGACCTGCTCCGGCAGGCCCAGCCAGATGGCATCGGTAAGAGTGGGCGCTGCGCCGGCTTCGATCAATGTGATGCTGGCGAAGCGTGCCATCGCTGGGCTGGTCCACCGCAGGCCCCCGATAGGGAACGGCCTGAGGCGCGCGAGCGCGCCGTAGCCGTCGGCGTCGAGCGCAGTGAGATCGGCACCTGCATCCACCAGAAGCGTTGCCATCTCCGGGGACCGGACAAAGTGAATGGGCGCCGCACCGGCAGCGTCCTTGGCGTCCACGGAGAGACCGTTCTCCAGGAGGAGCCGCGCGATTGCGAGCTCGTTGTAGTTCACGGCGAGGCACAGGGGCGAGGTCGACTCGACCTTGGACCTGCCCTGGGCGTCAGCGGGCTTTGGGTCCACGCCGTCCCTCAAGATCCGGCGCACGCGCTCCAGGTCCGCGCGCCTGACGGCCTGGAGGAGGGCGTGGAGGAGGGCGTTCTCGGAGGAGGGCCGCGTTTCCCCAGCACCGGGGGCTTGGGCAGCGGCCACGGGGAACGAGAACGAAGCGGCGAGGAGGAGGGAAGCGAGCATGGTGATCGGGTCGCGAGGCGACGCCCGAAGCGTAAGGACGGGGCGAGATCTGCGCTGGGCTGTCGTAGGCCAATCCCGCCGGGGATCGGCCACGGGGGGGGCGCCAGGACGGGTCTGGAAGAAAAGTCGGCTGGCGCCGGTGTTTTTTGTCCGGAGGGGCGCGGCTCCGTCATTTGGGAGTGGACGAGGCGACTGGCCCGTCCGGATGGCCCCGGCCTGAGCCCCCGACTGCGGTCTGGGCTCAGGCGACACAAGGCCGCTCGATGGACCCCTCGTTCCCAGACCCTCCGACCCCCAAACTGCCATGTTTACCCGCGCACTTATCCTCTCCGGAAGCGCCCTGCTCCTCGCAGGGACCAGCGTCGCCCAAAGCCGCTACTTCTTCTCCGTCAACTGGCATGGCCCCACCGTCGGCGCCCTCGACCCGTTCGGAACGGCGATCACGGAGGGCGATATCCTGCGCCCCTTCAACGGCACCTCGATGCCCGAGCTGGCACCCACGAGCCTGCCCAACATCAGCTACACGCACACCGTGCCGGGCCTGGGCCTGCCGGGCTTCTGCGTCGGCCACCCCGGTGGCACGCCCTGTGTTGTCGAGGTCGACGCGTTCTCCCGCGGCGGCGACAAGCCGTTCCGCCCGAACTTTGAGATCTTCCCCGGGGACATCATGTTCTCGGTGGACGAGTTCGCCCGGGGCATCCCGGGGGGCCCGGCTCCGAACGTGAACACGGAGTCCTTGGCCCGTGAGGCCGCGCCGGACGCGTTCTTGAACCTCAACTTCTTGCCCCCCGGTCCCTTCTCGCCCTACGCCGCTCGCAACGTCGGCGCCATCGACGGCGACGGGCTGCCGTCCGCAAGCGGCTACGCCTACCCCGGTACCGGCATCAAGGAGCCCAACACGCCCTTCGGCGGCTTCCCGGACACCGGCGATAACAAGGACGCCATGGACGTGGTCGAGAGCCTCGCCCCGATCGGGATCGCAGGGCCGTACTACTTCTCGCTCGATTCGTCGTTCTTCGACGCCAGGGAGTCCGCGCCCAACTCCGCCTCGGCCGTCTTCAACGGCTTTGTGGGCGGCGACATTCTCCGGAACGGCGGCGGCGGTGCTCCGACCGTCTGGGCCCCCGCTTGGATGCTCGGCCTCGACCTCGTCGGCGGCCCCGACAGCGACGACCTCGACGCCCTGATCCTCTTCGAGAACGGTGACACCATCTACCAGCCGTCGATGTCCCTCTACGACTGGTCCGTCGCTGGTGGCACCGACATGGTGGTCTTCTCGGTTCGCCGGGGCTCGGCGATCATCGGCATGCCCGACAGCCTCCTCGGCCTTCCCATCGAAGAGGGCGACCTGCTCGTGCCCCCCGTCCCCGGATCGGGCGCTCTGCCCGGCATCTTCGTCCCGGCAGAGGCCCTCGGCCTGGCCACCGCCCGCGCTGGCATGGCGAACCTGGGTGATGACATCACGGCCCTCGACACCATCTGGACCAACCTCTACGACTGCGACGGCGACGGCATTGAAGACGCCGTGGCCATCGCCACCGGCGTGGTCCCTGACACCAACCAGAACGGCGTTCCCGATAGCTGCGAGACCATCGTCATCGGCACGCCCTTTTGCCTCTGCCCGAACATCGTGGCTCCCTGCGGCAATGCGTCGCCCACCACCGGTTGCATCAACGTCACCGGCGCCGGCGCGCTCCTCACGGGGCTTGGAAGCACCAGCGTTACCTCCGACAACCTGATCCTGCAGACCACGGACCTGCCGCCTGCGACCTTCTCCCTGATGTTCATGGCGACGTCCACGTCGCCGCCGGTGCCGTTCGGCAACGGACTTCGCTGCCTGGCGGGATCGGCCTATCGCTTCAACGTGACCTCGACCGGATCGGGCACCCAGAACCTCGGGCCCGGACTTGCCGCCTACACGGTCGCCAACAACCCGGTGCCAGGGCACATCATCGCCGGGTCCACCTGGAACTTCCAAAACGTCTACCGCGACATCCCTGGACCCTGCGGCAGCTTCATCAACTGGTCGAGCGGTCTCTCGGTGACCTTCACCCCCTGATCGACGACCGACACGAGCCAACCCGCGAGCCGGGTGGCCTGGGAGCTTGCTCTGCTCTCTCTGCTCGAACCCCGTCCGCACTTCGGTGCGGGCGGGGTTCACTCTATCGAGGTCCGTCCACCCGCCCCGCGACCGTGTCAAGTGAATGGGATCAGTCGGGCTGAGTACACCTAGCACCGATCCTGCCAAAGTGCCGGCTTCACGCCCGCCCAAGGCCGGCTTCCTCGACTATCCTGCGGGCGCCATCCCTCCCCCGTTTCCCGACTGGGCGGTGTGGCTGACTTTCATTCACTGCTGGCCATTGCAAGGCCGCCTGCTGCTTCCCACTGTTTTCCCCCTCGCTATGGCGCCCGATGACCCCAGCTACGAGAACCCGTACGCTGCCCCCAAAACTCGAGTCCGCCAGCCCAGGCTGAGGGACGGTAACCGGCCCCTCGCTTCGCGGATCGAGCGACTCTTTGCGATCATCATCGATTCCCTCGCGATTAGCATCGTGGTGATACCGATGCTCGTGATGAGTGGTCTCGAGGTCACGGCGGACGGTGAATTCGACTTTTCGAACGGCGTCCCGCCGATGGTCTTTGCGGCGGCTGGATTGAGCGTCGCCTACCTCGTGCTGCAGTTCGTCATGCTCTGGACCAAGAGCCAGACGGTCGGGAAGAGGGCGATGAACATCCGCATCGATGAGTACACGAGCGACCGGCGGGCCGGCCCGGTCAAGACCATTCTCATCCGCGGATTCGTGTCGGGCATCCTCGGATCCCTGCCGCTCATCGGGTTCGTCTTCGCGGTGGTCGATATCCTTTTCATCTTCGGTAAGGAGAAGCGCTGCATTCACGACCTTCTGGCCGGCACCGTCGTCCGCAAAGCGCCTCGTTAGGAGAGGCGTGGTCTTCGCTATCTTCGGGGAGTCTCGGCGGGGAGTCTCGGCGGGGAGTCCCGCGAGGTGACCCGCGCCGCCACGGCGAAGCGCGACTGAAATGGCCCCGCGGCCCCAATACCCTCCTGTGACGACCTACGCGGACAAAGCAGATACACGCCGGCCGATTCTCACCCCAGAGGGCGGGATGCTGACGGTGCGCGTGGCCGGGCCCGTGCCCCGCGCCATCGCCTGGACGATCGATACGGTCATCCGGGCCCTCGCCTACTTCTTGCTTTTGATCGTCTATGGGATCGTGTTGCCGGGTGGCGTCGGGCAGGCGATGTTTGCCCTGACGATCTTCGCTTCGGAGTGGCTCTACTTCAGCCTCTTCGAAGGCCTCAAGGGGGCCACCCCCGGCAAGAAACGCTGCGGGCTCATGGTCGTGCAGCGCGATGGTTCCCCTTGCGGACTCGAAGCATCCTTCGTGCGGAACATCGTGCGCTTCGTGGACTTCCTGCCCCCGTTCTACGGCTTCGGCCTCATGAGCCTCTTCTTCAGCCCGGACTTTCAGCGTCTCGGGGACCGCGCCGCGGGCACCCTCGTGGTGTACGGCAACAAAGAGGAGGAAGAGGAGCCCCGGACGACCCAAGGAAAGGCCGGCGGCACGGCGCGGCGGCGCGCACGTCGGCGCCGCGATACAGAAGATGCTCCGGAGGCCCCCTTGGACCCGGTGGCGGTGCCGATGGCTTTGACGGGGGAGGAAGAGGCGGCGCTGCTGGAGTTCGCACGGCGGGCGCCCATCTGGGGCGAGGACCGCGCGGCCGAGATCGCGAACCTCGCGGAGCCGCTCACCGGCCTGACCGGTACCGCTGGCAGGCAGCGACTCTTGGAGTACGCGAAGTGGCTTGAGGAGCGTGGGGCATGACGCGCTCTGAATTTGAAGCCCGGCGCGTGGGCGATTGGGAGAACCTCGAGGAGCTGCTCGATGTCTACGCCGCGGGCAAGTCCAAGTCCAAGTCCGAGCTGGATGATGACGCGGTCGCGGCCTTGCCCGCGCTCTACCGGGCGGCGTCCGAGGACCTTGCCCTCATTCGGCATCGCGGCTACGGAGTCGACCTGGCGGAGCACCTGAACCGCCTTTGCTTGCGGGCGTACCACGTCTTGCACGGCACGCGGAAGAGCCTCATGCGCCAGGCCTTCGTGTTCCTAGCCGTGGGTTTTCCCCGGCTCGTGCGGGGGAACGCGGGCGTGTCGCTCGCCGCGGTGATGCTCTTCTTTGGGCCTTTCTTCGCGTTCTTTCTCGCTGGGTTCATCGCCCCCGAGTGGGTCTTTGCGGCGCTCCCCGATGAGATGCGCGTACAGCTGGAGCAGAACTTCTCCGCCGACGCCGAGTCCGCGGACTTTGGGCGCGACGTGGAATCGGACGTGGTCATGTTTGGCCACTACATTCAGAACAATGTGGGCATTGCCTTCCGCACGTTCGCAGGTGGGATCCTCTGCGGCATCGGCTCGATCTTCTTTCTGCTCTCGAACGGCATTGTCCTTGGGGCGGCCTTTGGATATGTGTTCATAGCCGGCGTCGATCGCACGTTCATGTCGTTCACGTCCGGGCACGGCGCGCCGGAGCTCATCGGCATCGTGCTCAGCGGAGCCGCCGGCCTCAGGCTGGGCCTTGCCATCCTGAAGCCTGGCCGGCGCACGCGGGCCCTCGCCCTGCGCGAGGACGGCCGCGTCGCCGTGCGCATGGCCCTCGGTGCGGGGGCAATGATCTCGTTCGCGGCGCTCATTGAGGCGTTCTGGTCCGGGAACGCCTTCCCTGTGGCGATCAAGTACACCTTCGGCGCGTGCATGTGGACGGGCGTCATCGCGTGGCTGCTGCTTGCGGGCCGCGGCGGGGCAAGTGCCCATGACGGATTCGAGCCCGGTGGCGAGCGATGAATGTAGATCGGCTCGACGTTCAGCTTGTGGCCCGGGAACCGGACGAGGCCCAAGACCTTGGCCTCCAACTCCTGCGCAGGCACGCCCGCGCGACCTTCGGGTCGGTGTTCCTGGTCATCGCGCCGGTATGGGCCCTCGCGTTGTTCGTGGGGTCCGCATCTGCGTGGGGCGGGATGCTGGCGATCTGGTGGGCGAAGCCGCTGATGGACCGGGTGGCCATTCACGTGCTCTCGCGGGCCGTGTTCGGCGCGGCGCCATCGATCCTCCAGACCGTCGCCGCCGTGCCAAGCATGATCGACCGTCACTTGATCGCGGCACTCACATGGCGCCGATTCGACCTCCGGCGATCGCTTTGGATGCCGACAGCCTGCCTTGAGGGGCTCGCGGGCAAGGACCTGAAAGAGCGCTACGGGGCGATCAAGTTCGGCGCCGTCTCAAGGGACGCCTCCATCTCGACCATCACGTTCGTCCACATCGAAATGGCCCTGGCGTGCGCCGGGTTCATCCTGGCGATCTGGATGCTGCCGGAAAGTTGGTTGCCGGACATCTGGTGGTTCCTCATCGGGGAGGTGCCCGAGTCGACGTCCCGCTACCAGTGGCTCTCGACGGGTGCCTGGCTGCCCGGGCTTCTGATTACTGAGGTGGCCTACACCGCCGCGGGCTTCGGCATGTACGTGTCCCGGCGCACGGAGCTCGAGGGCTGGAACGTCGAGCTCGCATTCCAACGCATGGGTGCCCGGCTCGTGGCCGCGGCCCGCCGCGGCATCGCGATTTGTATGCCGCTCTTGATCTCAGCGGCGGCGCTGCTTGGCACGGCCCATGCCAGCGGGGTTCAGGGCACAGAATCGCCAGCAGCCGGCCCCGTGTCCGAACAGCTCACGGATCCCGGTGAGATCGCCCAGGATGTCCTGTCGCACCCGGACTTTGCCACCTCGAAGGAAACCACCACGTGGGTGCCTGCGTTCGACACGGGCGGGGAGACCGAGGACGGCACGGCGATCATGCACTTCCTGGCCCAGGTCCTGAAGAGCCTCGGATGGATCGCTGTGGGGGCCATCCTGATCGCCTTGACCGTGTACATCGCGCGGCGCATGGAAACCGGCCGTGTCGTGGGCGTAGTGAAGGCGGCGCCCAAACCCGTCGAGGCCTTTGGGCTCGACATTCGGGAGGAGTCCTTGCCCGAAGACATCGCCCAGGCGGCGAAGGAGCTCGCGCTCCAGGGGGCCATCGTCCCTTGCCTCTCGCTCCTCTACCGTGGCGCCCTCCATCGCCTGGTCGAGAGCGAAGCGTTGGAGATCTTCCCCGGCGACACGGAGCACGACTGCATGCGCCGCGTGGCGGAGGCCGACGGTCCTTCCGCGAGCCAGGGGCCCCTTTCGAACTACTTCGGATCGCTCACGAATCGCTGGCTGACGGCTGCTTGGGGGGCGTCGCCCCCCGGTGCTGAGGACGCGGTCGCCCTCTGCGACGGTTGGGCGACGCACTTCGGTGCCCAAGGAAGCCGCGCGGGGGGGGGCAAGCGATGAGGGCGCGCGTGGGAGTCTTGCTCGCCGCGACCCTGGCACTCACCGGGTGCCGCAAGGAGGTCGAGACGGTCCCCACGGGCTTTCGTGGAGAGGCGCGCACCAACCCGCTGCTCGCGGCCCAACGGACGCTGGAGCGGCTCGGGTTCAGCTCGCGCATCCAGTTCGGGCTCGGCACTCTCCCGCTGGAGGGGGAGACGCTCCTGACGGCGGAGGGATCCCTCGCCATTGAGGGGCCGCTCCTCGAGGGTTTCCTGGCATGGGTGGACGCCGGTGGCCACGCGATCGTGTGCCTTGACGGCTTCGCCCTGCCGAACGATTTCCTCGCCAGCATCGGGATCGACGAGGACGACGAGTTCTTCTTCCTCGAGGAAGAAGCGCCCGCGTGGGTCGGTCGCCGCAGCGCGCTGCTCGAGGCCCTTGGGCTCGAACGGCTTGAGGGCGACGACTACTGGCGGGACGTGCTTGGATTTGAGGCCGACCAGCGGATCAAAGACGGCCTGCTATTCGATGGCAAAGACGATGGGACGGCCTTCGAGGTGGATCGCGGGGACGGTGCGATCACGGTTCTCACGAGCGGCCACTTCTTCAACAACCAAAATCTCGGCGACGAACAGCACGCGGAGCTTCTTTACGAGCTCGTCTCGGACGGCCGCCCGTCGGGGGAGCTCGTGATTGCCTACGTCGAAACGCCCGGACTTTGGGGATTGCTCACGGGACGCGCGCCATTCGCCCTGTGGGCAGGCCTTGGGCTCCTCGTGATCTGGCTTTGGCGCTCCTGGCCGCGCTTCGGACCGATCAGGGACCTTGACTCCCTCGGCACGCCGGGCTTTCGCACCCATGTCGGCGCGGTGGGCAGGTTCCTTTGGCAGCGCGACCGCGGACCGACGCTGCTCGCCGCCGCCCGGAAGATGGCCCTCGCAGACGTTCGATCCAGGTTCCCCGGCACGAAGCGCCTGGACCCCGAAGACCTGTGCCGCGCCCTCGCCGAACAAACCGGCCAAGACGTGGGTGAGATCGAGCGAGCCCTCTTCAGCACCGGCCCCATGCGCCCCGACGCCTTCGTGGCCGCCCAGCGGACCTTGGTCGGCCTCATTCACGATCCTGCCCTGCCAAGCACAGCCCCATGAATGAGACGGCCATGGGCCGGCTCCGCGCCCGGCCCTGAACCCGTCCACCCAGAGAATGCCCATGAATAACGACGACACAGAGAACTCGGGTCCACCTCCACACGGAGCCCCGTCCGCGTCCCCGATTTCAGCCCCCGCCCCTTCGCAGGCAGGGGGGACGGGTCCGCTTCCCCTCGCGGAACGGCTGCGCCAGGAGATCGGCGGCGCGTTCCTCGGGCAGGATGAGGTCGTACACCAGGTCTTGGTGGCGCTCCTTGCGGAGGGCCACGTCCTGCTCGAGGGTGTCCCTGGCCTCGGCAAGACGCTCCTGGTCAAGGCGCTCGCCCAGGCGTTTGGGGGCGACTGGGGCCGCGTGCAGTTCACGCCGGACCTGATGCCCACCGACGTGACGGGCCATGCGATCTACGACATGAAGAGCGGCGAGTTCCGGGTGCGCCGCGGGCCGGCGTTCACGCAGCTGCTGCTCGCGGACGAGATCAACCGCGCCCCCGCCAAGACCCAGGCGGCACTTCTCGAGGTGATGCAAGAGAGACAGATCACGATCGAGGGCGAGACCACCGAGTTGGAGCGCCCTTTCATGGTCTTCGCGACCCAGAACCCGGTGGAACAAGAGGGCACGTATCCGTTGCCCGAGGCGCAGCTCGATCGCTTCCTGATGAAGGTCGTGATCGACTACCCGAACGAGGACGAGGAGGTTGCTGTGGTGACACACGTGACCCGTGGAAGCTCCGGCGCGGGCCTCAGCATCGCCGCGGTCAACCGGGTCACCAGCGCAGAGGAGATCCGCGCGCTCCAGGCCCAGGTGACCGAGGTGCGGGTTGAAGAAGGCATTGCCCGCTACGCGGTGCAGCTCGTTCGCGCGACGCGCATGAGCCAGGGCCTGATGCTCGGCGCGGGTCCCCGGGGCGCCCTGGCGATGATCCGCAGCGCCCGCGCCCAGGCCCTGATGGCGGGGCGCGACTACGTCTTCCCGGCCGACGTCAAAGACGTCGCGATCCCATGCATGCGCCACCGCGTGGCCCTGGCGCCGGAGCTTGCGTTGGAGGGACAGGGCGTCGACACGGTCCTCCGCGCGATTCTTGAGCAGGTCGAGGCCCCTCGGGCGTGAGCTTCTGGCCTTCGGATCGACTGGTGCACGGGGCGGCGGGGCTTTTGGCCCTGGGCGTCTTCGTCGCCGTCGTTCCGCCGGCCTCGGGCGTCTTCGTGCCGGTGGCTGCGGGTCTCGCGCTGCTCGCCCTTGTGGATCTCCTCACGCCAGGATGGCGCGGGGCGCTCCGGGTGACGCGTAAGGTGCCCGAGAACGTCGCCGTGGGCGTGCCGTTCGAAGGCGCGCTCGAATTTGAGAACGACGGGAGTCGCAAGCGGCGCTTCGATGTGTTCGAAGGGGTCCCGCAGAAGGCAGAGGCCGAAGCGTTCCCAAGGTCGGTCACCGCGGAAGCGGGCGCCGGGGTGCGAGTGGCCTACACCATGACGGCCAAGGCCCGCGGCGGTCTACCGTTCCGCAGGCTCGAGGTGCTGAGTCACTCTCCGCTGGGCCTGTGGCGCCACCGCCGCAGGGTCGAGCTGGACCACACCCTGCGCGTGCTCCCCAATCACCGTCCGGTGGTGCGTTATCACCTCTTGGCCATCGCCCATAGGCTCGAGCAGTCGGGCGTTCGCCGGAAGGCCAAGCGGGGCATGGGGACCAGCTTCCATCAGCTGCGCGAGTACCGCGACGGCGACCTGCCCCAGCAGATCGATTGGAAGGCCACGGCCCGTAGGCGCGAAGTCATCAGCCGCGAGTACGAGGAGGAACGTGACCAGCGCGTCGTCTTGCTCGTGGATCGGGGGCGGCGCATGTCCGTGACGGATGACGGGGTTTCGCTCCTGGACCACGGCCTCAACGCCGCATTGCTCCTCTCTTTTGTGGCCCTCAAGCAGGGCGACCGCGTGGGCATGGTGGGCTTCTCCGGAGAGCTGAGTTGGATTCCGGCCGTCAAGGGGCCGGGTGGGATGCCGAAGATCCTGTTCGGCGTGCATGATTGGCAAACCACCGATGCGCCGAGCGACTACTTCGAAGCCGCGCGGCGCACGATGATCCTGGAGCGGCGCCGGGCACTCGTCGTGATCCTCACGACCCTGAGGGGTGAGGATTCCAAGGAACTCGTTCGTTCCATTGAAGCTTTGCGCAAACGGCACCTCGTGGTCGTCGCCTCCCTGCGCGAGCCGGCCATAGCGCGCCTCGCGGAGGAGCCCGCCACGGACTTCAACGGCGCCGTCGCTGCGGCCGGAGCCCTGCACTACGAAGCGAGCCGGGCGGCCCTTGCGGCCGAGCTGAAGCAGCGGGGCGTGCGGGTCATCGACGTGCTCCCCGATGAGCTACCGACCGAGCTGGCAACGGCCTACCTGGACGAGAAGGCGGCGGGCCGCCTCTGACGGTGCGTAAGCCGCCCGTTCATTGAGCTCTGGTCGCGCCGCGGGCCTGTGTCCCGCGACTACCATGGCGTGATGCTGTTCTCGATGAGCCTCGCCGTCCTCCTTCAAGTGACGCCGACCGTGGAGCCCGCAAGGGATCCGATTCCCGACCTGCTGGAGGCCGTTGAGCCGGCCCGGCCCATGGCCGACGTGGAGCGTCTTGTGCAGTTCCACACACGGCACACGACCTCCGAGACGGAGTCGGACGAACGGGGCATTGGCGCAGCGCGCCGGTGGCTCAAGTCGCAACTGGAGGAGATCTCCCGGGAGTCGGACGGGCGGTTGCAGATCCACGAGCAGCGCTTTGAGGCGAAGGTGCTCGGCAAGACCGTGGAGCTCGTGAATCTCTATGGGTTCTTGCCCGGGACCGAAGTGGATCCCCTGGGCCGCACTTACGTCGTGTCGGGCCACTACGACAGTCGCGCGTCGAGCGCCCTTGATGCTGAGTCGTTTGCCCCGGGGGCGAACGACGACGGCAGCGGCACAGTGGTGACCCTGGAGGTGGCGCGGGTGCTCTCGGCCGGGACGTTCCGGGCCAACCTCGTCTTCTTGCTGGTTCCCGGAGAAGAGCAGGGGCTCTTCGGCGCGAAGCACTTCGCGAAGGAAGCCAAAGCCGTGGGCTGGGATATCGACGGCATGTTCACGAACGACATCGTCGGGGGCGTTGAGGGCGGCAACGGTGTGCGCGACGAGCGGACGCTACGGTGCTACTC
>OJFX01000596.1_pt1 | contig 13327 bp, 13 predicted proteins | sample 1594171 | NCBI WGS metagenome assembly OJFX01 (sample SAMN05416840, study PRJEB24817) | seawater metagenome | isolation source: Sea water | place: Canada:Atlantic | collected 2013-07
TCTACACACTGCATATCGTCGGCAGCGTCAGATGTGTATAAGAGACAGCCCTTTTTCGTTTTCACGAGATCTCGGTCCCCATGATTCTCTCCCTTCTCCTCAGCGCAGCGCTCGTTCCCCAGGATGAAACGACGTCGCTCCGCCCCCTCGAGCCCATGGATCTCTTCCAGCTCGAGGGTGTGATGAATCCCACCGTGTCCCCCGATGGCACGAAGGTTCTCTACACGCGCATTGGATACGACGTCATGTCCGACAAGCGCCGGGGCGAACTCTGGCTCTACGACACAGGGACCAAGGACGCGCGACCGATCCTCGAGAACGTGGGCGGCGCCGAATGGTCCCCGAGCGGCGAGCACATCGCCTACGTCACCGGCGCCGGCAAAGACGGCTCCGAGATACACGTGCGATGGATGGATGACGGCACGACCCGTCAGGTGACTCGTTTGCCCAAGGGTCCCGCCAACATCGCGTGGTCGCCGGATGGAACGCGGCTGGCCTTCTCCATGGCCGTCGAGCGGGAGGCCAAACCCCTCGCGAAACTGCCGAGCGCGCCCAAGGGTGCCGACTGGGCGCCGGCCATGAAGGTGATCGAGCGCTTCAAGTACCGGGGCGACGGTGCGGGCTACCTCGAGAACACGGACCGCCACCTCTTCGTCGTGGACGCCTTCGGAGGGACCCCGCGCCAGCTCACCGCTGGCCCCGACGACCACGGCGGCAAGCTGGCCTGGACGAGCAACAAGGAGCTCCTCTTCAGCGCCAACCTGGGCGGGGACGATCGCCACGATCAGCCCAACAACTCGGACCTCTGGCTCCTAAACGTCGAGACGAAGGATCTTGTCCAGCTCACCGATCGCCAGGGACCGGATGGCGGCGCCGTTTATGACTCCGACGGAAAGTGGCTCTACTGGACCGGGTACGACGACCGCCGCCAGGGGCACCAGCAACCCGAGATTTCGGCGCGCAAGCTCGTTCCCACGGAGGGAGAAGAGGCCGTGGTCCAGACGACGGACTTCGACAAGATCCCCTCGGACCTCAAGCTCAACGGCAACGACCTCTACTTCAGCTACACGGACAGGGGGGTCACCAAGGTCGCGAAGCTGACCGGAGGCAACGTCCAGGACCTGAACAACGTTCAGCTGCACGGCTTCGGCTCGGGCAGGCCCTACTCCGGTGGGGAGTTTGACATCGCCGCAGGGACTCTCGCCTTCGTCGGTGGCGACCCCTTGTGGCCCGGCGAACTGCACGTCAAAGTCGGCGACGAGGAAGCCGTCCAGGTGACGGACGTCAACGCCGACCTGAGGTCCATGATCCAGCTGGGCAAGGTGCAAGAGCGCCTGGTCGAGTCCGAATCGGACGACAAGCGTCAGATCCAATCCTGGATGATCACGCCCCCGGGCTACGACCCGGCGAAGACCTACCCGACGATCCTCGAGATCCACGGAGGCCCGTTCCTGTCCTACGGACCGCAGTTCTCGTTCGAGCTCCAGCTCATGGCCGCCCACGGCTACGTCGTGCTCTACGGCAATCCCCGCGGCAGCACGAGCTACGGCGAAGCCTTCGCGAACGCGATCCATCACGACTACCCGAACAAGGACTACGGCGACCTGATGGCCATCGTCTCGGCGGCCGTCGCCGAGAAGGTCGCCGATGAAGAGAAGCTCTACGTCACGGGTGGAAGCGGGGGCGGTGTTCTGACCGCATGGATCGTCGGTTCGACCAACCGCTTCGCGGCCGCCGTTGTTGCGAAGCCCGTGATCAACTGGATCTCCTTCGCCCTCACGTCGGACGCCTACGACTTCTACTGGCAGTATTGGTTCCCGGCGGCGCCCTGGGAGAACTTCGAGAGCTACTGGAAGCGCTCGCCGCTCTCAATCGTCGGCAACGTCGCCACCCCCACCATGCTCCTGACGGGCGAAGACGACTTCCGCACGCCCATCTCCGAGTCCGAGCAGTTCTACCAAGCCCTCAAGATCCGTGGCATCGAGACCGCTTTCGTGCGGGTGCCGGACGCGGGCCACGGAATCGCCGCTCGTCCGAGCCACCTGCTGGCGAAAGTGATGCACATCCTGGGCTGGTTCGAGCGCGAGCGGTAGGTCGTCCCCCAAGATCTGGTCCAAGGAGAGGAGCCCCAAGTCAGCGCCACTGCGCACTGACTTGGGGCTCCTCTTTTTGTGTGCAGGTCCGATCAGCCGCGGCCGTTGCCGGCCTTCTTCGGACGCTGCTTGGGCGGGATCTTCCGGATGGGTGCCGGCGCGCCGAGGTTCTCGATGCGCTTCTCAAGGGTCTTGGCGAAGATCTGCGCGCCTTGGACGGAACCGGCCTCAAGGAGTTTCTCGCGGGCGGCGAGCATGCGCTCTTTCGCGCGGTCGAATCGCCCCTCGGCGGCGTCCACCTCGCCGATCTCTGCGAGCACACGCCCGAGCAGCTCAGCCGACTGCGGCGACGGTCGCTCGATGTAGTTGCTATGGACGATCGCGTTCGTCTCCTCGAGGAGGTTCCTGGCGTCGTCGAAGCGCCCCACCATTCGCAGGCCGTGGGCGTATTGCCAGTCGGTCCGCTCCCGGACGAGGCGCGGAAGGCTCGCTTGCGCCGTGAGGCGACGGGCATTCGCAAAGGCATCGAGGGCCTCGTCGAAGCGTTCGCGCTGGTCGAACATGACCCCGTACTCCGTCCAGAGCGGGGCTTCGAGGGCAGGATCACCCGTGGTGCGGGCCCCTTCGATGCTGCGCATCATCCAGTCCAGCTGCTCCTGGCCTCGGCTCGCGAGGGCAGCCATCTGGGCGGCCTGCACGGCCCGTGGCGTCCGATTCTGGTTCAGGCTGTAGTTGTAGAGGTAGATGAACATGCCCCTGGCACGGTCCACTTCGAAGGCCCGCCATGAGCGCACCCCCTGGGCGAGGAGGATGCGGGTGTAGGCACCTACGTCCTGCTCGCTGGCATCCGCCTCAGCCTTTTCAAGCCAGGGGTCCCCTTCTCCCGACTGGCCCATGACCGCGTAGCAGGTCGCGATCTGAGCGGCGGCCTCGGCTGCTACCTTCTTGAGCCCCTTGGAACGAGCCGCGGAATGAAGTTCCGTATAGGTCTCGAGTGCATCTTGGTACGACTTGGCGGTGAACTCCTCGTCGGCACGCTTCAATAGGGCGTTGGTTGCGGCGGTGCCCTCAGGAACCACGAGATCACGGGTCCCGCCGGACCCCTGGCAGGAAGCGAGCAACCCGTGGGTCAGCCCGAGCGTCAAGATGAGGCACGGGAGGCTTTTCAGAGCGTTCATAACGTCGAAGAATACCCCAGCTTCAGCCTGCGGGTGCAAAGAGCGACCATGACTCGAACTCAGGCATTTTTCTTCACGTTGGGCATCCTGATGATTCTCTACGGAGTCGCGGGCAAAAGCTGGCTCACAGGTAGTGAAGGAGGGCCCGATGGCACCGGACGTGCCGAGGATCCGGCGGGGCCTGGGTCCTCTTCCGAACCAGGGTTTGTTGCGCTACCGACCCCCCGCCGAACACCGGGGACGTCCCCTCGGAAGCCGACCGAACGACCCACCAGCAACGGCTCTCCGTCCCGTCCATCCACTGTCCCGGCGGATACGACCATCGCGTTGCAGCTGATCCTCAAGGACGCGGACACCGGACAGCCGTGCGCGGGCGCGCTGGCCGAGCTATGGCGAAGCCCGAAGGGCACCGGTCCTGCGTACCGGCCGGCGCGGAGACTCTCGAGCCCAGGAGGTTCCCCGGCCGATCGAGACGGGCGAGTCACCCTCTCCGCACCGTTGGGGGTCGGTGTCGAGGTGTTGGCTCGCACGCAGGACGGCGGGCCCCGGAAGAGGGTCGTGATCGGCGTATTGGAATCCGCACCCTCTGAGCCCACCGAGATTCGGCTCCAGCGGGCCCCGAGTCCCCTCCGCGTGAACGTGACGGACAGCGCCCAGCGCCCCATCCCTGGAGTGTCCATTCGGATCGTGTCGGAGGGGGCCCGGCCCAGGGCGGAGTACTCCGCGAGTGGCGTCCTCGGATCTCGGACGGGGGGAAACGGCGAGTCGACCCTGAGCGGGAAGGCGCGGGCGGCCAAGTGGCTCCTCCTGGACGCCCCGGGATACAGCCCCATGGCCATTTCCCTTGCTGCCTTGGCCCCCACCGAGAACATCGAGGCGTCCCTGCCCGGGGACACGGCCTTGGAGCTCGATATCGTCGACGACGCAGGCAACGCTTTAGTCAAGGCCGTGGTCGAGGTCGAATTCTCCCTCGCTGGCTTCTTGGCCGCTCGCACCGCCGCAACCGATGAGCGCGGGCACGTGACCATCGGACACCTGCCAGCGGATACTCCGTTGAGACCCGTCGTGACGCCCAAGGGCGGTCTCCCTCAGACCGTGGAAGTCCTCGAGTCACCGCCGGGGGAGGTCCTGAGGGCCACCCTCCACGTCATTCAATGACGCCGCACCCCGTGGCGGCGCCCATGGGGGACTGGGCCACGCCGACCGCAGTCCCAATGGCGGGGTCCCAATGGCGGGGTCAACCCCGCCCCCGGCATCACGTCACGCGCATGAAGAGCTTGCGCACAAACGTCGTCACGTTGCTCTTGTCCCGGGACAGCAACCCGTCTGACTCGGAGACCACGCTGGTTTCCGAGGAGGGAATGCCGTCCGGGCCGCTCACGCGCACTGTGATCTTGGAGGTTCCCCCAAGGAAGCCGTTGGCCTTCGTGACGTTGACCACCAAGGCCTCCTCATCGACGGACTCCACTTTCCAGTCGGGAAGATCGTCCAATAGCTCGCGAACAGAGCCAAAGACGCCCTCTTTGCTGGAGGGCACGGCCACGGGGCGATGCCACTTGGAACCCGCGGCGGGATTCGTTTCGAATCGACCCATTCTCGCTCGTCGGTGAGGGGTGAAGAGATCTTCTTGGCTGCAACTCAGGGTCGGCGCGCCAGCTCTGCTGAACGCCCGACCGGACTCGCACCCGCCGAAAGATCACTCCGAGGTGTGACTACTTCAGGCCGGCGATGTGACGCTGGAGCTGGGACTTCTTCCGAGCTGCGGCGTTCTCGTGGATGATGTTCTTCTTGGCGCACTTGTCGACGCGCTTCACCGCGAGGGGAAGGATCTCGGCGGCCGCGTCGGCCGTTTCAGCGGCCATCACGTTCTTGACGGCGGTGCGCATGGCGCTGCGGGCCGTCTTGTTGCGCAGACGACGCTCGTCGTCCGTGATCATGCGCTTCTTGGATTGCTTGGTGTTCGGCATGGCTCGATAGGTGTGGCGGAGGTGGTCCGCCAGGTCTTTGGGGTCTGTTGTTCGTTGCGGATCCGGGACCGTTGCGAGTTCCGAATCCAGTGGTCATCCGACCTGAGCGCGCCCGTGTTCACGGGCGGCCGGAGAGTGGCCCGAGGTCATCCTGTGGGCTTCCCGGCGCGGGTTGTCTGACGGGAACGGCTGCTAGCGCAGCTGCTCCATTTTCTGGGCTACGTCTCGGAAGCCGACGTCGGCCTCGTAGATGCGGGCATAGAGTGCCCGGGCATCTGAGAGGTCGCCGGCGGCTTCCGAAAGCGAGGCGAGACTATACAGAATCTCGCGAGCCCGCTGGTCGTTCTGGGGGCAAGCATCCAGTGCCTTTTCGTACTCCCCGCGGGCCAAGTCGCCAAATCCCTTGGCTTCGAAGCACTTCGCGAGCCAAACCCGGGCCTCCAGGGCCTTCCTGGGGTCAGAAACCGCCTTCTGCAGCTCGGCGGCAGCCCCGTCGTGATCCCCCTTCCGGAACAGGGCCTGACCAAGTTCGAGCCGTAGGGCCGCGTCCCCGGGATGGATCGAAATCCGCCGGCGCAACTCCTCGGCCTCGTGCTCCTGGAGCTGACCCTCGACCCGATCGGCTTTCTCCTGGTCGCCGGCCTTGTCGGCCTTGGCCAGGGCGCGCTTGAGGGCCTTGGTCCGAACCTTCCCCACCCGTTCCTGAAGGACACGATCGTCCTTGCGGTAGCTGAGCGCCCGGGTCAGCACGTCCAGGGCGGCCTCCGGGTCCCGAAGCTTCTCATGGACCTCGGCGAGGTCGAGCATCAAGTCGACGTCCGACGGGCTCTCGGCGAAACGATCCTCCAGTCGGGCGCGGTCTGCCTCCAGCTCATCCTGGGTGCGATGGCGGCGCTGGGACCGCTCGAGATTCTGCGTCTCGCCAGCGTCCACGAGCTGCTCACGGCTGTGGGCCACTGCGTCATAGCGCGCGGATTCCAGGGCCGCGGTCGCCGACAGGTCCTTGCGTGCCTTGAGGGCGTCACGGTCCCGGGGATCCGCCTCGAGCGCTCGCTCGTAGTATTCGAGAGCCTTCGCCGCCTCCCCCGTGCGGGCCATCATGGCGCCCGCCCGCTTCAAGCCCTGGGCGTTCCGCGGGTCGATTTCCGCGATGAATTCGAAAACGGCCAGCGCCGATCGGAAGTGACCCGCCGACTCGAGCGAGACGCCAAGGAGCATGTTTGCCTCGACGTCCATGGGCGAAGAAGCCAGGTAGGACTCTGTGGTCTTCGCGGCAGCGTCGTGCTTGCCGGCCTTGGAGAGCCCCTTAGCCACGGCCAAAGGTCCCGCTCCGAGAACCTTTTTGAAGAGCTTACCGCCCTTCTTGAGCTCGGATCGCGCCTTGAGAGCCCGGCGCAGGCCCGCTCGCGCCTCCCCCACATCCGCATCGATGTCCAGGATCTGCGTGTAGAGCTGGACCGCGAAGTCGTAGTTGCGGCGGCGGGCGGCCTCTTCGGCCTTTTGAATGTGCTTCGAATAGTCCATGGGAGGTCCCCGGCCCGGCGGCTCGGGTCCGTTATCTTAGAAGGTCTATCCGGCGCCCGGGCGCTGGATACACTCCGCGAAGTGCCATGTCTGAACCAAAGAGCTTTGAAGTTGTCCTCTTCCCCGACCCCGTGCTCCGCAAGGAGACAGTGCCCGTCACCGCTTTCGATGACGAGCTGAAAGCCATCGTCGACGGCATGCTCGAGCGCATGTTCGAGAGTCAGGGCGTCGGCCTCGCGGCCCCCCAGGTCGGCCTGACCAAGAGCATCTTCGTCCTGAACGACGAAGGCGACAAGGACAAGCCCGACCGCAACATGGCGATCATCAACCCGACGATCAAATCGTTCGCCGGCAAGAAGACGCGCCACGAGGAGGGCTGCCTCTCGCTTCCTGGTGTCCATGCGGACATCACGCGTCCGGACAGGTGCCTCGTGCACCACTTCGACGTGGACGGGAACGAGATCGAGAAGGAATACGAAGGCTTCCTCTCGCGCATCATCCAACACGAGTACGACCACCTTCAGGGTGTGCTGCTCGTGGACCGCATGGGCGCCGGCGACAAGATGAAGAACCGCGCGGCGGTCGAAGACCTGAAAGCGGCCTACCGCCAACAGCTCGAAGACTGATCTTTCTGTGCCCCATCGCCAGCTTCGAGTCTCCCGCGTCCTGCTAGCGAATGGACTCGGCAATTTGGTCCCGAGCCCCCATGGCGCTGTCACAAGCGTCGGCGTTTTCGATGGCGTTCATTTAGGGCACCAGTCGATCCTCGATGCCAACATCGCGCGGTCTGCGTCCCTTGGGGCAGAACCTACGGTCGTCACCTTCGCGCAGCACCCGAAGGAAGTCCTCTTGGGGCGTGCACCAAGAACGCTCACGACGGTGGAGCACCGCCTCGCGCTCTTCGCACGGAGCGGAATCTCGCACGTGGTGGTCATGACCTTCGACGAGCAGCTGCGCAACACGACCGCGGACGCGTTCACGGAATCGATCCTGCAAGCCGGCCTCGACACGAGGGCGTTCGTACTGGGCTTCGACAGCAAGTTCGGCAAGGACCGCGCCGGCGGCCCCGAGTCCCTGCGAGCCCTGGGCCATGACGTAGAGATCGCCAAGAAGGTCCTCGTGGACCAACGCGCCGTCTCGAGCACTGCGATCCGCGAAGCGGTGGAGCTCGGAGACCTCGCCGGCGCCAAGGCCATGCTCGGCCGGGCCGTCACGATTTACGGCGAAGTCGTCCATGGCGAAGCGCTCGGGCGCAGGCTGGGCTTTCCCACCGCTAACCTGGACCTATTCCACGAATTGCAGCCGCCCCACGGCGTCTACGCGTGCAAGGCCCACATCGTTCCTCCGCCGAGCGCGTCAGGAGCGCCGGATCCACGTGAGCGAATCGGCTCATACTCCGCCGCCGCCAACATCGGGCGCCGCCCCACGGTGGCCGCCCCCGGGGCCGCTGCTCTCGTAGAAGTTCACTTGCTCGACTTCGACGGCGACCTTTACGGCCAACGCATCGAACTCGAGTTCGTGCATCGCATTCGGGCCGAGAAGACCTTCTCAAGCCTCGACGAGCTTCAGCGAGCCATCGCGGCCGACGTCGAAGCGGCTCGAAAGGCACACGCGTAGGGGCGCGAGTCGATTCGGACGCGGACCACGGCGCCACCGGTGCGCCGGCGCGGCGCGGCGCGGCGCGGCGCGGAGAGGAAACGAAAAACGCCCAGCCTGAAGAGCGAATCGCTCGTCAGGCTAGGCGAAGCTGGCAAAGGCACCCGTCGATGCCGTTGCTGCTCAGGTTGGCCGGTCGTGCCGGCCCCTGGGATCAGAAGCGGGCGTTGACGCCGAGCTGGATGAGGTCGAACTCAGCAGCGGTGACGTCGGAGCTGACGCTGGTCCAGTTCAAGATGTACTTGAGGTCGTGGCCGTTGACGTAGTAGTTGGCACCGACGTCGATCACCGTGGTGTCCGCTGCGTCGTCAAGATCCTGGAAGCGTGCACCGACTTCCCAGGCGCCGTAGTCCGCCGTGCCCTCGGAGAGCATGAACGTACCCATGAGGGAGAAGGGCGTGGAGTCAGCGAGGCCGACACCCGCGAGGGCGCGGTTGAACGCACCACCTTCTTGATCTGCGCCAGCTGCGGAGAATCCGTCGCCGAAGCTCACAATGGCAGCCCGGACGCTGAACTGGCGGGTCGCAAAGCTACCGTCGACTGCGAAGCCGTCGGCGTCGTCGACAGCCTCGTCGCTAAAGTAAGACGCACCGACGGTGGCCTCGCTCTGGTCGCCGACGCCGTAGGCGCCTTCCATGAGCTCGGTGCCGCTCTCCATCAGGTTGATGTCGCCGCGAAGCGCAAAGAACAGGTCGTCACCGACGCCGTCGCCACCGTTCTGGATGGTCACGCCCCAGTGGAACTGGTCGAACTCGCCGAGGACTGCGACACCGGCCTGGCGACCGGAGAACACAGCGGCGGGAATGGAGCGATCCACGAAGAAGAGATTGCCGGACTCGATCAAGCTCTCGCGGAGGACGTGCCCACGGAACTGACCGACGCGGGCGGTCACCTCAGCGCCGACTTGGATGTCGAGGTAGGCATCCAGGAGGCCGATCTGGCCGCCGGGGGTCGTGACCGAGCTAAATCCACCCATGCCGTCCGGGACGGCGAAGGTGGTGTCCTGGCCGCCGGCGAAGTCGACTTCAACGCGGTAGGACACTCCGTCGGTGACGGCACCTTCCGAGTAGATACGGGCGTTCCGGACGGAGAACCCGCCGAGGTCGGAGTTGGCCGTTACCGGGATATCGCTGGCGTTGGCGTAGATGGCGCGGATACGGCCACCAAAGCTGATGCCGCCGTCCTCAACGCCTTGGACGCTTGCGGAAAGGGCCTGGATGTCCTGGTCGAGTTGTGCCCAGTCGCTGTCGTTAGCGACGGCGGTGCCTGTCAGGGTGAGCGCGGCGGCGCTGAAGACGAGCTTCTTCATGGGGGATTCCACCGTTGGGTGGTGCGGACTGCTAAGCAGCGAAAAGGAGATAAGGGATTTGAGGCGGACAGGTTACATGGCTGACTCTTGCCAGTGAACGTCCCGCTTGTATGGACTTCGTGGTGAACCCGAGGGACCATTTCCGAAGCACTTAGGACTTCGGTGGCCTCCCACGTCCCTCGCACCAAAAACCCAAGCAAATATGCTGACCTTGAGGTCATTTCGGAAAAAAACAGCCCTTACGGGGCCGTAAGGGCTGCTCTTGCGCGAAAGGGGGCGAACGCAATACTTCGAAAAAACTCCGCCCGGGTCAGTCGTCCCCGTGATTTCGCCTTCTCTGGCGCTTAATGTCGCCGCGCTTCTTCTTGGAATCTAGGCGGCGACGCTGGGATCCACGGGTGGGTTTGGTGGCCCGACGGCTCTTTCGGGGCGCGATGGCGTCACGGATGAGGGCCGCAAGTCGCTCCCGGGCCGCCTCAAGGTTGCGCCGCTGGGACCGATGGGCCTGGGATCGAACGGCCAAGATTCGATCTGTGCCGATCAGCCGCGCCCCCAGGGCCCCTTCCACTCGCTCCTTGTCATTATTAGTCAGGACGCGCGACCCCCCCACGGTGAATCGCAGCTCGACGGCGGTCTCGAGCTTGTTCACATGCTGCCCACCGGGACCTGAAGCCCGGGAGGTCTTGGCCTCGAGCTCATCCCCGGGGATCGTGACCCGGCCGTTCACCACCAGCGGGTCGAGCACGGGATCAGGCCGGATTCCCGGCTTTCGTGGCGATACGCCGCAGGGCTGTCCACGTGAAGATCCCGGTGCGATGCCCGTCGCTGAACGTGATTCCAATGGCGTAGTTGCCCACGAGGGCGACCTCGCGCTGCTCGAGGGAATCGGGAACGGTCGCCGGATCCAGGATAGCCCGGCCCGTGTGCTCATCCACGCAGTGTGCACAGGGGCATCCACGGCGGATGGCGGCCACGGGGACGTCGGCGGAGGTCCCGTCCTGCCATTCGAAGGCCAAGATGGCGGGATCGCGGCGCCCGATGCGCTTCGGAGCGGGCTCGTGCTTCGAATCAGCGGCCATAATCAAGTCCAGGCGGTCGACGGTGTAGCCGGAGCCGAGCCCCAGATCATGGGCGCGAGTGAGCGGTACCCGCGATCGGCCCTCCCCGCCGACTGGGGACGCCGACTGGGGACGCCGACTGGGGACGCCGCGGCGCGCTCACAATGAACGCTCCAACGCGGCGTCGGGATCCCGGGTGGAATCTCGGGTGGAATCCCGGGTGGATTCACCGACAAGAAGGCCAGGGGGTGGTGGCGAGAACCAGACTTGAACTGGTGACCCCCTGATTTTCAATCAGGTGCTCTACCAACTGAGCTACCTCGCCCCTGGGCGCGGGATTCTGGTGCTTTCGAAGCCAGGCGTCAACGGCCGCGGCCAGATTAGTCTGTTTCCGAGAGCCCGAGGGGCCAGCCCTACGGCCGCGGCCCGAAGCAGAAGTTCACGAACTCCGAGCTGCACGACGTGCACTTGTCCGTTTTGGGGCTGCTCGCCAGCAGGAACCAGATGGGATAGGCCACGAGGAGAAGGGTCAGCCCGTAGGTCCAGTAGGCCGGAGCCAGGCCGAGGACGGCGAGGATGATGATCGGCTTCCAGTTGACGTCCGTGCGGCGCTCGAGGGACTTGCCACCGCAGAAGAGACAGCCCGAAAGCGTGCCGTCGTCGTTCCGGCAGTCGAAATGCTCGATCTTGACGACCGCTTCCTCTCCGTCGACGCGGTAGTAGCGACGGAGCGCGAAGGGCCCGTCCATTTCCCAAGTGGCGAGTTCGCCGGACTTGGAGGGGTGTGGAAGACGGATCTCGCTCCAGCGAATCACGTTCTCGTTGATCTTGGCGGCAGCAGAGGACATAGCGCTCAAAGTCTACCCCGCCGCCGGGGCCGTGCGGGCTCCGGCCCTGTGAGACGGTACACTTCGCCCATGAGCGATCCCCTCCGCGTTTTCATCACAGGTGGAACCAAAGGCATTGGGCGCGCGATCGCCCTACGATTCGCCCGTGAGGGCGCCATGGTGGCCATCGCGGCCCGGACGTCGCCCGACCTCGATGAGGTCGTGGCTGAAATCGAGACCGCTGGGGGCAAAGGCGAAGCATGCCAGGCCAACCTCCGCGATCACGGGTCCCTCGAGGCCGCGGTTTTCCGCGCCGTGGACTTCTTTGGCGGCGAAATGGACATCCTCGTGAACAACGCGGGACTCGTAGAGTTTGCAGCGTTCGACGAGGTCGACATGGCCACCTGGGAGAGGTTCCTCGCCGTGAACCTGACCGGCCCCTATCACGTTCTCGCCGAAGCCCTGCCCGCGCTGCGCGAAAGCTCGCGCGCCCACGTCTTCAACGTCGGGGCCCGGCTCGCCGATTCCCCGGCCCAAGGATCCGCTCTGCTCGCCACGACCAAGGCGGGCCTGGCGGGACTTGGCCGCGCGCTGCGAGAGGATCTACGCGAAGACTCGATCCGAGTCACCACCGTGGAACCCGGCCCCACCAACACGCCGGGCCTCGCGCCGTGGCGAGAACGCTTCGAAGGCCAGACGCTCCTCGAACCCGAAGTGATCGCCGACGCGATTTGGGACGCGTATCACTCCGATAGCGAAACGCCGTCGCTCGTGATCGAGTGACCTTCGCTGGGGCGGCGCCGTCTCCCATAACGGCACCTACTCGCGCCCGATTCAAGACGGTAAATCCCCGTAGCGCAGCTCTGGGGCGACCTTGTGTCGACGCCGTCTCCCTTCAAGGCGCCCGAAGGAGATTCTCTGCAACCTTCAGGCAGACGAAGGCCATTAGGCGCCGATAAACCCCCCGTGAACAGACGCGAGCCGCAGGCGCGATCAATTCGGAGGCTTTCACCTTCGGAAACGTGCCAATCTCGGCTCATGAGGGTGTCTGTCCACAGGAGACCCCAATGAACTATTCGTACGACCGAGACCGCGCTGAGCAGCTTGTGCCGCTTCTAGAGTCCATTTTCGCCGAAGTGGCGGATCGCAGGCAGTCCATCCGCAGTCTTGAGAGGGAACTAAACAAGGCCAAGCGCGAAGGCGCTCCCCGGGCGATCGTCGGTGACTTGACGGCACGCCTCGCAAACCACCGGCGCGAGCTGCGCCACACCTCCAAGGAGTTTGAACGCCTTGGCTGCGTGGTTGACGAGCACAACCCGAACCGCGTCATCATCCCAGGCAAGGGTGGCGGCCTCGAACAGGGCTACCACTGGCAAGCCGGAACGAGCGAGGTCAAAGAGAACTCGCCCCTCGATAGTTCGGTCTTCTAATCGAAGCTGGCGAGCCAAATCGCCATCGACCCAACGACCAGGGACCCAGTGAAACTGGGTCCCACTGCAGCACGGGCCGGCCCCTCGGAAACTGAGGAGCCGGCCCGTGCTCTTTTCTGCTCCCATTGATCCCGCGGGAGCCGCTACCGATCGCTCGGCGATCACCTCAGACGGCGCCGCCGGACTTGTCGCCCTTGCCCTTGGCCGGGGCCCCGCTTTTCCTTTGGGGCTTCGCGGGCGCAGGCTTCTGGCCTTGCGGGCCCCGGGGGGCGGGCTTTGCTGGGG
>OJFX01000600.1_pt1 | contig 13294 bp, 14 predicted proteins | sample 1594171 | NCBI WGS metagenome assembly OJFX01 (sample SAMN05416840, study PRJEB24817) | seawater metagenome | isolation source: Sea water | place: Canada:Atlantic | collected 2013-07
GATCATGCCTAGTCTCGTGGGCTCGGAGATGTGTATAAGAGACAGCCCCTACGGCCCCCAAGGGAGAGGGCCTTGAGCAGGCAGGGGTACCCGAGGAAGACGGTGAACAGCCCCGCTGCGCCCAGGGCAAGAATCGACCAACCAAGGGTCTGAATGAAGGCCGTCATTTGGGGCGACTGGCCTCACTCACTTGCAAGCGCCAGATCCGTGGTTCGCACCGACCTCCGACTCCAGGCTCGACGCATGAAGGCAGGAAGCTCCACGATGCTTCGATGCAGCAGGTACTGCTCGATGATGTACGCACTGTTCTCGCTAGACGGCTGGAAGTGGATGACGGCACCCGCTCCCTCGTTCAACCGTCGGGACTCGCACCGGTCCACCCGGATGCGCGCGATACGAGTCCTTCCGCGGCGCCGCCCCGGGATACGAAGCGTGAGAGCATCCATCTTCTGGAGCGACTCGATGTCCTCCCCGTAAACTAGGAGCGCCTCGTCGTTGGCATCGATCACGGAGAACGAGTTAGGCCGTCCGCTTGCGTCGCTCGGCACGACACTCGTGCCGTGCTGCTCGATCCGTCGCAGCTTTCGCTTCTGGCGGTAGGCCTTCACGACTCTTTGCTTCCACACTTGGCCCACAAACCTCACGCCCCGCGCCGCCGCCTCGCCGACCAAGGACTTGATCGTGAGGCCGAGAAGAAGGAGATCGAAGCCGGTCGAGGGCGGGGCGTCGGTGAAGCGGCGGTCGATGACCGCGCGGATCCGTTTGGGCGTGGCGTGGGGCGTCAGAATCTGCGCGTAGCCGAAGAGGCCGGGCTTGACCTGGAAGCGATCCACGTACCGCGGGATCTCGCGGCACTTCGCCTCGAAGACCTCTTGCCGTTCAGGACGCGGACCAAACAGGGCCATCTCTCCCCGTAGCACGTGGAACAGCTGGGGTAGTTCGTCGATGCGCGTCTCCCGAAGGAACTCTCCGCACCGGGTCTTGAGACCGTGCCGGTGATTCAGGAGTTCGCCGCCGACCTCCCGTTGTGCCCCCGTGCGGAGCGTGCGGAACTTCGTGATGGTGAAGGTTTTCGCGAGAAGGCCAAGCCGCTCACCGCGGTAGAACACGGGTCGGCCGTCCACGATGAGGACCAACGCGGCCGTAGCCCCTATGAGCGGGAGGGCCGCGGCGAGCAGCCCACCGGCAACGACAACATCGAACAGCCGTCCTCTCCAATGGTGCCGCGCGTTCGGAGATAGGGCCGTATCACCAAGAGACAATGCCGCGCCCGCATCGCTCGTCCCTGCGCCCGCGACCAGGAACCCGGCCTGGGCGACCCCACTTGAGCTTCGTTGTGCCACGCGACCCTTCATGCCATCGACGGCATCGACGTTCTTTCGTCGTGGGGGTTTGGGTGGAACGTCCATGGCTTGGCCAGAATGTACGACCTCGGTTCCTGCATGGGCACGCTGTTGAGTCTTCCGTTTCATAGTCCTGATTTGCGTCTCTATCTTGCGCCGACTTGCTCCAGCAGGGGACGAGAGTGACTCAAGTCGGTAGCCTGCTGCAATCGGTGATGTCGTGTACGACTCTGTTCGCCTGGAAGGGATAGCCTTCGTTTTCGTGCGCCCCGCAATTCGTACGCGCGACAGCCCATGACCCGTCCACTGATCCACATCCCCCTGCTTCTCCTGGCGACCCTGATGGCTGGTTGCTCGTCCGTTTCCCCGGACGCGCTCCCTCCGACACTCCTGAGGTCAGCGAACGCTGAATCGCGGGTCTTCAAAGTGATGTGGCCCGGGGATACCCTCGAGGTTCTCCACCGCCGGACGCCCGAGTTGGACGCCACGGTGACGGTCGGCCCCGATGGAATGGTGAATCTACCGCTCGCCGGCCATCTCGTGGCTGCGGGGCGGACACCCCGGGAGCTCGAAGACGACATCGAGCTCCACTGCGCCGTCGAGGTACGAAAGCCTGACGCGACCGTTAACGTCATCGGCTTCGGAGGACGAACGATCCATGTCGGTGGCGAAGTCCAAGAGCCAGGCGTCTTCGTCCTGTCGCGGCCCACCACCATCCTCGAATCCCTGCTCCTCGCCGGCGGCCCCCTCGAAACGGCACACTTGGATTCCATCCTGCTGCTGCGCCCCTTTGACCAAGGGGAATGGCGTGCGTTTGAGATCAACGGACAGGAGGTCCTCGACGGCGGCCCCGACGCCTTCAACGTCCGACTCCAGCCCTCGGATGTCATCTTCGTCCCCAGGACCCGCGTGGCGAACCTGAACATCTGGGTAGACCAGTACATCCGCAAGAACATCCCCTTCAACGTGGCCCTCCGGCCCGACATTGGGGTGAACAATTGAAAGGCTTCGTTCGTGGCCTCATCGCCCAGGTTCCCGGCGGTTCCTTGCTGCTGGAGAACCTGCCCATCCTGGTCGCTTGCGCGCTGCTGACGCCCCTCGCCGCCGGCTTGGCCCATTTGGTCTCGACCCCCTCCTTCGTGAGCCAGTCGAGGATCCTCCTAAAGCTCGGTCGCGAGTTCATGGCGCCCGTGGGCACCACCGGCCGCGCGGCCTCGATGTACCGCCTGAATGAGGCGATCAACTCGGAGATCGAGATCCTCTCGAGTCATGAGCTCGCCGAGGACGTTCTGAGGGAATTCACCGTGGCGGGGCTGTTCCCCGAACTGGCGGAGGAGATCGACGAGGAAGAGGTGCTGAACCAGAAGGCGGCTGAGGTCTTCCTGGAGTCCCTGAGCGTCACGGCCGTCACGGAATCCAGCGTGATTCGAGTCGCGCTCGCCCACGAGGACCCGGTCCTCGCCCGGGACGCGCTGGCGCGGCTGTTGGCATCGTTCCAGACTCGCCATCTCGGGGTGTTCACTGACTCACGAATCCAGCAAGCGAAGGACGAGGTCGCGCTCGCGAATCGGAATCTGGCCCAGGCAGAAGACGAACGCATGCGCTACTGGGAAGAAAGCGGTGTCTTCGACCCGACCGAGGAACGTGCGCTGCTCCTCCGGCGCCGCGAGGCCGTCCAAGGGGTGCGACGCGAACTCGCCACACAGTTGGCCCAGCTCGAGCGCCCAGAGGACGCCGAGGACACGGCCGGCGACACCCCAAATGGTGATCCACAGCTGGAAGAGCAGCTCCTGGCCCTGCGCAGCGAGGAGGTGCGACTCCTCAACAACTACTACCCCACGAGCGTTGCGGTCCAGACGGTGCAGTCACAGATCGCCGCCCTCGAGATGGCCCGGGACGAGTCGAAGGCGACCCGTCTCGCGGCGCTGCGCGGACAGGTGGAAGGGAACGATGTGACCCTTGCCAGCATCGAACAGCAGCTCGGGATGCTCCAGGGCTACGAACGCCGGCTGAGGGAGATCGCGCGGGTGATCGCCGCGGCGGAGCAGCACCAACTGGCGGCCACCTCGGCTCTGCGTTATGCCGAGGCGGAAGCTCGCCTCGATGCCGAGCTCGTCACGAGCGTCAAGGTCATCGACAAGCCAACGCTGCCCCTCAAGCCCGTCGGCATCGGGTTGGCCCCGAAGCTCGTCCTGGGTCTGTTGGCCGGCCTCCTGCTCGGCGTGAGCGCCATTCTCGGACTGCACCTGAGCACGCGGCCAGGGCCCATCCCACCGGAAGAGAACGTACCCGCGCGCCCATGACCACCCACGGCAAGGAGGCCCTTGCCGATACGGGCGAATGGGCGAGGGGCGCTTTGGGCGTCGACCGAGAGCCGCCCTTCACGGACCATAGGCGGCCCCTGGGCCCGCGGGTTCCGCCCATGCGATTGCAGTGGATAGGGACACAGCACCGGCTACGCTCGCCCGGGACGGCCCCCGAACCCGCGCGGATCCGGAGGCCCCTGCTGTGACAGCGACACCGTCCATCGAACCGATGCGTCAGCGACCCTCCGTGCCCCCCATCGTGCTGGGGATCATCGCGTTTGGCGCGGTGGCCGTTGGCCTGTCCGTCGCGGCATCACCGCTCTTCGGCGTGGCAGCCGCCGCTATTGCCCTCGGCGGGGTCATCTTGCTCCTGCGCCCCGAGTATGCGGCTGCAACGGTCGCGTTCCTTCTTTGGGCGAATGTCCCCGTCGTCGCCATGCGATCCCACGGGGTCCCGAAGACCCTTGCATCGGCCTATCTGGGGCTGCTGCTCCTCCCCGTTGCCCGTCGCTTGCTCATCGAGCGGCGCGCTTTCCATTGGTCCAAAGCGCTCCCGTGGGCCCTCGCTTACCTCGCTTTCGGATTCCTCTCGACGGCCTTCTCCCGGGATCCCCAGCTCGCGTTCGAAAACGTCAAGGAACTCTGCCTCGAAGGGGTGCTGGTGTTCTTCCTCGCAACGATTGCGGTCCAGAGCCGTGAGTCCCTCCGGCGAGTGACCTGGGCTCTCATGGCCGCGGGCGCATTCATGGGATCGATCGCGCTCATCCAGCAGCTGACCGGTCGGTTCGACAGTGACTTTGGTGGCTTCTCGATGATCGACTCGGGCTTCACCACGGAGGGTGAAAGCGGCAAAGTCAGCCAGCCGCGCCTCGCGGGCCCGATCGGAGAGAAGAACCGCTTTGGGCAGATGATGACGGTCCTCATCGCCCTGGGCGTGGGGCTTGCCCGCTCGGAGACACGGCGGTCCCTCGCTCGGCTGGCCTACGTGGCCACGGCCCTCAGCGCCGCGGGAGCCGCGCTGACGTTCTCCCGTGGCAACGCCGTCGGAACCGCTCTGTTGCTCGGGATCATGGCCATGATGGGCGTGCTGTCGGGACGCCAGCTTCGGGGCCTGCTCGCAGCGGGAGCGATCTTGCTCCTCCTGCTGCCCCAGTATCGCGCGCGCCTCGCGACGATCCCGACGGTGTTCAGCCTCGCGAGCGCGGACCCCGCTGCGCCAGAGCCAGATGGCGCCATCCTCGGCCGGGCGACGGAGGTGATCGCGGCGGTCCTCGTGTACATCGACCACCCGCTACTGGGGGTCGGGCCCGGGCTCTTCACCACGTACTCCCAGGAATACGGCAATCGTTTGAGCCTGCGGAGGTTGGAGAGCGGGAGGCAAGCCCATACGCTCTTCCCCCACGTGGCCGCGGAGGGGGGCACCCTCGGACTCTTCAGTTTTGTGGGGCTCTTGGTGGTCGTCATGGTCCGGCTCTACCGGCGCGTGTCGACCGGTGAAACGCGCCGGGACCAAGAACTCGCACGTGCCTACTTCCTCGCCCTGGCGGCCTACCTCCTCTGCGGGCTGTTCCTACACATGGCCTTCATCCGATACTTCTGGTTCCTGGTGGGCCTCGCGAGCGCGGCAGGAACGGTGGGAGCGGAGAAACGGGAAGAGGACTTGATGATCGCGGCGAAAGAGAATGGCGGGGGCGCCGGATGAGTCATCAACCGGAGCCCAAACGCCTTCGGCGACGCCTGCTGTCTTCGTGGCCATCCTCCGCGTTGATTCGCCAGGGCCTGCGGAGGCGCCCCCCCGTCCACGGTGAGCTGTTGGTGGCCATGTTCCACCAGGTGCTCGATGCTCGCCGTTTCGCATCGCAGCTCGACGCCGTCCTCGAAGACGGCACGCCCGTTTCTGGGAGCGAAGTCGTGGCCGCCATTCAGGGCGGAGCCTGCCTGCCGACGGGCGCTGTCTGGCTGACCTTCGACGACGCCTACGGGGACTTCGCGGAGTCGGCGATCCAGGTCCTCGAAGAGCGCGGGCTACGGGCCACTCAGTTCGTCCCCACTTCGTTTGTGGGGGCCAACCCCGCATCGTTCTGGTGGGAACGGCTGTCCGCCGCCTTCGCGCAAACCGCGCTGCGGTCCACGGTCCACCTCGACTACGAAGGCGGCGCCCTCGCGGTCTCCCTTCGCACCCCGGGGGCCCGGGGGAAGGCGTACAAACTGGCGAGGGGGCACGTGAAGCGCACCGAGCACGGTGCCGCCATGGAGCTCGTCGAGCGCTGGATCCAGAAGCTCGGAGCGGAGCCGAGGGTGACCACCCGCGTGCTTTCCTGGGAGGAGCTCGCTGCCCTGGAGTCGCGGGGGGTCGAGGTGGGCGGCCATACCCGGACGCACCCCATGCTGGATCGAGTCGATCGAGAAGTGGCGCAGAGCGAAATCCAAGGGGGCTTCGATGACCTGCAACTGCGCCTGGGGCGGCCCCTGCCGGCGTTCGCGTACCCATCGGGTCAGTTCAACCCAGGCGTCGTCGATGCGCTCAGGGCGCTGGGCATTCCCGCCGCCGTCACGACCGTGGAGGGCACCTACCGACTGGGTGTCGATTCCCCATTGGAGATTCCCCGGGTCGCGATCGGTCCCCATGCGGACGAGTGGGCGGTCCGCGCCCGCGTCCTCCTCGCAAGGCGTCGACGCCCCGCAAGGACCGCGCAGGGCTAAGGCCCGAACGAGACGGCCTAAGTGCCGCGCTGGAACGGCCGCGCGATCACCTTACGCCCGATGCTGGCGAGGCGCGAGAGCGTGGGACGAGGATCGCTCCAACGGAAGAGGAGGAACGCTTTGGGCCCGCGGATGGACCGCAGCCACGACATGAAGCCAAGCCCCTCCAGCCGCCGCAGTTCGCCGAACGCCCGCAGGTCCCGCGCCGGGTCCCAAAGTTTGATGCCCTGAACGTGGCTCCCAAGGGGTTCGACGCGGCGCCCGAGCGCGGAATCGAGCACGATTCTCCCCGCCGGGATGCCGCACTGGACCAGCAGCTCCTGGGACGCCGTGAAGCGCGGATTGAGCTCGATCATCACGGGCAGTCCGCCGCGCTCATCGCGCTTGAACTCGATGTTCGCGTAGCCCGTAAACCCCGTGGCGTCGAGCAGCTTGCGGGCCTCAATGGCTATCTCTTCGTCCCAACGCACCACATGGAGCGAGCCGGGCCCCTCGTTGCGCGGGAACCGTCGGAGCACCTGCTTGGTGAACTCGAAATGAACCGTTCCATCCGCAGCACGGTGCGTGTAGTAGGTCACGGAAGCGGAGTCCGGGCCCGGGATCAACTCGGTCGCTATCGCGTCGATACCCTCCTTCGCGAGGCGCTCCGCCATTTCCCGGAACTCCTCGACGTTGTGCGCAAGGAAGTGTTTCCTTCCCCCACCGCCGAAGGCCACTTGGAATCGATGGGAATGCACGGGCTTGAGAAGAACGGCGGCCGCGCCACTGGCGAACGCTCGCTCGGCCGTCGATGCACCGTCGATGGGCCAAGTCAGCGGGAGGCGGACGCCCGTGTTCTCTGAGATCGCCGCCGTCTTGGACTTGGAGAGAAAGGCGTCGAGATGGATCGGCTGCACGTGGTCGAGCGCGTACAGGGCAGCGACCTCCCCGTGGCGTTCCGCCAAGAATTCGACGGCGTCGTCATCGCAGGGGAAGACCGCAGCTCCGAGGAACGGACGCTTTGATCCCAGGAGAAGGTCCTCCCACACGCGGGGGGCGTCGGCCCGCGACTCGTACGGATGGATCGAGTCGGCGAAGCGGGTCCGATTCTCGGGTCGGCTCCGCTGCAGCGACAGGTGCACACAGACACCGCTTGCACTCAGCTCTCTCGCGAGGGCCAAAGGGCCCGTCGATCCCCCGAGGAGGACGACGTGAATAGGTGCTGGAACGGGCATGGACGAGGGAGTTGGGCCCCGTCGCGATCGGATCGATGCCCAAGCACCGGCACCAGAACGGTCCAGGAATATGCGCGCAACCGGGAACCAATACCAGGACCGTTTGGGGCTCTCGATCCTGGACAAGGTTGCGGCGTTCGCGCCGGCCCTGTCGGTGCCTTTGGCCTCGGGACGTTAACCTCGGGCCGTGGCCAAACCAGCTCGACTACCGACCGACCCCTCAAGTCCGATGACCCCGGCGGCCCCACGTGGAGCTGACGGGGCACCGCTGGCCAAGGCGCCCGCGAAAGGCGGACGGTCCGCAGGCGGAAACGCGGCGAACGACCTCCCCGGGGAGAGCCTCGAGGCGGAGCTCATCGTTGACGTGGGCCGGCTCCGGGAAATGGGGGCGCAGTGGCGCCGGCTCATCGAGGTCGCGGCGGAGAGCAACCCATTCTTCGAGCCAGAGTGCTTGTTACCGGCCTTGGAGAGGCTCGGCGGAAACGGGATCGGGGCGGTGGCCATTACGGGCAGGCCTCGCCAGCACCCGGAAGGTGACTCGGTGCTCGTCGGCCTCTTTCCTGTTCAGCTCACAGGCAATCGCACCTCCCTTTGGCTCCACCGATACACGTTCTTGGGCACCCCCCACGTCAGGGCTGATTCCGTCGGCCCGGCGTGGAGACGATTCCTCGACTGGGCCTTCGCAGAGCGCCGAAGGGGCCTCCTCGTCCTGCCGAAGCTTTCCGTGGCCGGCCCGGTGTTCCGGAGCTTGCTCGGTGAGTTGCGCCATGGGGAGCGTCCCCATTGGGTTCAGGACCAACACCTACGCGCGACCTTTGAAGCGCGCGGGACCGCGGACGCGTTCATCGAGCAGGCCATCTCTGGCAAGGTGCGCCGCAATCTCCGGCGGTCGCGGCGGCAGCTCGACGCACTCGGCGAGGTCAGGTTTGATGCGGAGAGGCTGTCGCCCACGGGGGTCGGTGCTTGGGTTGAGGAGTTCCTCGAGCTGGAGGGGCGTGGATGGAAAGGTGCCAGGGGATCCGCCCTCGCGTGCGACACAAACAGCAAGATCTGGTTCGAAGAGACCCTCGCCGGACTTGCCGCGTCGGGCCGGCTCGTCGGAGGTGCCCTGCGCCTGAACGGCAAGCCCATCGCCATGGGCTGCAAGTTCGAGTCAGCCGACGCCGCAGGGGAAGCGGTCTACTTCAAGACCGCATACGACGAGGCCTATTCGGAGTACTCCGTCGGCACCCTCTTGCAGTGGGAGTGGATCGACTGGCTCCACGGACCGTCGGGCCTTCGACACGTGGACTCCTGCGCGATCCCAGGCCACCCGATGATCGAGCGCATCTGGGACGGCCAGCGGATGATCCAAACCCTCTGGGTGGGGTCTGGAACCCGTGCGAGTCGCATCGCACTCGGGACACTTCCCATGGCGCGTTGGCTGAAGAGCAAACGACGGAGATCGACATGACGGGACACTACCTCACCGCGGATCAGGACCGGGTTCGAACGCAGCTCGGACGCCGTACGTTCCGCCTCGCACACCAGCTCTGCGACCACCCACTCTTCGAGCTGGACCGGCTGGCGCAGCTGGCCCAGGAACTACCGAGCGCGCTCGTCGAATGGAATGCAGGATCGGTTGGGGAGTCCCAGGACCCCCTGTTAACCCCATCCAACGGCCTGTCGCCCGAAGAGACCGTTCGACGAATTGCCGACTGTCAGTCCTGGCTCGTGTTGAAGCGGATTGAAGCGTCCCCCGACTACGCGGCCCTCCTGAAGGACTGCGTTGCCGACCTTGGTCACGGCCTCGAGCAGACGGAGCTTGTCCCCTTCCGAGTCCGGGGCTTCCTCTTCGTGTCCTCTCCGGGGGCGGTGACTCCTTTGCACTTGGACCCCGAACAAGGCGTCTTGCTGCAGATCCGCGGGACGAAGTCCGTCACCGTGTTCGCGCGGGAGGACCGCGCCATCGTGACGGACCCCGAACTCGAGCGTTTCGCGTCGGGCGGGCACCGCAACATCCTCCGGGCGCCTGAAGAAGGGCAGGAGCCGGGTGTCCATCTGCTCGAGCCTGGTGATGGGCTGCATATCCCCTTCCACGCTCCGCATCTGGTCAAGAACGGCCCCGAGGTGTCCATATCCTTCAGCCTCACGTTCCAAACCAAGCAGACGGATCGTGAGCACTCGGTCTTGATGGTCAACCATCGCCTTCGGCGACTCGGGCTCCGTCCGGGCCCCTTTGGAAAGTCGGTTCGCCGCGACGGCGCGAAGCACCTCTTGGTCCAAAGCGCCAAGACACTGCGGAACTGGATCCGTAGCTGAAGAGGCGTCGCCTTCCCTGCCCGAAGGGAGGGAGAGGCTGCGGGCCGACGGCTCCGGGGACGGATCGGGCGACTGATCGTCCCCCTGGGTCCCACGCGGTTCAGCGCGGGTTCTCGTCCCCGCCGCCGCCCTGGGTACGCCTTGACTTGCGGGTATGCCGGAAGGAAACGAGCCGCCGGTGGCCCTCGTCCCAGAGGTGCAGCCGCATGGATCGCAGGCTGCGCCAGAAACCGATCGACTCAACGTCCTTGAACATGCGCGCAGACCGATGGCAGCGCTGGAGGTTGTAGTTGGGGACGCGCGGGCTCAGGTGATGGATGTGGTGGTATCCGATGTTCCCGGAGAGCCAGCGCAGGACGGCGGGCAGCTCGTAGAAAGAGCTCCCCTGAAGCGCGGCCGCGGTGAAGTCCCAGTTCTCGCCCCGTTCCCAGTAGGCATCCTCGAACTGGTGCTGAACGTAAAACAGCCAAACGCCCCCGGCGCCCGCGACCCCAATCGACACCAGCTGCAACACAAGGTACGGGACGAAGCCGAGCCAGAGCGACATGCCGACGACCATGCCCGCGATGGCCAGGTTCATCCACCAGACGGATCGTCGCTCCCGCGGGTTCATCCTCGGTGACGCGACCCGCTGACGGATCACGAAGACGTAGAACGGGGCGACCAAGAAAAGAACCAACGGGTTCCTCGCAAGGCGATAGGCGAAGCGTTTCCAGCGCGACGACTCAAGGTACTCCTGAACCGTCATCGTCCAGACATCACCCGTTCCCCGTCGATCGAGCTGCCCCGCCGTCGCGTGGTGCTGAGCATGCTCCCAGCGCCAGGCGTAGAACGGACTGAACGTCAGCATTCCGCACACGAAGCCGATGACTTCATTGGCGAGCTGGGATCGGAAGAAGGACCCGTGGCCGCAGTCATGGAAGATGATGAAGATGCGGACGAGCAGTGCGCCGGCGAGCGCGGCCAGCGGGATCGCAAGCCACAGCGAGATCGGCGCGACCACCGACATCAGGTACCAGAGCGCGACGAGCGGGCCGAGGGTGTCGAGCAGCTGCAGGACCGCCCGTCCGGTCGAAGGGCTCGTGTAAGGGGCGATCGCCGCCTTCCACTCCGCGACAGCGGGAAGCGAAGGCTGGGCCCTGGGGGCCGCCGTGGTCGAGTTGTCAGAATTCATCGGGTCGTTGCCGGAGGTCCAGCAGGTTCACATATCCGTCCACGCCTTCAGTAACCCCCCGTCCTGGCGAGGACCATGGGTCCAAGTGCGAAGTGGGAGCACGAACGGCCACGGGTGGAAAGCCGGTTGGGCGCCGTCATCCGGTGGGAACGGGATTCCACACGCCCTGGGAGCACCGGGGCACGGCTTCTAGGCCTGGAGCGCGTACCAGAAGATGAATCCGTTCATCACGCAAAAGAGGGCGGCAGGCGCCGTCTCAGCCGCGGAGTCCCGGAGACGAAGACGCGTCCCGACCCCAAGCAGCATGAGCAGCGTGAGCCCCCCGGCAGCCGGGAGCAGCAGCGGCCGGTACCAGTAGCTCGCGAGGAGGCCGAGCGCGCCCAGCACCTCCAGGAGACCTACAGTTCGCCGAAACCGGGCCAGCCCAAAGCGCTCGAACTCCGCCACCATGTGCGTGGTCGTGAGGCAGGTCACGCCGTACCCCAGGAAAGCGGCAATCGAGAGGGCGCGGGAGACTTCGAAAGCGGTTGGCACGGACGAATTGACGGGGAGGCCGAGCATGAGCTCGACGCAAAGGAAAGAGAGGAACGGCGACGACTGGGGAACGGGATGAAACTGAGCGCCTTTGTCGCGCGAAGAGCGGTGGAACCGCGGGGGCGCAGGCCCTCCGCTCCGCGCATCGCGCCCCCCTCTTAGCCCCCATGCTCGAAACACTCTCCTTCATTCTCCAGGCGATCGTCGGTTTAGGCCTCCTCAACGTGTGGCTACTCCGTGCCGGTCAGGAGACCGGCTACCGAGGGGGCGGCTCGGACAGCCTCAGGGGGGAATTCCAGGCGTACGGCCTGCCCAGCGCCGTTTTCTATGGGGTTGGCTTCCTGAAGATCACGGGCGGCATCGCTCTGATCGCGGGGATCTGGATCCCGACCCTCGTCGTTCCTGCGGCCTCGGTGATCGCGGCCCTGATGGTGGGCGCCCTGGCGATGCACCTCCGCGTGGGTGATCCCCCCAAGAAGTCCGTGCCGGCCCTTCTGATGCTCGGCATGAGCGCGGCCGTCGCGGCACTGAACCTCGCCTAAGAGCGCCTGTCCCTGGCCCTCAGGCCAGCAGCCGCCCGATCCTGCGACGGTCTGCGACCACCCCAAGGTTCACGGCGAGCATGCCCAGGGCAAGGGGGACTCCGTGGGGGAACATGGTGACGTTGAAGGCCACGATTCCGATGGTGATCGGTAGCTGAAGCATGCCCGCGGCGAACCTCGTCTGAGGCAAGAGAAGCATCAAGCCGATCGCGAAGTGCCCTGCGGCCAGCCAGTCCATTAGCCCACCGTCACGGATCAAGGCCCACATGCGCGCACCGTCGGAACCGTCGTCCAAAGGGGGTTTGACCCACTTGGTGAGGTGGTTGACGGTGGAGCCGATCAGCGGGACGGCGAGGAGCAACGCAGAGACGAGCCGGACTTTGGACACGCGGGGAGTCTAGCCCCCGCCGAAGGGTCGCCCCTGAGAACCGTGAATCCACCATCGATTCGCTGCGGTCTCCGGACGCGCCCCGCAGCGTTGACATGAACCATGGGTTCCCTGGGGCCGGCCCATCGGGCATCGGGGCCGGGCCCCCGGAAAGGGAACGGGAACAAGTTGGCTTCGATGAATGGGCACGCCTCCCCGTAAGTGTCGACAGGGGGTTGCCCTCTGGCCGGCGTGGTCCATCGGGGCCCTGCGCGGCGAGGACCTGCCCCAACCCACTGTGCCGGGGCGGCTAGTGAAAGAGCGAGCCCATTGACCGAGGCCAGCGGGAACGGGAAGGGAAGTGGTGGGCGAACACGTCATTCACGGCTTCCGCGCTCAACCACGGCGCGGCCGCCGGGCACAAAAGTCCCTTGGGCGGACCATCCACGCCGCCGTAAACTACTTCCCGGCGGCGCCTTGCGCTCGCCTGGCGGGGAATCCCTCCGGCGCCACCCAACGCTCCTGCCACGGGCGGCATTGACCCTTGCGACATGGAGACCACCCCCCCAGCCCCCATCCTCGACGACCTCCTCGCCCACGCCTCCTGGGTGCGCGCCCTGGCGCGCACCCTTGTGGCGGACGCGGGAGCGGCCGAGGACGTGGTGCAGGAGACCTGGGTCGCCGCCCTTGAGAACCCGCCCGCGCGCGCAGAGAACCTGCGCGGCTGGCTGGCCACCGTCGTCCGGAACGCGGCCCGCATGCGCGGCCGCGGCGCCGGGCGGAGGAAAGCGCACGAGGCGCTGCACGCGC
>OJFX01000601.1_pt1 | contig 13272 bp, 10 predicted proteins | sample 1594171 | NCBI WGS metagenome assembly OJFX01 (sample SAMN05416840, study PRJEB24817) | seawater metagenome | isolation source: Sea water | place: Canada:Atlantic | collected 2013-07
AGGCGTTCGAGGGGCGGTTTTCTGGATAGTTGAATTGTTCAACGGCCTGCTAGGGCACCTTGGGGAACCCTTCATGGCTCTATCTCGTCCCATGAAGAGCCACTCAATGCCGGATCGTCGCAGACGATCTATCATTAGCCGTGGGGCACCTGACGAGCCAGGCCCCCGTCCCCGACTGGCCTCCACGCTTCCAACAGACAAGTCTCCGTCATGGCGTCTATCGCTCCCTACGCTGCCACTCTCTTCGCAGCCCTCCCCGCTATCTCCCATGCCTCGCCCCAGGGCGACGGTCCCGCACTCGGCACCAACCGGGTCACCCAAGGCGACATCACCGGCGGGTCCATGACCCTCGATGACATCAGGGCAGCGGGACTGAAGATGTTCGCCACGCCCTTCAATCGCCTCGACGGCTATGGGGATGGCCCGATGGATCCCGTGGATCCCATCTCTCCGGGGGGACGTCCGACGCTCCAGAACAACGGGACGTTCTTGCGCGTGAACGGGCTCGATGCACAAACCTGTATGGAGTGCCACTCCGTCGGCAGCAATGCGACCGTGCCATTCACCTTCGCCGTGGGCGGCGTGGGCTCGAGCAACAACAACGTTCTCTTCCAGCCCAGGGACATCGACGTCGACGACGAAGCCGCCAACGGCTTCGCAGGCTTCAATGGGCGCTTCATCAACCCGCCGTTCCTTTTCGGATCGGGGGGGGTCGAGCTCCTCGGCCTTGAAATGACGGAGGACCTGCAGGCCCTACGCACCTTGGCGGCGTTGACGCCGGATATCGACATCGACCTCGATACGCACGGGGTGCATTTCGGCCAGATTCGGTTCGACAGCGCCTCACAAACGTACGACACGTCCGGCGTGGAGGGCATCGAGCCCGACCTCGTCGTGCGCCCATTCGGTCGCAAGGGCGAATTCGCGACGGTCCGGGCCTTCGACATCGACGCCATGGGCTTCCACTTCGGAATGCAGCCCGTCGAAGTCATCGGCGCCGGCGTCGACGGGGACCAAGACGGCACCATTGACGAAGTTCGCATTGGGGAGATCTCCGCGCTGCATGTCTTCAACACCAACCTCGAGCGACCGGAGATTCGCGACTGGAATCTCAACGCCCGACGCGGCTTCAACACGTTCGCGGCCATTGGGTGCGCCGAGTGCCACATCCCCAGGATCGCAACGAACTCGCCCACGCTGCCCTACCGCTTCCCCGAAGTGGAAACGGCGCCGGCACTGAACTCGTTCATGCAGGTCGACCTTCGAACCTCCCGCGCCGGATTCGACCCCGCTCCGGGCGGCGGCATCAAAGTCCCCCTCTTCAGCGACCTCAAGCGCCACGACATGGGCCCGGGCCTCGCGGAGAGTTTTGGAAGCCCGCTCGACTCAGAGTTCATCACCGCTCGCCTCTGGGGCGTTGCGGACACCGCTCCTTACATGCATGACGGGCGCGCGACGACCCTCACCGACGCGATCCTCGCCCATGGCGGCGATGCCCAGCTCGCCCGAGACGCCTTCGCTGCGCTCCCCGCAGGCCAGCGCGACATGGTCCTGACCTTCCTGAAGCGCCTTCGTACGCCGCTCGACCCCGCGGACGATCTGCTGCCGTAAGACGTCGCCCCCCCCACGACCCGCGCCAGCGGCATCCCTGGAGCCTGTGAGACGAGAGCCAACGCGATCGCCTCGCAGGCTCTGGTTCGTTCCAGGGGGACCCGGCTCTGGCTTCTTCGGGTTTCGCGGCTTCTCCGGGGACAAAACGGCGGGAAGCTGGCCCCGGCAAGGCCATCGACGGCGTCTGCCCAAAGCCGTGCCAGGCCCGAGGGGACTCTGGCCCGGAATAATTTTCAGGGCGGCCGAGCGTCCTGAATCGAGGGTTTGGCCATAAGGGGGCGCACAGGGCAAGTCGATACGAAGGTCGTGTCCCGCACTGGAATCGGGTCCATCCGCGCAGCCATCGCCGAAACACCCCATGCGTTCCTCCCTCTGGATCCGTCCAACCCTCCTCCCCGTCGCCCTCCTCTTGGCCGCCAGTTGCGCCTCCTCCACGAAGGAAGCTGCACCGGCCACGCCCGCAGCCCCCGTGGTAGCGACTCCCTTCGCCGGGGAAGTGGGAATGGGCATCTCCTACCTTCAAACCCGGGCCGCTGACCTCGTCGACGCCACGGAGGCGTTGCTCCAGGCCGTCGAAAGCCGGAACCTTGCCGAGTCGCAGCGCGCCTACTACGCCGCTCGCGCGCCCTACGAGGAGATCGAAGTTGTGTCCCGCGCCTTCCCTGAACTGCATCGGGCCATCGACGCCCGTGCCCACGACTTTGTGGACGGGGAACTTTCCCCGGAGTTCCGCGGCTTCCACCGCATCGAGATCTTCCTTTTCGCCCGGGGGAAGACCCAGCCCGCGCTCAAGTACGCCAAGTTCCTCTTGGACGACGTCGAGGAACTTCAGGCTGTCCTGGCGGATCGAGGTCGATTCAACGCGAGCCAGAGCTTCCAAGCGATGGTCGACCGTTGCACGGAGATCTCCACCAAGACCATCACGGGCGAGGAAGAGACCTGGTCCGACCAATCGTTGCTCGTCATCAAGCACGGGTGGACCGGCGTCCATAGCCAGTACCGCCACTTCGCCACCAAGGTCCGCGCGGAGAACGTGCAGCTCGGCGAGCGCCTTGACCGCTCCTACCGCAAGGCCCTCGAGCTGATCGCCGCCGAATTCCCCCAGGGACAGACCCACGCGAGCCCCTACACCCTGATCAGCCGCGACAAGCGCCGCGGCATCGCGGATGCCAGCGTCAAGCTCCGCATGTATCTCGCGGAGGCGCAGCAGGCCCTCGGCCTCGGCCAGCCCGAGTAGTCACCGCTCTCGCCCGAGCGGCCTACGCCGCATCGACGCCCGCGCGCTCCCCTAAAGGTGAGCACGCGGGCGCCTTTCGTTGATGAAGAGGGACCCTGCGCCGTACCTTCATGGCCATGCATCCCCCCCACAAGACCCGGGCCCATTGGGCCCTTGGGATCGCGGCCTTGGCGACGGTGGCCTGCGGCTCGTTGGAGCGGCGCGACGGGGGCCCCGCACCCGACGCCTTTTTCTTTGCCGGTCAGTCCAACGCCGTCGGCTTCGACTCGGGGGCCTCGGACCTTCCGCCATCTGGGCTCGACGCGTCCATTGCGCTCTGGTGGCGTTGCGGCGACCCTCCCCCCGACGACGCCGATTCCCAAAGCGGCGGATGGACACACCTCGGCCCCCAATGGCGTGGGGAGCCGAAGGCCAAGGGCAGCGAGCCCCGCCAGTACGGCAACTTCGCCCACCCCGAGGGTGGCTACGGCCCCGAGGTGTCGATGATGAGGGCACTGGCCACCAAGGACCCCACCCGTCCGTTGGGCGCCATCAAGGTCGCGTTCAGCGGGACGTCCCTCGATGATTGGAATCCGGTCGATCCGGTTGGCGCCTGCTACCGGGTCTTCGTGGACGAGGCGCGGCGGGCCCTGACGGAGAAGCCCATGGCCCCAAGGGCCCTTGCCTGGATCCAGGGCGAGAGCGACGCGAACGCGGAGGACGCACCGCGCTATGCCGCGCGTCTTCGTCGCCTCATCGCGTCCCTGCGCCGCGACCTTGCCGCCCCGGACCTGGTGGTGCTACTCGCCGTCAACACCCGGTTCGGCATGGGAAAGAACCCGTACGTGGCGGACATCGTCGATGCCCAGAGAGAAGTCGCCGCGGCAGACCCCCTCTGCACGTACGTGGACACAGCCCGGGCGACGATCGCCAACGGGGCCCACTTTGACGCCCAGGGCACTCGGGATGTCGGCCGTTGGCTGGCGGACGCCTATGCCCCATTGACCGTGCCGGTTCAATAGGAGGCGCCATTGGCCCCTACTGGGGCCAATGGCTTGGGAGCAGGGCCCATGGGGCGGGTCAGGAGTCGGCCCCGCTTTCGTACTCGTTGATGAAGGACTCGGCCTCGGCGATCGAGCGTTCCATGTTGCTGATCAGGTCGCCGATGTTGTTCTCGATCTCCACCTTCACGTCATCGAGCGACGCGAGGGCCTGGGCGTTGAGGCTGTGCTTCAGATAGGTGACCTGGTTCTTGAAGGCCGCGAGGACGGGCTCCATCGAAGCTTCGGCGGACTCCATCGAACGCATCATTGCGTTGTAGCGGTTCCGCGTCTCGCTGAGCTGAGTCTCGCTCCGGCGGCGCAGGTCACGGCCGGTGGAGTCGTCGGTGTAGTTGCTGAGCTCCTCCTCCCATTCGGCGAACATGTCCTCGGCGACCTTCTGGACCTTGTCGATGCGGTTGGAGACATCCTCCGCCGAGTCGACCGAGTCTTCGTACTCGCCGTTGAATTTCTTGTACGCCTTCTCAAGGCTGCCACCGTCAAATCCGGTGAGCTCCTGGAAGGCCTCGAGCGTGGTCTTGAATTGCTCCTGGGCCTCCACCTGATCAGTGCGGGCGTCCTTGACGCGGTCCACGAGGATGTCGCGCTTCTCCACGCCGAACTTCTCCATCATGGCGTAGTAGGGAGCGCTGCATCCGGCGGAGAGGAAGGGCGCTGAGGCGAGGACAAGGAGGAGTGCGGTGCGCATCTTGAGTCGGCGGCTGTCTGAGCCGCAGATTTGGGTTGGGCGTGGACTGGATCGGGGATGGGCCCACGGAATGTCCGTGGAGCCGGAGCCCGCTCATGCAGCTGGGGACCTGTTGCCCCGTGGGGAACAAGCTGCGAACGCGGGACCAGGAGTCTAACGGGCAGGCCCTGCCCGCATGCAGGCCCGCCTGGTGGGCCTTATGCTGGGGCCATGAATCGCACCCACCTGGTTGGAGCAGCACTCGCCGCCCCGTGCTTGATCGTGACCTCCTTATGGGCCCTCCCAGCGGGCCTCAGCCCCCAGGAAAGCGGTCAGGGAGGCCAGGCCGCCCTCCCCACGCCGGCACGGGCGCGACCTAACGTCGTCGTCATCTACGTGGACGACTTGGGAGCCGGGGAGCTCGGCTGCTACGGCCAGGAGCACATCCGCACTCCGAATATCGATTCGATCGCGGCCGCTGGCGTGCGGTTCACCAGCGCCTACAGCGGATCCCCAGTGTGCGCGCCCTCCCGGTGTATCGCCCTCACGGGCAAACACGCTGGGCACGCCGTCGTGCGGGACAACTGGGAGAACGGCGGCTGGGGCGAGAACGAGCCGGAGGGCCAACTCCCCCTGCCCGATGCGGAAGTCACGGTCGCGGAGCGGCTCAAGGCTGCGGGCTACGCCACGGCCGGCTTCGGCAAGTGGGGCCTCGGCGGCCCGGGAACGGAAGGCGCACCGGAGAACCAGGGCTTCGACCACTTCTACGGCTACCTGTGCCAACGCAAGGCCCACAACTACTATCCGACGCACCTTTGGCGCAACGGGAAGAAGACCCCCATCGACGGCGCGAAGTACTTCCGTGCCCACCAGAAGCTGAAGGAGCCCCTCGAATCGGCCGACGCGTACTACGAGGCATACGGCGACGGCATGGAGCGCTACGCCCCGGCGCTCATGGCGGACGACATGATCCAGTGGCTCGATGAAAAGGCCGAGTCCGAGGAGCCCTTCTTCCTCTACTACGCGTCGATCATTCCCCACCTCGCGCTGCAAGTGCCCCGCGAGTACGTCGAGCGCTACCCGTCCGAATGGGACGGCGAGCCGTACCTCGGGAACAAGAGCTACCTGCCCCATCCCAGCCCGCGCAGGGCTTACGCCGGCATGATCAGCTTCCTCGACGATCAAGTGGGGCGCATCCTCCAGTCCCTCGAGGAGAAGGGCGCACTGGAGAACACGATCGTGCTCTTCACAAGTGACAACGGCGCGACCTACGTCGGCGGCGTCGACACCGACTTCTTTGCCAGCCATGACGGGCGCCGGGGCTCCAAGGGCAAGCTCTACGAAGGCGGCATTCGAATCCCCCTCGTGGCCCAATGGCCGGGACAGTTCCCCGCAGGGGAGACCACCGATCACGCGATCTGCACGGTCGACCTTACGGCCACCGTGATGGAGCTCATCGGAAGCCCCATGCCGGACCTGCGCCTGGCCGCACCCGATTCCATCAGCTTCGCGGGGGCCCTTCGAAAGCCCGCGGCCCCGGGCCCAGTGCGGCCGATGATGTATTGGGAGCACCGACCGGCGGGCGCCCAGGCCGTGCGAGATGGAAACTGGAAGCTACTCCGGACCGGGCTCAAGAAAGGTCAGCCGAAGTGGGAGCTGTACGACCTGAGCGCCGACCCGGCGGAGACGAACAACGTGGCCGAGGCCCATCCGAAGGTCGTAGAACGCCTCGGGATGATGATGACCCTGGCCCACGTTCCGTCCGAAATGTTCCCGCTGCCGACCATCGACGTGCCGGCACCCGCACCCCAAAAGAAGAACCAGCCGAAGAAGCAGCCGCAGCCCAAGAAGTCCGCCAAGGGAGGCAAGTGAGCCGATCGCCCGTCATCGTGGCCATCGCCCGCACGCCCGACCAAGATCGCCCCGCACCGGAGCGCGTTCTCGCCCAGCGCCGATCCGCCAGGGAAGCCCTTGCGCTCGGCGCGCACCGCGCCGGCTGTCCCGACACGGCGTTCGAGAAATCGAGTCCCCGCGGCAAGCCCGTGCCCACGGCATCGGGCTGGCGCTGGTCCATTTCCCACGACGCCACCTTCGTCGCGGGCACCGTGCATCCCACGGACGACATCGGCGTCGACCTGGAGCGCATCGCCTTGCGCCGCAGGATGCTGGTGGAGCGGGTCGCGAACGGGACCGAACGGAAGCTCCTCGGCGAGTCCACGTCCGGCCAAGGGGAGATCGACGCCCTCGGTTTCGCGCGCCTTTGGACTTCGAAAGAGGCCGTCCTCAAGGCGGAGGGCGTCGGTATTGCGGGGCTCTCCGCCTGCCGACTCACGGGGCTCTTTGGGCCGGCCGTGACCGAGCTGACGTACCGCGGCGAGCGGCGCCTCGTCCAGCACACGCGCATCGACGAACACCTCGTTTCGTACTGCCGCAAGGGAGCCACCGAGACCGAGAGGATCGTGTGGATGATGCCGCCGCAGCGTCCCTAGGCCCGCCTGGTCCAGCGCACGGGCTCGGCAGGGCTACCGGTTCTTCGCCGCCAGCGGTCGCAGGCTGGCGCGGGGTAGATCCACGGGCTCGCCCGTGGCCTTCACGATCGACATCCCGGCCCGCGCCGCCTCGAGCTCCACCGAGAGCATCTCCGCCATCGCCGCCAGGCGTAGCGGCTTGGAGCTGGCAAGGTCGCGCGTCTCACCGAGATCGTCCTGCACCCGATAGAGTTCGAAGCGCGGTCCCCCACTGCGCTTGCCCGTCTCTGGATCCACGTTCGCGCCGGAGTGGAAGTAGATCAGCTTGTGATCCCCGAATCGAAGGGCGCTGAATGGCTCGATGCCGGGACCTGCAACTCCCCAATAGTGTGGCTGGTGGAAGACGATCGGCCGCTCGGGCACGGGCTCACGGCCTGCGATCGCGGGGAGGAGGTCCAGTCCTTCGACGCGCGTGGCATGGGGCGCGGGGACCGGAGCCTGGGCGGCTTCGGCAAGGGTCGTGAACCAGTCATGCGTCACCACGGGCCCCGCCACCACGGCACCCGCTTTCGACACGCCCGGCCAGCGGACGATCATTGGTACCCGGATGCCACCTTCGTACGCGGAGCCCTTGCCGCTGCGAAGCGGTAAGTTGTGGGTGTGCTTTGGCCCGCCTCGGCCATGGGCGGAAAGGCCACCGTTGTCTCCCATGTAGAGAACGATGGTGTTGTCCGCCAAGCCCACTTCGTCGATCGTCCCTAGCAGCCGGCCCAGGGCGTCGTCCGCACTGGCAACCAGCGTTGCGTACGCCAACTCCGGGCCTTCTAGGCCGGGGAATCGGTCCGCGACCCGTGGATTGACCATCAAGGGTGCGTGGACCGCGTAGGGCGCGAAGTGCAGGAAGAACGGCCGCTCCGCGGCGGCCGCCGCGCGGAGTTCACGCTCGGCTTCGATGGCGAGCGCGTCCGTCAAAAAGATCTCCTTGCCGTGGTAGGCAGAGAGGTCCGGCACGTCCCATGACCTGTTGCCGCCCTTGCGCCCTGCGCGCCGCGCTCGCCCGTCGGCGCTGAAGTCATCGATGCCGTAGTAGCTCCCCGGGCCACCGCCGGCCCACCCCGCGACGTTGACGTCGAAACCAAGCTTCGTGGGGTCGCCGCCCACCCCGGTTCCGAAGTGCGCTTTGCCGAGATGGATGGTTCGATAGCCAGCGCTGGACAGGATCCCCGCCAGCGTGACGTCCCCTGGCTGGAGCGCGTTCACGCGCCACTTCGGGGCGGCGAGGAGCGGGTGACCAGCGGAGGTGTCGCGGTCCACTTCCTTCGTCCAGTACGTGATCCCCGAGCGCGCGGGGGACATGCCGGTCATGAAGCTCGTGCGAGACGGCGTGCATACCGGAGCGGACGCGTAGCCCTCGGAGAATCGGGTGCCCTCCCGGGCGAGGCGCTCCAGAAACGGCGTCTGAAAGTGCGCCGCAGAATCCCCCGCGGGGCCGGTCCAAACAGCCGGGGACGTATCCCTCCACCCAAGATCATCGACCATCACCACGACGATGTTCGGCCGCTGGGGCCCCGCGGGTCCCCTCGCGGGGTCTTCCGATGCACCCTCGGCTTGGGTGACGCCAATGGCAAAGGGGAGGACCACGCAACTCAGGGCAAGGAATGACATTCCCTCAACCTACATGAGCGGCGGCATGGCAAGGGAGACGATCCCTCAGGCACTACAATCCGCGAATGCGTCGCCCCGGCACCTACCTCCTCAGCACGGCCCTGGTCCTCTGCTCCCTCGTAATCGGGTGGGGCCTCTGGTCGTCACACCAGGATGGGAGTGACTTGGGGACCGCCCCCCTCCTCCCGGGCGGCCCAAGCGAGCAGGATGAGGGCCTTGGGTCCGAGTCCGAGAACCGAGAGCTCCTGACCGTCCCCGGTGGCGCCGCGGCGCCCCAAAGGTCGGAGGAGCCAATGGTGATCCAAAAGGAAGTATTCACCGGGCCAGAGGGCCCCTTCCGTCTCGGCGTTCGGGTGCTCGACGCAAGTTCACGCGAGCCCCTCGATCACTACCTCGTGATGATCGCCCTCACCGGCACGAAGGACTTCCTGGAACTGCCGGCGTCCCAGTGCCGCCCGACCTCGCCCACGGGCGACTGCCATTGGCTAGACCTCGACCAAATCGGCCCTTGGGATGTTTTCGTATGTCCCATCGGGTACGGGCAAGGAACCGCCGAACAATTCGACCATGACCGCGTCGCGACCGTCATGGCCCAGCGAACCGCGGACGGCACGTCCGGGAGCCGCAAACCGGTGAAGGCACGAAACCCCGAGCCCAGGGCTGACTCCGCGAACGACACGCCCCAGGGGACGCTCGAGATCCTGGTGGAGACGGGACCACGCGTCACCTATCGAGGCCCCTTGCCCAAAGGAGTGAAGCCCGAGGACCTCCGGTTCGATCTCCGCGGGAGGATCAACGTCTACTCGAGCAATTCGGGGGGTGCCGGCGGTCCCGCGAGGGGCCGGGTCAGCCCCGAGGGCTGGGTCACGGCGGCGATTCCGCGGATCCAGAATTCCCTAACCGGACCCAATTTTGGGGTCCGAATCTGGACCGCGGACGGGAACTTCGGGCTCGCGGCAGTGCGGCCGGGGAAACCCGACAACACCACCCGAGTCGTGATCGAAGAGCCCCTTCGGGCCAGGGCCAAGGTTCGATTTCGCATCGACCTGGATCGAAGGGTGCCCGGGAGCCAGACGCCCTCGGCCGGCCTCTCTGCTCGGGACCTTGCAGAGTCCCTGGACTGGGAGATCACGGGCAACGACCCGGAGCGCGACGCCCTGGATTTGCCCAGCATGCTGATGGCCAGCCCCTGGTGCCGGGAACTGACGCAGGTGGGCCCCCGAACCTTCGAAATCGGCGACCTGCCCCCCACCACGGTCACTTTCCGTGGCTGGCGAAGCGGCTCGCGGGCCCATCATCTAGTGCTCCCGCCGGATGGGATCCAGGGCACGGCCACCCACGGGGAGCCGCCCCTGACCGTCCTTCACCTGCTCCCCGCCAAGTGACGCCTGGGGCCGGCCGCCTCGGGTCACGTTGTCGGAGAAGGAGGCTCAAAGCCGAGTCCTTGAGGGCGAGAGAAGCCGATCGGAATCGCCTGGGAAGCCGTGGGCATTGGTGGATGTGGAAGGGGCCTCGCGGTGATTCGGGAGCTGTCCGTGCGCCGGTTGAGGGGCGCCTGGTCGCGCCAAATACCCGGCGACGCCGCTCCGGGAGGTACGCGCCCCGGGGTGCCGTGACGACGCTTGCTGGAGTTTGCCCGTGACGAACCGAGGGTCAGCTCGGGTATCCTGCCGCGCCCGAAATCCCCATGCCTTTGGACCTCGACTCCCTTCGCGCCCGTGCCCGAGCCACGGCGGCGCCTTTCTCCGAGCTCTTCCCGTACGAGCCCCGATTCCTCGATGTCGGCGGGCGGGCGATCCATTACGTGGATGAGGGCCCGGCCCAGGCAGCGACAGATCCCGGGACAGATCCCAAGACTGGTCCCGCCGCCGGGACGATCCTCTGCGTGCACGGAAATCCCACCTGGTCGTTCTATTGGCGGCAAATGATCGAGGCGTTCCGCCCGGAGGCGAGGATCGTGGCCCTCGACCATTTGGGCATGGGCCTATCCGACCGGGTGCCAGGTGGGGTTCGCTTGGCGGAACACATCGAGAATCTGGTCGCGCTCATCGACGAGCTCGATCTGAGGGACATCACCCTTGTGTGTCACGACTGGGGCGGTGCCATTGGGTTCGGAGCCGTGCTGGCGCGCAGGTCGCGCTTCAAAAGCTTCGTCGTCACGAACACCTCGGCTTTTCCCTCCGGCGACATGCCGAAGCGAATCGCCCTTTGCCGTGTGCCTGGCGCGGGCCGCCTCGCTGTCCAGGGCGGCAACGCGTTCGCGCGGGCGGCCCTGCGCATGACCACCGTCATCCCCCTCGCCCCCAAAGTGCGCCAGGGACTCATTGCGCCCTACGGCAGCTGGGGCCGACGCGAGCAGATCTGGCGCTTCGTGGAGGACATCCCCATGAAGCCCGGGCACCCCTCGTGGCCAACACTCTGCGACATCGGCGAGGGCCTCGACTCCTTGCGGGGGCTGCCCATGGAGATCGTTTGGGGAATGAAGGACTGGTGCTTCACGCCCGCCTTCAAATCCGGCTGGCAGCAGCGCTTTCCCGAAGCTGGAGTGTCGGAGCTCGAGGGTGCTGGCCACTACGTCAACGAGGACGCTCCCGAGGAAGTCATCCACGCGATCCGGCGCGTGCGAAGCGCCGTGCCGGCGCATCTGTGACCCCTGCCCCATGGGTCCTGAGGTCCAGTCGCTGACGCACAGCCGGCTGGGACTCCCCCAACGAAGCTCACCCCAAGAGGCCTGCCCAACGCCCCATGACCATCGCCGACGACAAGACGGATCCCTTCCACGAGATGGGCGCGCCGCCCGATCGCGTCAACGTCGCGTCGTTCCTGGGCGTGGGCGCCACGAAGTGGCCGGACGCGTCCGCCGTCGTCTGCTTCCAACCCAAGACGCCCGGGGGCTGGGCCCATACGAGCTACGCAGAACTCGAGGCCGAGTCCAACCGCATCGCCAACGGGCTTCTCGCCCGGGGGGTCCGGCGCGGTATGCGCGTTTGCCTTTTCGTTCGGCCCGGCAAGGAGCTGCTCGCGCTGACCTACGGACTCTTCAAGATCGGCGCGGTGCCTGTCCTCGCCGACCCGGGAATGGGGCGCGAGAGGCTCCTCGCCGCCGTGGAGCGCATGGCGCCCGAGGTGTTCATTGGCATCCCCCTTGCCCATGCGGTGCGCACGCTCTACCGGGGCGCATTCCGAAGCGTGTCCATCTTCGTCAGCGTCGGCGGCGGTGCCCTTGGCAGCTTCCTGAGCCGCGCGACTCCCTGGGGCGGGACTCGACTTGAGTCCATCACAAGCGGCCAACCCGACACCTTCGACATTCCGCCCACGGACGCCAAAGAGGTCGCCGCGATCCTCTTCACGAGCGGCAGCACCGGCCCGCCCAAAGGCGTCACGTACACGCACGGAATGTTCTTCGCCCAGATCCGTGCCCTTGGCGAGCTCTATCGATTCCGCCCCGGGGAAGTCGACGTCGCGTGCTTCCCCCTCTTTGCGCTGTTCGACATCGCCTTTGGCATGACGAGCGTCTTCCCCGACATGGACGCGACGAAACCCGCCCAATGCGACCCAGAGGCGATCGTGCGGGCCATCGAAGAAAATCGCGCCACCACGAGCTTCGGATCCCCTGCCATCTGGCGCCGTGTGCTCCCCCATTGTCACGACGCCGGGCACAAACTCCCCACCCTCGAGCGCCTGCTCATGGCCGGTGCCCCCGTGCCGCCCGACCTCATCCAGCGGGCCCACGCCGTGCTCGGCATGAATGCGGATGTATTCACGCCCTACGGCGCCACCGAGGCGCTCCCCGTCGCATCGATCGCGGGACGCGAGGTCACACCCGGCTTGCTCGATCCCATGAAGAATGGAGCGGGTACCTGCGTCGGCGTGCCGGCTGCGGGTGTGGAAGTGCGCCTCATCGCGATCAGTGACGAGCCGATCCAAAGTTGGTCGGACGAGATGATTCTCGGCCTCGGAGAGATGGGCGAGGTTTGTGTGCGGGGCCCCGTCGTGACGACGGAGTACGCGGAGGACCCGGAGGCTACGGCGCTCGCGAAGATCGACGCCGGTGATGGAACGGTCTGGCACCGCATGGGCGATATTGGACGCTTCGACGGCGAAGGACGCCTTTGGTTCCTCGGTCGTAAGTCCCACCGCTTGCAGACCGAGCGCGGAGTGCGCATGCCCGTCCCCGTCGAGAACATCTTCAACCAACACCCGCGCGTGGCCCGTTCGGCCCTGGTGGGCATCGGTCGCGCGGGCGAGGAGGATCCGCTGCTGGTCGTCGAGGCCATCGAGGGCGAATTCCCGAAGGGGGAGACGATGACCCAGGGGTTCATCATGCAGCTCCGCGACATCGGGCGACGCGTGCCGCGCTCGGCCGACATCGAGCACTTCCTCTTCCACCCCGGGTTCCCGGTGGACCCGCGCCACAACGCGAAGATCGACCGCGAAGAACTGAAGGCGTGGGCGGAAAGGCAGGTCCTCTAGGAACCCCATGTCCCTAGTACGCCCCATGCCGTCCACGGGCGCGGTCAGGAGCGCCATCGTCACTGGAGGCGGCGGATTCCTCGGCGGCGCCATTGCCCGCGAACTCCTCGC
>OJFX01000602.1_pt1 | contig 13256 bp, 6 predicted proteins | sample 1594171 | NCBI WGS metagenome assembly OJFX01 (sample SAMN05416840, study PRJEB24817) | seawater metagenome | isolation source: Sea water | place: Canada:Atlantic | collected 2013-07
AGATCATGCCTAGTCTCGTGGGCTCGGAGATGTGTATAAGAGACAGGATTCATCGTCACGGAGAGGTGCTCCTTCAGGGCCGCAAGGGCAGGGTCTGACTCCGCCATGATCGTCTCCTTCGTGAGGTCCTTCTTCCGCGCGTTGCGCTTGATGACTTCCCGGTGGGCGTCAATCTCCGCGAGCACCTTCTTATCGAGGCGCTTCTTGAGCACCGCTTTCGCGCGCTTCTCGTAGGCGGTGAAGAGCTTCTTGGCAGCCTTCCCATTCTTGCCATGGAGAGTGGAGCTCCCCTTGCCCGCGAAGGTCGCAAGGGACCGCGGACCTTCGAGGCCAAGCGCCAGGAGCTCGTCGATCGCCGCGTCCTTGTCGGCATCCGTGGACTTGCGGCTTTTCAGGGTGCCCATGGCCCGCTTCAGCAGCTCGCGCTCCGTGGGCGGGTCGTCATCGACGGCCGCGACGACCGTCGGGGCGGTGGGCTCGCCCGCGGGTATCGGAGCGGCTGCGGACAACATCGGGCTAGCCAGGAGCAGGGCGACAAGGGGACCTTTCATGGACCCAAGGTAGCCCAGGCGCCCGCTGGGTCCGACTCCCTGGTGCAACTCCTCGCCAGTCCCACTCGTAGACACCCCGCCGCACTTTGTTCGAGCAATGTCATAGCCACGTTCCGGTCCCGATGCGATTGGGCTCTTCGGCCATCCAGCCGATCCATGTCCTGGGGCCGCGGCTATGGTCGCGCCCCTCTCCCCTGGATCCCCCTATGCGACCCATGATGCCCCACCTCCCATCGTCCGCCGCCCTGCCATTCGTCCTTCTCGTGGCCGCGTTGATGCCCGAAGAGGCCCTCGCGGCCCAGGACGGCACCACGCCCATCCGCCTGCCCCAGGACCCGGTCATCTCCCCGGACGGCGACCACATCGCCTTCGCCTGGGGCGGTGACCTCTGGACGGCCGCCGTCGAAGGCGGCAAGGCCACGCGCCTGACCGTCCACCCCGCGCGCGATTCCGCGCCCCGATTCCACCCCGACGGAGAGACGGTGTTCTTCTCCAGCAACCGCGACGGGAACACGCAGATCTTCTCCATCCCCATGGAGGGCGGCGCACCGCGCCAGGTCACGTTCGATTCCAACAGCAAGACGCTATGCCACGTGACTTCGGATGGGGAGAACCTGCTCGTCCGCCAGGGCACGGACCGCGGTTGGCACTACTCCGAGCGCGATCGGTTGATGCTCATCGACATCGACGGTGAGTCCCCGAAGGAGATGCTCTTTGACGCCGGCGTCCGCGCGGGCGCCCTGAGCCCCGACGGCCAGCACGCTCTCTTCTGCCGCGGCCGCTCGAACTGGAACCGCAAGGGCTACCAGGGCCCCCAGGCGATGCAGCTCTGGCACGCCGACCTTTCCGGCGAGGAGCCCGCCCTGCGCCGGCTCGGTGAAGACCGTGAGCGCTTCCAAAACGTCGCCGCCATGGACCCGATGTGGGGCCCGGACGGCGAAACCGCGTACTACATCAGCGACCCGGACGGCACGTTCAACATCTACAAGATGAAAGTCGCCACCGGCGAGGTTTCCCAGGTCACCGACGTTGGCAAGGAGGACTCCAGCGACGACGGAGCCGTCTTCCCCTCGATCACGGCGGACGGTCGCACGATCCTCTTCCGCCGGCGCTTCGACCTCGCCACCGTCGACACCAAGTCCGGCGAGATGACGCCGATCGAGCTCTTCGCGGAGGGCGACGGCGTCGCGGGCCCCGTGGAGCGCGTCACCGGGCAGAACGCGAACCGGGTGGCCTTTACACCCGACGGCAAGCAAATCGCCTTCGCTTGCGAAGGCGACATCTGGGTCATGGACCGCATTCTGAAGGAGCCGGTTCGCGTCACGAGCGGCGAGCACCTCGAGTCGAGCCTCGTTTTCAGTGCCGACGGCACGCGCCTCTTCTACGTCACCGACGCGGGCGGCGAGGCGGACATCTGGGAAGCCACCCACTCCCAGGAAGACGGCATCTGGTGGCTCGCGAAGGAATTCAACCTGCGCCAGGTCACCGACGATGCCGACGTCGAGAGCAGCTTGACCCGCAGCCCTAAGGTGCACGGCGAAGGCGACTCCAAGAAGGGCCATATCGGCTACGTGCGCGGCACCGACATCTTCGTCATGGACGACGACGGCAACGACCAGCGCCTGGTGGCTTCCATGTGGTCGAGTCCGAGCTTCAGCTGGTCCCCCGACGGACGCTGGATGACCTACGCCACCCAGGACGACAACTACAACAGTGACGTCTACATCGTCCCCCTGGACGGCACGCGCGAGCCCTTCAACCTCTCGCGCCACCCCGACCGCGACGGCTCCCCCGCCTGGTCCGGCGACGGCAAGCGCATCGCCTGGGTGGGCCGACGTGACGGTGACGAAGCGGACATCTATTGGATCGAGCTCACCAAAGAGAGCGACGAAGCCACCGAACGCGACGAGACCCTTGAGAAGGCCCTCAAGGCCATGGAGAGCAAGGACAAGAAGAAGGGCAAAGGCGACAAGAAGAAGGACAAGGGTGAAGCGTCCGACGACGCGAAGGCTGAAGAGGACACAAAAGAAAAGAAGGACGAGAAGAAGGACGACCTGGTCAAGATCGACTTCGAAGGCATCTTCGATCGAACGGGCCGGATCCGCATTTCAGACTCCTTCGAAGGCAGCCTCATCTGGTTTGGAAAAGAGGGCAGCACCCTTGGATTCACCGCGCAGATCGACGGCAGCAACGCGTTCATGAAGGTCGACTTCCCCCGCCCGGGAACGCCCAAGCGCATCGCTGGCTCGCCCCTGCGTCAGCAGGAGTGGCTCACCGCCACAAAGGAGTTCGCTGGGCTCACCGGCGGCAAGCCGAGCGTGATGACCGACAGCGGCAAGACCGAGTCCTTCGGCTTCCGCGTTCAAACCGCCAAGGACTGGCGCCAAATCCGCCGTATCGCCTTCGACCAGGCCTGGCGCGCCATGCGCGACCGGTTCTACGACGAGGACTACAACAACCGCGACTGGTCCCTGGTGCGTGCGAAGTACCGTGACGTGGCGGCCGAATGCCTCGGGGCGCCGGAGTTCAGCCAGCTCTGCAACATGATGCTGGGCGAACTCAATGCCTCCCACATGGGCCATAGCGGCGGCCGAGATCCCCTCCCGGACTTCAGCCCCGCCAACCAGTGGTCGCCGCGGACGATGCACCTCGGCCTTCGATTCGATGCCAAGAGCCCCGGCCCGGGACTCATGGTAGAAAGCGTCATCCCCGGCAGCCCCTGCGCCCAGGAGCGCTCCCACGTGGCCGCCGGTGAGACCCTCCTGTCCATCGATGGCACCGCCGTCGGCCCGGACGTCGACGTCGAGCGGGTCCTGACCATGGACGCCGCCCGCGACGTGACCCTGCGCGTCAAAGGCGCGAACGGGGAAGAGCGCGACGTGACGGTCCGGCCGACGACCAGCGTCGCGGGACTGCTCTACGATGAGTGGGTCGAAAAGACCCGCGCGCAGGTGGAGGAGCTCTCCGAGGGTCGCCTCGGCTACCTCCACATCCGCGGCATGAACTTCACGAGCTTCCGTCAGATGGAAGAGGACCTCTACCACGCCGGCGCCGGTAAGGACGGCCTCCTGATCGACGTACGTTTCAACGGCGGCGGCAGCACGACGGACCACGTTTTGACGGCCCTCACCCAACCGGTGCACGCCATCACGCAGTCCCGTGGCAGCGGCGAGGGCTACCCCCAGGACCGCAAGATCTACGCCTCCTGGAGCAAGCCGATCGTGCTGCTGTGCAACGAGCACTCCTTCTCCAACGCGGAGATCCTCAGCCACGCGATCAAGCACATCGGCCGCGGCAGGCTCGTGGGCATGCGCACGGCGGGCGGCGTGATCTCCACCGGCGGCCAGAGCCTCATGGACGGCGGCTTCATCCGCATGCCGACCCGCGGCTGGTACCTGGTCGGCACGGGCGAGGACATGGAGCTCAACGGCTGTGAGCCAGACTTCGCGTTCTGGAACGACCCGATGTGGAACTCCCCGGGCGGCTCGGACGGGCAGCTCGTCAAAGCCGTCGAGGTCCTCACCGAGGACGTGCAAACCGAGGCCGCGAAGCCGAAGGTCAAGCTCGTCCCCGCGGCGAGGCTCCGCCGCTAGCGAAAGCCAGTGTGACCGCCGCTCTTTGCGCGGCGTTTGACCGCGAGCGGGGGCCAAGCTGACCATCAGCTTGGCCCCCGCTCGCTCATTCAGCCTTTCCACTCGCTCGGTCTCCGCCCATGGAGCCTTCCATGCGCGTGGGCGCTGCATCTCCCCTCCCGGAAGCGTGGCCGCATGGCGGATGACCGTTGCCGTCCCCCGAGCCCTCGGCCCCGCGAGCGGGCCCTATGTGACCTTCGAAGCCGTTGACCTGAAGGACCTGCACAGCCTCCTTGGAGGCTGGCCGTTCGCGGCTCCACAGCGCCAGGGAGAATCACGCCCCGTTGGGACGGACGAGGGAGACCGTTCGGTGGCATCGAAATTCAGGACCATTGGCCACAATGCGACCATGGTGCGCCGCGTACGGACTGATGCGAGCTTCCTGCCCTGACGGGCGCCCACACGGCTCTCCGCATGGGCGCCGCCATGGGCTCTCAACCCCACGCACCTCGCCCCCATGACCAAGCTGCCCCCCTCGACGCCCGGCCTTTCCAGGACTTCGGTGGCCTTCCCCATGGGTGGCCGCCCGGTGGCGGCCACCGTCGCGCTGTCGATCTTCGCCGGATCCGCTTGGGGCCTCGACCTCGGCGCTCCCACGCCCGTGCAAGTCAAAGGGAAGGTCCTCCAGGTCGAAGCCCCTGGCCTGGCGTCCCCCGGGTGGTTTGACGTGACGGGCGACGGCAAGCCCGACCTTGTGGTCGGGCAACACGCGAACGGGGCGGTGTTCGTGTATTCCTCGAACGGCAAGGGTGAGCTAGCCAAGGCGCGGCCGGTCAAAGCCAAAAAGAAGCCCGTTCGAATCCCCGGAGTCTGCGAGGTGCCGGCGGATTTCGGAGCGTCCGTGCACTTGACCGATCTCGATGGGGACGGGCGTCCCGACCTTCTCTGCGGCTCCAACATGGACGTCGCCGGTGGGACGATTCAGGGCCACATGTATGCACTCATGGGGAAAGGCAAGGGCTTCGACAAGCCCAAGATCCTCCAGGGAAACGCAGGAAGGCCCCTGGCCATGGGAGCCGGCGCCGCCAACCCGCTTGCCAATACGGCCTCCGTTCCCACGACCGTCGACATCGATGGCGACGGCCATCTCGACATCGTCTCCGGCAACACGGAGGGCACTTTCTATCTGTTCAAGGGGCTCGGCAAAGGCAGCTTTGAGCAGCAGCCATCCGCCTTGAAGGGTTCCGATGGACCCCTCAAAGTCATGATGAACAGCAGCCCCGCGTTCGTCGACTGGGACGGTGATGGCGACCAGGACCTCTTGAGCGGCTCGGGCCTCGGCGGCGTCTACCTATTCGCCAACACCGGCACCCTCGAAGCGCCGCTCTTCGCCGAGTCCGTGACGCTCGTGGAGATGCCCGCGTTCTCGCTGATGCCGCCCATGGGCCTTCCCAAGGTGCTCGGTCCCGGTGTCCATACACGAGTTTGGGCCGGCGACAGGAATGGAGACGGCAAGCCTGATCTCCTTGTCGGCGACAAGACGACTCTCGCCATCCCCGCCCGGGGCGTGAGCGACGAGCGCGCCACCGAGGCCTACCAGGCCTTCACGGCTGCCCTAGCCGACCTCGCCAAGTCGGCCCCCAACTCCGCCGTTGACCCCAACGCCGCGACGAAGTGGATGGCCAAGGTCAAAGCCCTGGAGAAGACCCGCGACAAGGTCGTCCGCAAGGTTGAAACAGGCCTCGTTTGGGAGATCTTCCAGCAGTAGCCGAGCCCCGCCGACTCGGTCTCTACATCTGCCGGCCGGTACGGCCACTACATCTGAACATTGAGCGGGCTCGGAATCTGGCCGGGGATTTGGTCCTTCGGGTCCCCCATCATCTCGCGCAGGTCGATTTCAATGCCACGTGCCATGGTGGAAATGGGAACATCGTTCCCCGAGCCCTGGAATGGGTTCTCCCCCGCTCTGCCAATGCGCTCCATGACGTGGAAGATCCACGACATCAACGCCGAGAACGGAACCGCCGTCCAAACAAAGTGCTTCCCAAGGCCCGGCCACTCCACCTCGAGGCTCGCCGCAATGGAAGCGAACTCGGGCAGCGCGGCGAAGGGAATGAAGAAGATGAATAGACGCACGAAGTAGTAGCCGATGGTGGCGTACTGGCGTGGGTACGGGAAGTTCTTGATCCGCTCGGACTTACCCTGGAGTTCCAACAGAGTTTCCAGGCTCCCCTGCATCTCAAGGAACGAGAACTCCCAGACGAGGCCTTGTTCCTTCAGCTCACGGAGATGCCGCGACTGCTCGAAGACAAGGGCCGCAGGACGGTTCGTACTGGCGCAGACACGCTCAAGCTCCGCCTCCCCGAGGAGCGATCCGAGAAGCTCGTCTAGATTCTCTTCCCGCTCGGGAATGTGTAGATCTCGACTCCATCGCCGATTGGAGGAGGCCTCATCGAAGTTCTCCCAAGGGCGCGACTGCCGCATGGCATGGCGCAGCGCCGTGAGCCATGCCAGGTGGCGGTGCACCAAGGCCTGGCGGTGATGCTCCAGCTCGTCCTCGGGAATGGCCTCGTTTGCGTATTCACTCGTCACGCAGTCTTTGACCCGCATGGCCCACGCCCGCGATGCGTTGACGATGCCACCCCAGATCTTCCTGGCTTCCCAGATCCTCCCGTACGCGGCGTTGCTTTGGAAGCCAACGATGAAGGCCACCGCGGTGCCGATAACCGCCACCGGAGCCCAAGGCAAGCGCAGGAAATGCAACCCTGCGAGCACATAGAGCCCGGTAATCACCCCCGCGTAGCCAAGGAGCAAGAGGATCTCGACCATGGTCCAACGGACCATATCCAGGGTTGAGTAACGGACCTTTGTGAGCATGGGGACGGCTTCTGAGACGACGAGAGCGAAGGACCTTTCCGGTGCGTAGCTTACGCATTCAACCCCACGGCTCTCCTACTCGATCACCTCAAGCTCCACGTCGAGGACGTCCAGGGAGTTGTTCACCTGAACTGGAACGCGGCTGAGCTCGGGGTCGATGCGGCTTTTGTTGCCGGTCAGGACGTAGCGGCCGGGCGCCACGCCCGTGATCTCGAAGCGGCCGGAGTCGCGGATGCGGGCCAGATAGAGGCGCTTGCCGGTGGTCTCCTCCAAGAGCCACGCCTCCCGGGGCGAGTCGCCGTACTCGCTACCGAGGCCCGTATCAGCATCGGGCCAGCTCGGCTCGCGGCCAAGGAGCATACCGCGCACGATGGCGCCTTCCGCCACGAGCTCGATCGGGTCCATCCAGGCCACCACCTCGACGTCACGCGGCGTTCCGGGGAGCTTGGGATCCGACGTGATTCGGTAGCGGCCGGGGGGAATGTCCGTTTCGTAGAGGCCACTCGGAAGGAAAGAGCAGTCCACCGAGTAGCTCTTATCTGCGAGGGACCCGAGGCCCTGGGCGTGCATGCCATACCGCGTGCTCGATGCGCTGCCGTCGGCCAGCTTCACCTGGACCGCGAGGGTCGCAGCGTCTGGCGCGGGGCCAAGATCGATGGTCACCGAATCGCCTTCCACTTTGACTTGGGCGTTTGCGCGATTCGGCGCCCCGCAGGCCCCGTCTACCGTCAGAGGGCCCGCCGGCACCCCATGAAAGACGGCGGTGCCGTCCTGCCCCGAGGTCTTCCGCTGGGAGTAGTTCGCTCGATCGGACATCGCGCGCACCTGGAGCGCCACGATCGCGTCCGGAAGAGGAACGCCACCCTTGGCCCAAACCCTGACAGTGACCGTGCCCGTGCCGATGCGATAGATGGCCTCTTCGCCCTCACGGAATCGCATGCGCGCTGGGGGGACCCGAAGGGTCAACCCACCCCAGTCGATTTCCAAGCACCTCATGCCGCGCCGGGACGATCGGGGAATGGCGAATCGTCCCTCGCTGTCCGTCACCCACTGCTCGACCGTCTCCCCGGAACGTGTGAGGCGAACGCTCGCCCCTGGGACCCCCTCCCCCAATCGCATGAGGCGTGCATTGAAGTCATCGCGCCCGGCAGAAACGGCCGCTACGGGCTTCGGATCCTCCTCGGCTCCCCCCGCTGGGGCTGCGTCGGCTGCGGATGGAATGGACTCGCGGTCAGGTCCCGTGGCGGGAAGCACCGGATGTTCGAGCGCCGGTGACTCGGCGGGGGGGCCCGGAGCCGCGGCCTCGGGCCGTAGGCCCGCAGAGTCCTGCGGCGGCAGTTGGGACCGAACAAGGACCTGCCAAAGAACGAAGAGGACGCACAGCACCAGTAAGCTTCCAATCCACCTTTTTGCCATGGGACCAGCGTACGGTGATCGAGGAAAGCTGCCCGATGAACCTACGCAGCCTTCTCTTTGGCCAAGCGCATGGCCGTACCCAGAAGCAGCGGTACGAGCACCAGTGTGAAGATCGTCGACACCACGAGACCACCGAGCACCACGGCCCCAAGGCCCCGGTAGAGCTCGGAACCGGACCCCGGCATGAGCACGAGCGGAAGCATGCCCCCCACCGATGTCAGCGTTCCCATGGCGATGGGCCGGACGCGGGTGCGAACGGCACTCTGAATGCCCTCTTCAACGCCAAGGCCGTCGCGGCGCACGAAGTGCAAGGCCTGGTGCACGATCAGGATTGCGTTGTTGACCACGACGCCAGCCAGGATCACGAAGCCGAGGATCGTCAGCACGTCCAGGTTCTGCACGGGCGTGTAGCGATCCGCCACGCTCCACGCGTGCACGACGGCGAGGCCCGCGAAGCCGCCCAGGGTGGCGAGGGGCACGCTGACCAGGATCACGATCGGATAGAGGAAGCTCTGGAAGAGCACAACCATCAGGAGGTACACGATCGCGAGCGCCAGGAAGAGCGAGCTCGTGAAAACCCCCGCGATGGAACCATCCCCGGCGAGGGCGCGTTTGATGTCGTTGAGCTTGCCGGCGGATCCGGCGTAGCGCGTCTCGACTTCGGGCGGAATGGCCCCGCTCTTTCGGAGGTCGGCAATGGTGGCGTCCACCTTCGCAAGGGCCGTCTCCAGGGCCATGCCGGAGGGCGGCGTCACCTGGAGCGAGATGGCCCGCTGACGATCCACGCGGCGGATCTGATCAGGGGCCGTGACACGCTCTACGCGGGCGATGCTCCCGAGGTCCACCACCCTACCGTCGGCCGTGGCGATGGGCGCGGAGAGTAGGGCCGGTATGGGATCGTCGGAGCGCGAGCTAGGACCCATGATCTTCAGGTCCTTCAGCTCGCCGCCCAACTCGTATTGCCGCGGCACGATGAGCCCGTCGCCGCTGGCCTGCACCGCCAGGCCCAGGTCGCGCCGGCTGAGGCCCGCCTCTCGCAGGCGCTCGTCCCTCGGGGTGAAGCGCAGCTCGGGCGAGGGCAGGTTGAAGTTGGCCGGGTCCGGCTGGACGCTGAAGGCACCGAAGAGGGACCCGAAGAGCGCCCCCGCCGCGGGCACAATCGTGTCGAGCTCGCGGGCCGTCAGGTCGACGCTGATGGCTGATCCAGTCGCGCCGCCCGTCTGGAAGAGCGGCAGCTGGAGCGCGAATGAAAAGACATCCGGTGCAACGTCCGGGCCGGCGGCCCACTGCAAGAGGTCCTTCGCGTCGACCGCCTTGGTGTCGTCCTCCGCGATCGCCCCGTGGAACATCTGCCCGGCGATGCCGACCAGGAAGTAATTGTCGATGGCCGGCGGCGTGATTTCCTCGCCGCCTCCGATCGGGATCGAGTGCCTCTCCCTGGGCTCCGGCAACTCGCCGCGGCGCCGCAGGACGTCCTCCACGGCAAACTCATCACCCGCCGCCTCCCAGAACGGTCGCACGCGCTCCTCGATGCGGTCGCCGATTTCGGACAGCTGGTTGAGGTTGTATGCGGGGGGCGGGAACAGGATGCCGAAGGCGATGTTCCGGTTGCCGGTGGGCAAGTAGTCAAGGGGAGGGCTAAGGACGCCGATTCCAAGGACCGTGACCAGGCCGAAGCCCACGATCGTGGCGATGCGCCGGCGCGTGCTTGCACCCAGCCAGCCCACGATCCCGGCAATGGTTCCAGCAATGCCACCCTCAGCGCCTTTGGCCGCCTCCGCCCGATCCTTGGCGGTCCCCGGCTTCAGGAGCGCCGCCGAAGCCGCCGGGATCACGACCACGGAGACGATCAGCGAGATCCCCACCGACGCCACGATCGCGAGCGCGATGTCACGGAAGAGCTGCCCCGCCGAGTCCTCGATCAGAAGGATGGGGATGAACACGACCACGGTCGTGAGCGTCGAGGCCAACACGGCCCCGGCCACTTCCTCGGCGCCGTCGATGGACGCCTCCTTCACGCTCTTCCCCATCTCCAGATGCCGGAAGATGTTCTCGATCACGACGATCGCGTTGTCCACCACCATGCCCACTGCGAACGCCATGCCCGCCAAGGACACGATGTTTACGGTGCGACCCAAGACGACCATCACGACGATCGCGACGATGATCGAGATGGGAATCGCCAGGGCGACGATCCCAACCGTGCGCAGCGAGCGCAGGAAAAGCAGCAGCACAAGGGTCGCGATGATGCCGCCCACGAGGATGTTGCTGCGCACGAGACCGAGGGCCTGGCGCACGTAGCGAGTGGCGTCATAGGACTTGACCATCTCGAGGCGGCCGTTCAGGCCCAGTCGCTTCGCCTCAAGGCCCAGCAGGCCTTCGTCAGAATTGAGGGACTCCATCTCCGCGTCGATGCCCGCCATCGTCTCGAGCAGGTTGGCGCCGCTCTCGAGCTGGAAGTTGAAGTACGGCATCAGGTGGCCGCGGGCGCGGACCCAGTCCGTACGCTCCTTGAAACCGACCTTGACCTCAGCCACGTCACGCAAGAGCACCGACCCCGACTCGGTGTTGCGTAGGACGACCTGCTCGACGTCTTTCGTGCTCTTGAAGCGGCCCACCGCTCGCACGCGCACGTCGTTCTTGCCCTCATTGAGCTTGCCCGCCGACCAGTTGCCGTTCTCTTCGCGCAGGACCTGCAACATGTTGCTGTAGGTCAGGCCCCGGCTCGCGAGGCGCTCGGGGTCCACGATGATGTGCAGCTCGCGCTCGCGCGCCCCGAGGAATCCCACTTCCGCGACCCCGGGGATGCGCTCGAGCCGCGGCACGATGCGCCGCGAGACAAAGTCCTTCATGGACGTCGGATCGAAGTCCGGGTCCCCGGACGCAAGCGCCACCCACGCGATGTAGTCCACCGAATCTGGGTCGGCGTCCACGACCACCGGGCGATTCACGCTCTCGGGATAGCCTGGGACCTCGGCGAGCTTGAGGTCCACTTCCGTACGGGCGTCCGCGATGTCCGTGCCCGTGGCGTACTCGAGCTTGATTTGCCCCTGGCCCGACTGGCTCGTGCTCGTCATGCGCACAAGCCCCTTGACGTTGCCGAGGCGGGCCTCCTGGGCTTCGATGACGTCGGTCTCGATCTCCTGGGCCGAGGCCCCCTCCCAGGTGGTCGTCACCGCGATGACGACGGACTCCACCTCCGGCGTCATTTGCACCGGAACACGCAGGGTGGCGATCAGTCCCGCAATCAGCGCGAGCAAGATCCCCACGGACACCGTGATCGGTTGACCGACGCTGGAACGAATCAGACTCATCGCTGGTCCTCGGAGGGCGCGGGGGATCCAGTCGCGGAATCAGTGGTCTTTGGGGCGATGATCGAAGCTGCTACGGTGGCGCCCGGGAAGAGCCGCTCGTTGCCTTCGACGATCACGACATCCCCCGCGGCGATGGGCCCGGGCTCGAGAACGACCTCCCGTTCGAGTTCGTAGGCGATCGAAACAGGCAGGGATACGGCGGCGCCCGTCAGGTTCATGCCGCCCTCGTCTTTGCCTTTCACCACCGTCACAGTGACCCCGCCCGGCCGGTACACCAGGGCATCCTTTGGCACGACCAGGGCCGCGGCGGGCGGGCCACCCGGAAGGTACGCCGCGACGCTCATGCCAGTGCCAAGCCCAAGCCCCTCCCCGGCCACGCTCGCGAGCACGCGGAACGTACGGGTCTTCGGGTTGACCCTGGGAACGCTCCTTACGTCGCGGGCGCGAATCTCCCGGCCGCTGGCGCCGAGCTTGAACGTCAGCTCATCGCCAAAGGCCTCGGAGCCCGTGAGCAACCGTTCCGGCACGTCGAGCCGCAGCTCGAACTCCGTGGTCGAGACGAGGGTCACGACCGGAGCGCCTTCCGCGACCCACTCTCCCACTTCCACGTGCCGCTCCACGACGGTGCCGTCGAACGGGGCGCAGATCCGCGTGTCGTTCAGGCGCACTTCCATGAGCTGCATCTCCGCCATGAGCGCTTTGGCCCGGGCGCCGGCCGCGTCACGCATGGCGGCGGATACCGAGGCGCGGGTGCGCGCCGCCCGGAGCTCCCGCTCCGAAACGCCATCCTTCGCCGTCACGGCCTCCAGGGACGCAAGGTCCGCCGCCGCGTCAGCCGCCTCGGCCTCCGCCGAGAGCATGGACGCCTCCGCCTCCTTGAGTCGTGCCCCTACCATCAATCGCGCCGCGGCCAGGCGGACATCGTCAATCCTCGCGATGACGTCGCCTTTGCGCCACGAAGTGCCCTCCCGGGCGTCGATCGCGATGAGCGCCCCCGCCTCGCGGGAGCTGACCTCTGCCTCATAGGCCGAACGAAGGCTCCCCGTCACCAGGTGCCGGGGCACGAGCTCCCGGTCCACTGCCCGAACGGCCCGCACGGGGGACGGCGGCGGAGGGCCGCCCTCCTGGGGCCCCGCGGCGGCATGGGCCCCGGGAACGGTGGCCAAGATGGAGATTCCAGCGGCCACCAGGGCCATCGAAACCCATCGGGCACGGCCCATGAAGAAAAGCGATCTAGCCAAGGTCCAATCCGACGCGCGTGGGGAGACGTGATTCATAGCAGCCCCCATTGTCACCGACCTGGCACACAAAGGAACGTGCAAGACGTGTGAACAACCACCGTTCCCGTGCAGAATCCAAGACATGCTGCCGAACGAGACGCGAGCCAAGGAAGGGCCCCCCGAGGATCAATCGCCGGGAAAGGGGCCCAAAAGGGAGAGTACGCGCCACCTCCGCCGCCGAATCCACTTCATCCTCGCTGTCTCTTATACACATCTCCGAGCCCACGAGACTAGGCATGATCTCGT
>OJFX01000605.1_pt1 | contig 13244 bp, 12 predicted proteins | sample 1594171 | NCBI WGS metagenome assembly OJFX01 (sample SAMN05416840, study PRJEB24817) | seawater metagenome | isolation source: Sea water | place: Canada:Atlantic | collected 2013-07
TCTACACACTGCATATCGTCGGCAGCGTCAGATGTGTATAAGAGACAGGTCCGCGCCCAGGGATCCCAACCACAGGTCGATCTCCTTCATCTCGCCGTCCACGCTCACCCACGAGACCCGCAGCCCGGGCTGGTCCTCGATCATGAGGTCCTCCATGTCGACCCCGGGGGCGAGCTTCACGCACGCGCCATCGAGCTGGCTGCACTGGGCGAGGGTCACGTCGAGCGAGGGGGACCAATCGCCCGGGCGGAGGGACCGAACGCCGTCCCGGCGGCGGTCAGGGTCGAAGAGGCCCAGGATGGGGCGGCTGTCAGATGGCGACTCGGATCGCAGGGGGCCCCGCAGGGGAAGTCCCTTCGCCGCGTCGGCGACCCCGGCGGCGACCGTGGTTTCGGCCAGGCCCGCGAGGAGGAAATTGCCGGCGGCGCAGCGCGCGGATTCCGCATCCAGGTCGGTGGCGAACACGTTCAGCCCGGCCCGGCCCAGGGCCAACGCGTCCGCACCGATGCCGCAGCAGGCGTCCCAGACCACCGGGGCCTTCCCGGGGCCAACCAGTCGCTGAAACCGGGCGGCGCGTTCGTCAGCCGCGGCGGCGCCGCTCGCTTGTTCGAGGCCCTTCGCGGTGAAGAATGTCAGCCGGCCATCGGGGAAGCGCGGAGCGGCCCGGCGCCCGAGCTCCAGCTGGAGCGACACGAAGCGCGCCACTTCCCGTCCATGCTGTTTCGCCAACCGATCCATCGCCCCGAGGGAGGACCCCCCCGAGGTGAGCTCTTTCCAGCGCTCCCCAAGGTCGGTGCCAGGGCGAAGCAGTGCGCCCCAAGCTTCGGCACTCATCGAAGGGGGAACAGCACGGGCGGCGCTGCGTTCGCAAGGGAGTCGGTCCGCTCGATGCGGTGGTGCAGGAGCCTGCCCTCCAGCCGTGTGACCCGGGCCCCCGACTGGCTCTTGAGCCTTTCCAATGCGCCGCGGTCGATGGTGGCCAGGGTGCTCTGGCGCTTCCAACGGGGATCGATCACGATCCCTACTAGCGAAGGGCGCAGCTCCTCATCCGCTGCCACATCCAGGGCCGAAATCGCGTTCACGGGCCGGCCTGCGGGGTCGATGGCGAGGCGCTCCCCGTCCTCGAAGACCACCTCGAGGCAGAAGTCAAAGACCTGGGGCAGCGAGCCCTGGGTGAGCTGCTCCGTTTGACCTGGAGGCTTGGCGCCTGTGTTTTCCTCCGCGAAGCGCGCGTGGAAGAGGATGAGCTCGCCCCCGTCCGCGGCGTCCGCCCGCCCGACGCGCAATGTCATGGGCCGCTCAAGCCCACGCCTGCGCAGCAGCAGCAGCGGCCCTCGCTTCTTGCCGTTCGGCTCGAGACCCCCGGTGGTGACGACCAGCTCGTACCCGGCCAAGGTCGTGCCCACGAAGCGGCGCAGCTCCTCGTCGTCGGTCGGATCCAGGGCAAAGAGGCTGTCGGGGAGGAGGTCCGCCAGCTCGCCCCTCGCGTAGGCCTCGAGGCCTGTGATCGACGGCAGGATGAAGTCCGGTTCGCTGGCGAGCGCGGCGCGCGTGTCGAAGACGCCTGGCTCCGGCGTCCAGCTGCGGCGCTCTTGCCCGGGGAGGCTCGCCGTTCGACCGAAGGCATCGATGACCCGAATGCCCGACGTGTGGCCGAGCACTCCGGGCCATGGGCTCAGGATCGAAGCCGTTTCAGGGAGCCGCGACCCGAGGAACGTACCGATCCCACGCAGGTCAGAGACGAGCTGGATCTCCGAGAACAGCGAAGCGCGCCCGATCACCGCCTGGCGGCCGAAGGGTGGGGTGGCGGAAGCGGCGAAGGCCTTCTCATGCACCTCTTGGATCTTCAGCGGCCCGAGGTCGCCGGGGAAGCGGCTCGAGAACAGCGAGCCCAGGATCGCGATCGAAAGCGTGGCCCAAACGAGCCGCTCCATGTTCTTGCGGTAGGTGTCGAGAACGCGGGCCATGCCCTGCTGGATCGCAATGAAGGCGATGGGCAGCGCCGGCGTGAAGGCGATGTCAAAGGCCGCGGGCCCGCCGCCGCTTCCCACGGTGGCGGTGCACCAGACGAAGGTCAGGAAGAGGCACCGTTGCCCCGTACTGGTGAGGCCGCCGCGGAAGAGCCCGACGATGGGGAAGAGAAGGAGCAGCGGGGTCACCGTCGAAAGCACAAAGTCCCGCAGCTGAGCGAGTCCGTGGCCGGTGCGCTCGCCGTCCCAATGGAGCAGCGTGACGAGGTCGGGCACGAGCGATGCACCCACCGCGTGGGCGATCCAGACCGCGCCCGCGGCGGGCAGGAACACGAGCAGGGACGGCCGGCGATCCAGTGGGACCTTCCTGACGTGCCGTGCGAGTGTCTGAAGGCCGAGGAAAGCCGCGCACACGATGCCCTCGGGCCTCGCGAGCACCAGCAGCACAAGGCTGAATGTCGCCGAGCGCGACCTGCCGTGCTCGAGGGCGACGAACGACATGACGAGGGCGAGCATCGCAATGGGCCATTCCGTTCCGCTTGCGCCCGCCGCCGCAATCGCGCCGCTCGAGACCAGGAGCAAGGCTGGAATCACGCCGGCGATGCGGTCGGTGTCAAAGCGCGTGGAAAGGAACACCGTGCCGAGGGCGCAGAGGAGCCCGATCACCTGGACGGCGCGATCGACGTTGAGCGATAGCAATTCGGCGCTTGCCGCGATCCAGACCACCAGCGGCGAGGGATACGACGCAAGCCCGCCGGTGCCAGTCGCGGCAGGCCCCGGGGACCCGAAGGACCAGAGTGCCTCGCCGCGCTCCGCGAGGTGCGTGCCGAGTTCAAAGGCCACGTGGGCGCACTCGTACGCATACGTGAACGCACCGATGCCGTCCCGGTGTACGACCAGGACGTGCACCAAGAGCGCCGCCATCGCCAACAGTACCGCTGTGATCCGATTCATCGCGGTGACGAAGGAGTGGTTTGCGCCGGTCGGAGGTCAAAGTCCACCGTCTTGCGCGGCGGGATATCAACGGTGAATTCCTGGCGCCGGCGACCGGCGACGAGGCTGACGAGGTATCGGCCGGGGGCCAGATCGCGGACGACGTACTTGCCGGAAGGGCCGCTCTGGACCGCGCGGAAATCCGATCGCTCGAGGCGCCGCCCGCTGGGGTTTCCCTGGCCTGTGTCGGCGCCCACGTCGCTGCGAATTCGCTCGGCGCGAATCAGTCCGCCGCGCACCGTGCCGGGCACGGAGCCCTCGATTTCGTCGTCGTAGACCACGCCGCGCAGGGCGCCCGCGGTGGAGTTCAGCACGAGCGTGGGGACCTCGTCGCCTTGGACGTGCTCAAACGTCCGGGGGGCACCATCTGCACCCGCCAAGAGGTCCGGGACGGAGCCGCCGCGGTCCTCCGGCGCCAGCAGGATCGTGCGGTAGCGCCCCACGTGGAGCAGCTTCACGTCGAACGTCCCGTCGCTTTTCACGGCCACGCGCCGGGGGAATCCGCCGTCCCCGTCCCCGGGGGCGGTCGTGGGCTGGAACAACAGCTCGTACCCCTCGCGCGGACCCTCGTTCTCGTCCGCGGGCGGGCTGAATTCGACCTTGCCCGACAGGTCCGCGAGCTGGATGCCGGGGGGCGTGGGCGGCGCAGAGATAGGCCGATCCATCACGAAGGGCTTCGGCTCGGCCACCGACGTCGCCTGGACGCCGGCGACTTCGAAGGCCGTCGCCTGAAAACCCTGGGCCACGATGAGGACCCGGACGTCACCGGCCAGGAGCTCGTCGAGAACAAACCGGCCCTCGGCGTCGGTCCAGGTGAAGTACGGCCGCGTGCCCTGCTGGATCGAAACGCCGGCGCCATCGAGGGGCGCGCCATCGATCCCCGTCACGACCCCGAAGAGCGTGCGGTCGCCGACCTGGATCTCGGCCGCCGCGAGAGCCGCCCCGTCAGGGGGCTCCGTGAACGGAAAGTCCACCGGGGGCGAGCTCAGGCTCGAGACCAGCACGACCCCGAGCACCACCCCGAGCGACAGCACGGGTATCCATCGAAGTAGGGTCATCGGCGCGCCACCAAGGCCCGTTGAAGCCTACGGCACGGGGGGAATTCTTCCATGTCTGCGCCGGCCACAGATCGCCAAAACTCCGCCAGTCCTTGGTGTCCCTGGGCTTCGTAGGCGACCAAGCGGACGCCCATTTGGAGCGTATCGCAGGCTTTGACGAAGCGCGCCTCGGGGGTTTTCCCGGACTGGTACTCCCCATAGGCGGCCTTGGCGGCCTCCGAGAGGGGAGCGATGATCTCCTCGGCGATGCTCGTTTCCATGGCGGCCTTGGCGCCGGCGGGCAGGTGGCGGCTCGCCGGCTGGGGCAGGTCCCCGGAGATGGCCTCCGGCCCGTCATGCAGAACGGCCATGGCCAGGACCCTCCCGAGGTCGAGGGGGGGCTCGACCCTGGGCGCCAGGGCCAGGGCCACGTGGGCGACCCCGAGCATGTGCCCCGCCACGGACTCAGGCGCCGGGACCCCCCGCAGGACCCAGCCCGTCCGGGGCAGTGCGTCGAGGGGCCCCAGGGCCAGGAGCGCTTCGAGAACGGCGTCAGCCTCCGGCTCGGTCATCTTGGGGTCCCACAATCAAGCCGCCTGGGACGGATCAGCGAAGTCATCAATGGAGGATTAGGCGTCATGGGCCAAGGGTTGGGGGCGCCGGGCCCACCGGGATTCGGGCAAGGCGCCTGGGGAAGCCGTGGTAGAGCCTTTCCGGAATCATGATCTCGGGTCGGCCCTTCGGGGGCGGCGTCCTTATAATGCTCGGCTCGATCGCGCGTGCCAAAGCCCATCCGGCATGGCCCCGCGCGCTCCCGAAAGACCTCCTATGCTCCTCAGGCTCCAGCGTCAAATTGCCCCTGCCGAATGGCAGGCCGTCGAGGCCGTGGCCCGCGATCTAGGCTACAGCTTCGAATTCCTCGGCGACCGGCGGGATTTGGTCCAGCTGACGCGTGTCGCGGATGCCATCGGCGAGGCAGGGCCCGACCATTTGGCCCGTTTCGGTGACCTCTCCGGTGTGATCGGGATCTTGGATCCGGGCGACGTCCGGGAGCTCTGGAAAGGGCCGATCGGCGCGGCACCCACGGTGGTTGAGGCCCGCGGCGCCCGATTCGGTGGCGGGGCGGTGTCGATCATCGCTGGGCCATGTGCCGTCGAGGACGAATCGCGTCTCTTGCAGGTGGCCCAGAGCGTGGCCGCCCGGGGCGCGACCCTCTTCCGGGGCGGCGCCTACAAGCCGCGCACGTCCCCGTACTCCTTCCAAGGCCTCGGCGCCCCCGGGCTCGAAATGCTCGGCGCGGTCCGCGAGGTCACCCAGCTCGGGATCATCACCGAGGTGCTCGATCCACGGGACGTGGACGCGGTGGCTCAGATCGCCGACGTCGTCCAGGTGGGCGCCCGCAGCATGGCCAACTATGCGCTCCTGAAGGAGCTCGGCCAGATCGACCGCCCCGTGCTCCTGAAGCGCGGCTTCGGCGCCACCGTCTCGGAGTTCCTCGGTGCCGCCGAGTACATCCTCTCCGGCGGCAATGGCCAGGTCATCCTGTGCGAGCGCGGCGTGCGCGGATTCGACAGCGTCACCCGCAACCTGCTCGACGTGGGGGCCATCGCGCACCTCAAGGGCGCGACGCACCTGCCCGTGGTGGCCGACCCGTCCCATGCGGCGGGCCGCTCTGACCTCGTCCGTGCCCTCGGGCGCGCGGGGCTCGTGGTGGGCGCCGACGGCCTGATGATCGAGGTCCATCCCGCGCCCGCCGAGGTGCACTCCGACGGCAGCCAGGCCATTGGGCTTGGGGAGTTCGAGGCCCTTGTGGGGGACGCGAAGGCCCTCTGCGACCTCGACGGACGTACGCTCATCGCCGGGACAGGCCAGAACGGCGCTGCCCCCGCCGCCGACGGGTCTCCCTCCGGCGCTACTTCAGGCGACGCCTCTTCGGGCGTCGCACCCAACTCCCCCCAACTCTCGACCCTACGAGGCACTGCGTGAGGACCCCCTACGTCGCTGGCAACTGGAAAATGAACCTCGATCGCCGCGCTGCCGGCGAGCTCGCGGCCGCAGTGCGTGACCACGCCGCGGACGGCGTGCACGTGGGTCTTTTCCCCGCGATGGTGCACCTCGACGAGGTCACACGCATCACGGCTGGCTCCCACGTTCGCGTGGGGGGGCAGAACTGCTCGGATCAGGTGTCGGGTGCTTTCACCGGCGAGGTGTCGGCCCCGATGCTCAAGGACATCGGCGCCACGGTCGTGCTGCTCGGCCACTCCGAGCGTCGTCACGTCTACGGCGAGACCGACGCGTTCATCTCGAGCAAGGTGCGCCGCGCGCTGGAGGACGGCCTCGACGTCATGCTCTGCGTGGGCGAGACCATCGAACAGCGCAAGGACGGCCAGACGGAGACCGTCTGCCGAACCCAGCTCGCCGCAGGCCTCGACGGCGTCGAGCGCTCGGCCCTCGAGCGCGTCACCATCGCCTATGAGCCCGTTTGGGCCATCGGCACCGGCGAAACCGCCTCTCCCGAGCAGGCCGGCGCGGTGCACACGTACCTGCGCGGCATCCTCGCCGGCATGTACGACGACGACGCCGCGGCTGCCATGCGCATCCTGTACGGCGGCAGCGTCAAGCCTTCGAACGCGAAGGAGCTGATGGCGGTCCCCGACATCGACGGCGCCCTCGTGGGCGGCGCGGCTCTCAAGCCCGAAACGTTCCTCCCGATCATCGACGCCGCGCGCTAGGCGCTTCGTCACTCGCTTCCAACTCCCCGCTACTGACTGTTCAGCGCCAGACCCCCGGCGCCACCAAGTCCCAACGGCCGCCCCTGCGGCCACCGGCGCCCCGGCGCCACCTTGCCATGCAAACCTGGATCGTCCTCCTCTACATTCTGTTCGTCGCCGCGGCGCTCATCCTCACCGTTGTCATCCTCCTCCAGGAAGGCAAAGGCGGCGGCTTCGGCGACGCCCTCGGCGCGGCCGGCCAGCAGGCCTTCGGCGTCAAGGCGTCCGGCGTCCAGCGTTTCACCATGTGGATCGCCATCGCGTTCCTCGGTTCGGCCGTGCTGATTCACGTTCTGAACAACCGCTCCCAAAGCTCGGCCGAAGGCATCTTCGACGACGCGCCCGATGCGGCCACCGCACCGGTGGACGCAGGTGGAGCGCCTCCCCAGACGCCTCCTAAGTGATCCGTTGGGCCCCTCGGTTCTTCCCCGGCGGCCATCCCTATGCCACTTCTCTCCATGACCGGATTCGGCGCCGCCCGCGCCGAACGTGCCCTCCCCGACGGCGCGCAGCTCGCGGTGCGCGCTGAGATTCGCACGGTCAACCACAAGCACCTCCAGGCCAAGGTGCGCATGCCCCAGGACTACGGCGTGCTCGAGCCCGTGCTGGACAAGCTCGTGCGCTCGAAGCTCGCCCGGGGCTCGGTGCAGGTCAGTCTCGACATCGCCCGCACGGGCGGCGCGCCGATGTTCGACGTGGATGAGGCGGTGCTCAACCGCTACGTCGAGCTGCAGCGGGAGGTCGCCGTCCGACACGGCCTCGCCCAGGTCGACTCCGTGGAGAAGCTCCTCGGTTTGCCCGGCGTGATCGCGCAGAAGCGCGCCGCCGAAGGCATTCAGGGCACGGGGCCAGAGGCCGAGCTGGTGATCTCGGTCATGACCGACGCCCTCGCGGCCCTCGTGGAGATGCGCGGCGTCGAAGGGGACGCGATGGAGCGCGACCTGCGCCTGAGCGCGGACGCGATCACCTCCTTGGTCGCCGACATCGAGGCCTGCGTGCCGGACATCCTCGTGCGCCACAAAGCACGCCTGGTGGAGCGCGTGGCGGAACTCTCCGACAACGCCGGAGTCACCGAAGCCGACCTTGCCCGGGAGATCGCGCTGCTGGCCGATCGCCTCGACGTGGCGGAGGAAATCGCGCGCCTGAAGAGCCACGTGGACCAGCTCGACGGCCTGCTCACGAAAGGCGGCGCCGTGGGGCGCAAGCTCGACTTCCTGGCCCAGGAGTTCTTCCGCGAGGCCAACACGATCGGCTCCAAGTGCAGCGATTCCGCCGTCGCGCACCTGGTGGTCGACCTCAAGACCCAGGTGGAGCGTCTGCGTGAGCAGGTGCAGAACGTGGAATGACCCACTCCGACGAAAATAATCCCAGCGGCCGCCAGGGTTCCATGCTCCTGATCTCGGGCCCATCGGGCTGCGGGAAGAGCACGATCTGCAAGCGCCTCCTCGAGGACGACGACGTGGTATTCAGCGTCTCGGCCACGACCCGCGCGCCGCGTCCCGGCGAGGTCGACGGGACCCATTATCACTTCCTGAGCCCCGAGTCCTTCCGCGAGCACATCTCGCAGGGCGCGTTCATCGAGCACGCCGAGGTTCACGGGAACATGTACGGCACGCTCAAGGGCCCGATGGAGACCGCGATCGCCGAGGGCAAGGTCTACCTCGTGGAGATCGACGTTCAGGGCGCGCTGCAGCTCAAGGCCCTCCAGGTTGACGGCATCTACGTCTTCGTGGCGCCGCCGGACTTCGACGTGCTCCGCGCGCGCCTCGCGGGGCGTGGGACCGAGACCCCCGAAGTGCTGGAGCGGCGCCTCAAGAAGGCCGAAGACGAGTACCGCGAGCGTGGCAAGTACGACCACATCGTCGTCAACGACGACCTCGAGCGTGCTGTTGCTGAGATCCGCGCGATCTCCGGGCTCCCACCCCAAGCCAACGCCCGCCGGGAGCCGGCCCGTGGCTGACATCCTCCTGGCCGTTTCGGCCTCGGTCTCGATCTACAAGGTCTGCGACCTCGCCAGCAAGCTCACTCAGGCGGGCCACCGCGTCCGCGCCGTCCTCACGGCGAACGCGGCCAAGCTTGTCAGCCCCCAGCTCTTCGAAGCGGTCACGGCTGAGCCCGCCCACGTGACCGAGTGGGGCGAGTCCCGCCGCGGCGCCATGGACCACATCGACCTCGCGCGTTTCGCCGACCTCGTCGTCGTGGCCCCGTGCTCCGCTGACCTCGCCGCGCGCCTTGCCCACGGCATGGCGGACGATCTTGTGACCACCGCGCTGCTGGCCGTCCCGGCCGGTGTCCCGCGGCTTGTGTGCCCGGCCATGAACCCGCACATGCTCGATCAGCCCGCGGTCGTCCGCAACTTCGCTCAGTTGGCCGAGGACGGTTGGATCGCGATCGATTCGGGCTCGGGCTACATGGCCTGTGGCGACGAAGGCAAGGGGCGCCTCGCGGAGCCCGCGGAGATCGCCAAGGCCATCGAAGACGTCCTCTCCCGATGACGGAGACGCTGCACGTGATCGTGACCGCGGGCCCCACCCGCGAGTACATCGATCCGGTCCGGTACCTCTCGAACGAGTCCAGTGGCCTCATGGGCTTCGAGATCGCCAAGGCCCTCCTCGCTGCGGGTCATCGAGTCACGATCGTCGCAGGTCCCGTGCACCAGGAGACGCCCGAGGGTGCCGAGCGCATCGACGTCATGAGTGCCCTCGACATGCTCGCGGCCCTCGAGGAGCACTTCCCAAAGGCCGACGCCATCTTCATGGCCGCCGCCGTGGGCGACTTCCGCCCCGCGACCAAGCTGGGCGGCAAGTGGAAGAAGAAGGAGGAGGGCGGCGGCCCGCCAGTCCTCGAGCTCGTCGAAAACCCCGACCTCCTCGCGACCATCGCCGCCACCAAGGGTCACCGCAAGGTCATCGCCTTCGCCCTGGAAACCTCCGACGGCGAGGCCCGCGCCGCCGCCAAGCTCGTCCGCAAAAACGCCGACTACATCGTCCTCAACGGCGCCTCCGCCCTCAACGCTGCCACCTCCACGGTGACCGTCCTCAACGGGAATGGAGTGGTTTGGGCACTCGAGGATTCGCCCAAGGCAGCGACCGCCAAACGACTGGTCGAGTTGCTGGGATAAGGGGCGGGCGCGTCGGCGAAGCCGACTCTCGCCGCCCTCGACCTACGCCTAGAGCCAGCCCTTGACGAGCCGGTACCAGCTGGACGCGTAGTACGTCTCGACGATCTCCTCTCGCAGCTCTCTCTGGACGTCCTTGTCCTTCTCCGAGCGCTGCTTCCAGAAGAGGTCGTCGGCGGGGCCTTGGTGTTTGTCCCGGAGGGCCGTGTAGGCGGCCATGACTTCCTTGGACGCGTCCGCGAAGGCGAACTCATCGCGGTAGTCGAGGAAGTCGTCCATCCACCCGTTGTTCTTGTTGGCGAGGACCTTCGGGGCGAGCTTCTTGAGCACAGCCTTTGCGGCGGTGTCCAGCTTCGCGGCGGCGGCATCGAGCTGGGCCTGCTGGGCCGCGCTCGGCTCCACCTCGCTCGCCCGCTGGAGCGCCGCGGCCACGTCCCGCCAGCGCTTGTCCTTCGCCGCTTCGACGGCCAGCGCCGCCAACGCCCCTCCGTCCCCCGACGACATCCTGTCGAGCCACTCGATCGCGTCGTCCACCGGGAGGTGCGCAAACATGTGGCCCGCGCGGTCATCGGTAAAGAACCGCATGGTCGGGAAGCCCCCATCCAAGAGCGAGTCAACGCCTGCCTTGCCGCTGGAGAACGCCACGACGTCATCGTTCGTGCCGTGGATAGGCGCAAACGCGACCGCCCTTTGTTCCGTGAGGTCGTCGATGCGCGTGGGCTCGCATTGGATGAGCATCCCGCCGCTCATCGGGAAGACGCCCGCAACGAGGTCGGGGTAGAACATCGCGATCGGGTAGGTCAGCCAGCCGCCCTGGCTGTGGCCGCCGACGAACCACCGGTCAATCCCAAGCACACCGCCGAGCTCCCCAATCCCCTCGGCCACGAGAGCGGGGCTCTGGCGGTGGGCGTACGCGGGCCCGACCCCGTCGCCGCCGAAGTTGATGTACGTGTAGTTGAAGGTCGGCGAGCCCTGCTCGGACCAGCCGTTCATCTGTTCGCCGTCGAAGCCGACGATGATGTACCGACTCGCAAGCTCCGGCCAAGCCCCGGGGAAGGTGCCGACGTAGTCCCGGGCGCTCATGTTTGAGCCGTGCAGGATGCAGATGGCGTCGTAGGAGGTTGCCGGGTCGTAGGACTCAGGGACACGAACGTAGTAGCGCATGCCGCTTTCCGACTGGCCCTCGACGATCTCACCGGGCTTCCAGTCCGGCTGCGAAGGCTTGCGCCGGTAGCCGCCCCAGCGGCCGTCCCGTTCGCCGTTCTTCCAATCGCCGGTGATGAACTCGCCGTCCGACCACAGGTCGAAGGTCGCGCTGCCCCCGCTCCCATACGTGACGTCGAGGGTGTTGCCCTTGGCCGTGCCCTCGATCCTGGTCTTGTCGTAGCCGTAGGTGCCCGCGACGTCGCGGCCCGTCTGGGTGAGCGTCATGGGGCCGAAGCTCGTCATCCATTCGCCCGAGAAGTCCGCCGCGTCCTGGCGCATCCCGTCCACGACGGCGACCCAGCGGGCAACGGTCTTGAGCTTGACCGTGGTCTTCTTGCCGTCCACACGCATGCGGACGGTGGACGTCTTCACCGAGCCGGTCAGCGTGGTTCCGCCCCGGGTGTCGACGCGGTCCGTGTCGCCGAACTCGATGGTGGCGATCTTCGAAACGAGCACCTTGGCCGTTCCAAAGTCGGTCTCCAGCTCGATGGACGCCGTGGTGACGCTCCCTTCGAGCTCGGTGCCGTCCTTGAGGACCAGGATGGCGACGTCCTCCAGGGCGAGGTGGCCCCCGGGGGAGAGTGGCGTGCCTGCGAACGTGGCCCCCAGGAGGGGGCCCAACAGAAGTACGAGTACGAGCGGGAGAAACTTCATCCTCCCAGCCTACGGGGCCGCCCGGATTTCGTGAGTCACAGGACAGTCACGGGCGGCCCCTCGAAATCGACTCAGGGTCGACTCAGGGTCAATTTATGGGGCAAACAGATCCCTAGAACGTGAAGTTCAGCTGCGTGTAGCCGTAGAGCGTGTCGCTCACGCTGCCCGCTCCTGAAGCGGCTTCCACGAAGCTGCCGGCGGCGTAGTACGCCGCCCCGAACTCCAGCCTGAGGGACTTCGGCGCGATGTCGTGCCGCACGCGGAACTCGGAGAGCGTTCCGATGTACGACCCCGAGTTGCCCGTCGTGTCCTGCACGCCCGCCGTCGTCCACGCGTCGCGGTCCGACGCCAGGTAGTGGAAACGGTGGGTCAGCATCACTTCCCAATCGCTCGCGGGCTTCGTCACGAAGCGCAGGCCCGGGGAGACCAGGTTGGAGCGGGCGAACGCGCCGAGGATCCCGGTGGGGCCGAACTCGAAGCGCCGCGCGCCGAAGAGCGTGTCGAAGCGGTTGCTCTCTTGATCGTTCGGGTTGTTGTCGCCCGATACGTAGTCAAAGAGCGCTTCCACGCGGGACTTCGTGTCTCCGGTGAAGGCGTAGCCAAAGGTCAGGTGATGGAACCACGCCTCATGGTCGAAGGTCGCCGCGGCGGAGCGCGGGGAGTCGCCGAACTGGAAGACGGATTCGAGTTCCCAATAGAGCTCGCCGGCGGTGCGTGGCTTGAGCCAGCGTGTGCCCAGGGTCTTCAGGTTGCGGTCGCGGGTGGAGAGGCCCGTGCCGTCGCTTTCGTCGAGGCCGAAGAGGTACACCTCCGCGTCCATGCCGCCTGCGACATCGGGGAAGGCGCCGTGCCCGCCCCAAAACCGCACGTTCGTGCGCTCCTCGTCGAACCGGATGTCACCGTCGTCCAGGGCCGCGGCGCCCCGGGGGAGGCGTTGGACGGGGTAGGTGTAGAAGGCCCGGGCCTTGGCGCCGGACTTGGACTCCCACTGGGCGTTGACGCCCGTGAAGGCGTTGATCGTGTTCCTGAATCGGTTCCTCGCCACCAGTCGGCGGCTGCCGATATCCATGGTGTGGCGTCCGAGCTGGACCCTGAGGGAGTCCTCGGGCTCGAAGGCGTCCGTAAATTCACCCGCGACGTATCCCTGAAGCAACTCGACGTTGTTGACGATCCCGGTGTTGAGGCGGGCGTTGCTGATTCCGCTGTAGACCCGGCTGTCCTCGAGCTCGGCCGTGGCCGAGAGGAAGCGGTCTTTGACCGTCATCTCGACAAGGCTGCGGGTCACGAAGATGTGCTCTTCACCGCCTGCGGCACCCCTGAATTGTTCGTCGAAGCCTTCGTAACGGCCTCGGATCGTGCCCTTGATGTCGAACCACTCGGGCAACCCGAGGGCGTCGGAGAGGCGCCAAGGGCCCTCGTTTTGACCGTTATCCTGGGTGTAGGGGCTCAATCTGTCTCTTATACACATCTGACGCTGCCGACGATATGCAGTGTG
>OJFX01000607.1_pt1 | contig 13215 bp, 8 predicted proteins | sample 1594171 | NCBI WGS metagenome assembly OJFX01 (sample SAMN05416840, study PRJEB24817) | seawater metagenome | isolation source: Sea water | place: Canada:Atlantic | collected 2013-07
GAGATCATGCCTAGTCTCGTGGGCTCGGAGATGTGTATAAGAGACAGATCCACGTGGTGCACGTCGATCTTGAATAGGAAGCGGTCGAGCTGGGCCTCCGGCAATGGGTACGTGCCTTCTAGCTCAATCGGGTTCTGGGTCGCGAGCACAAGGAACGGACTTGGCAGGTCCCGCGTCTCCCCAAGCACCGTCACGCGCCGCTCCTGCATGGCCTCGAGCAAGGCCGACTGCGTCTTCGGGGACGCGCGGTTGATCTCATCCGCGAGCAGGACATTGGTGAACACCGGTCCGCCATGGAAGACCATGCGGCGGTCCCCGGTCGCCGCGTCCGTCTCGAGCATGTGCCCGCCGGTCACGTCCCCCGGCATGAGGTCCGGCGTGAACTGAAGCCTCTGGTAATCGAGGCCGGAAAGCTTCGCAAGGGCCTTCACAAGCTCGGTCTTACCGAGCCCGGGAAGCCCCTCGAGCAGCACGTGCCCGCGGGAGAGTGCCGCGACCACCACCATGCGCGTGAGGTCCGGCTGGCCAAAGATGACCGCGTCGAGGCCGTCTACCAAGGCCTGGGCCTTGGTGCGTGCGCGCTGGACGTCGTCGGGGGAGAGCAGGTCGGCGGGGGCGTCCGCGGCGTGATCAGCGGGCATAGGCGGGAAGGATTGGGACGAGCAGATCTCGGGACGAATCGGCACCGAGAGAGAACCGTAGGGAACGAAACCCGGCGAGGAAGATCGCCGGCAGAGGGATGCTATTTCTTCCCTTCGCCCTTCGGCGAAAAGAATTCGGACACCGCTCGACGATGGCGTGGGACAAGCCTGCGCTTGAAGGTCGAAGCCCCCACGGAACCCGCCGTTTCCTGGCGGCCGGCCGACGACCCGCCGCTGCCGGACACTTCGGGTGTGGTCGAGCTGACCCCAAGGAGGGCCGACTGTTCAAGGTCCGCGAACTCCGCCGGCGTCAGGCGCCGCGACTCAAGCCCAGACCCGTCGAGTCCCGTGTCTCCGGGACCCAACGTGAGTTCGGCGTCGCCGCGTCCGCGACTGACTCCTCCCGAACCCGGTATTTTGGCGAGACCGCTCACGGCGGCCGCATTGGCACCTGCCATTCATGTGCCGCCTGAGCCGCTTCACGGCTCACCCGGCTCAGCAGGTTCCTTCTTGCCTCAGCCCGGTCACGGCTCCGCCGCGGCCAAATCAGCAGCTGCTTCGAGCATCGCGAGCTGTTCGGCGGTCAGCTCTGGAAGCTCCGTGAGGGCCTTCATGCCCGCACCGTCGAGGAGCCCCGCTTCCCCGAGATTGGCCAGCGCCTTCTCGAGTGCGGCCCGCATCTCTTCGGAGAGCTCCACCGCGTCTGCGGGATCAAATTCCCCCGCAGCAGCCCCCTCCGCGAGGGCGGCAAGGTCCGCTGAGTCAAAATTCGACTCCGCGCTTTCGAGCCCTTCGAGATCGAATTCCTCGAGGGCTGCCATGGCCGCTTCGAGGGCCTCCGCGGCTTGCTCCATGCCCTCGGGGGAATTCTCGGACCCAGCCGTGCTCTCGGCGGCTTCCGCCAGGGCTTCTAACGATCGGCGCGCTGCCTCGAGGGATTCCTCGGCGCGCTGCGCGAGCTGCTCTTCGAGGCGATCGATCGCCTCGTAGGTGGATTCAAGGTCTGGGTCGGACTCCGCGTCGGCCTCCAGACGATCGAGGGCGTCCTCCATCGCGGCCCGCTCTTCCTCGTCCAAGTCGAGCTCTTCGTCGAGGGCGGCGAGCTGGTCTCGCACCTCTTCGACGCGCTCCTCGAAGAGGGCTTCCAGGCGTCCACTGGGCGCTTTCGCGCGGACCGGGACGAAGCCCGCACCGATGGCGAAGGCGGCCGCAAGGGCCGCGAGCACGAGCGGCCGCTGCCACTCCACCGGGTACAAGCCGTGCACTGACTGGGCCTTGGTATCGGCCCTGTCACGCCATCGGGCCGCGCCCGCCCCAAGCTCGTCGGCGGTCACAAGCTCGCCGGAGGCGCCGCTCTCCAGGTCGAGCCAGGTCGCCGCCTGGGGGCGCGTCAATGCACGGGACTTGGCCCGGGCGACCCCAAAGGCCACCCCGAGGAGCCCCAAACCGACCCCGATCCAAACACCGAAGGGCCCCGGCAGGTCCACGCCGAATCCCGAGCGCCCGAACAGAGTGACCGTCCCCAGGGTCAGGAGCCCCGCTCCCGTCAGCGCGCAAGCGGGCCCCACAAAAGCAGCCAGCCTCGACCGGAAAACGACGCGTGTCGTTTGTCGATCGAGGCTGGCTGCTGTGTGCGTCATGGCAGGGGGGAGAAAGCTCTTACGCCGTAGTCTCCCCTCCCTTCGCCAGGAGCGGGAGTTTTTTCCCCCAATGACGGCAACGGGATCAGAACTTCGGCTTGTCGACCTGGAGGTCCTCCAGCATGCGCACCACCAAGCGGCAAATGCGGCGCATCTTGTCGTAGTCGATCTTGTCGGGCGTGTCGGACGGCTGGTGGTAGTCCTCGTGCACGTCGCAGAACAGGAACGCCACGGGCAGGCCCATGTGCTGTTCGAAGTTCGCGTGGTCCGAGCGGGCCCAGTAGGCGTCAGCGGACTTGATCTTCGTGAAGCCTTCGGATTCGGCGTTCGCTTCGGCGACCTGGGTCAGTGCGCTGTAGGCGGGGTGCTTCTTGGTCGGCGTGATCAGGAACTCGTCGCTGGCATTGCGACCGATCATGTCGATGTTGATGTTGCAGATCGGCTTGAGGCCGCCCGGCAAGTACGGGTTCTTGGTCCAAGCCTCCGAGCCAAGCAGGCCCTTCTCCTCGGCGGACACCCACATCAACATCACGGAGCGACGCATCGGGCCGTACTCCTTGAGGGCCTCCGCGATCGCCAGCATCCCGCAGGTGCCAGAACCATTGTCGTCCGCACCGTTGAAGATCGTTCCGTCCGGCCGCTCGCCCACGTGGTCGTAGTGGGCGGAGAGGATGATGACCTCGTTCTTGAGCTCAGGATCCGAGCCCGGCCAGATGCCTGCGACGTTTTCGAGGGTGATCTCGCCGAGATCCCCGTAGGCGCATTTCTCGTGCACCGCCCAGTCGACTTTGGCGCCGGCCTCGAGGCCCTCCAGGGAATCCAGGGGCAGGCTCTTCGCCGCGCTCTCCGTGAGATGCAGCATCGGGAAACCCGCCCTGTTCGCCGAAGGGCTGAAGCTGAGGCGCTTGCTCGAGAAGCGCGCAGCGCGGGCACCGAGCGCCTCCTTCACCGTTTTGGAGGCATCCTCCGCCGGGAGCACCAGCACACCAACGGCACCGCGCTTCTCCAGGGCCCGGCGCGACTTACCGGAAACGCCTTTGCCCGTCGTGCTGAGGACCCAGGCGCCGTCGACCTCCAGCTCCGCGAGCGTGTCCGCTTTCATGTCGCCGCCAAAGACGACGCTGCCGCGTCCGTCCCGCATGCCGAGGGACTTGAAGTCGGGGAACAGGTAGTCGTCGCCGAAGCTGAACTCAAAGGTCTCATCACCGCTGGCGATGGTGACCTTGGCGTCCTCGGGGTTGAAGCCGATCTGGTTGATCTGCCACTCGTAGAGGTAAGACCCCTCCTGGGCGCCTGGCTGGAAGCCGTAGCGCATCAGGCGCGAGCGAATGAACCGCGCCGCGATCTTGAGCTGGGGCGACGGTGAGTTGCGCCCCCCCATCACGTCCGACGCGACGAACACTAGATCGGAACGGATCTCGTCGGCGTTAATGGTGTCGAGGGCGCGCTCGAGGTTCGTTTTCGCCGGAGCGTCGAGAACGGCGCTGTCCTGTGTAGACGGCTGGGGGACCGGCAGGGCCAGGCCAAGGAGCAAGGGTGCTGTGAGAATCATCATCAGGTAGATCGTGGGATCGGGCCAAGCATTCTACAGGCGCGGCAGGACCTGCTCCTGTTCACCTTCGGTAGGAGAACGCCCCCGGGCCCGATTCGAGCGAATCAGGGACGTTCCTGCGGCAACGGGGAAACCTGGCCTTGGGCTAGCGCCACCCGCAGCCCTGCTCGATTCCGGGACGGCCGGCGCCGATGGGACTGCCTGGGGGCGCTTCGGGCCCGGCGGATTGCCCCGTGCCCTGGGCCTCGACTGGACGGGCGAGGAAGGCTGTCACTTCGCGCTCCAGGTCTTCGTGACTTCGGAATCGGCCTGTCTCAAGGTTCGTGCGCAGGGCGAGGACCAGCGCATCCCGTACTTCCCGGGGCGTGCCCCCGCGGCCGGCAGTGCCCATGAGCTCCTCCGCGGAGGCGGTCAGGACGACGCCGCGCAGGGCTTTCGCCTCCCCCACATCCCCGGGGAGGATCACCCCCGAGTCGAGGAGCGCCTGGGCCACCTCCCCCACGGTCAGGGCACCGGGTTCGCTCGACTGCAAGAAGACCCGCATCAGGCGCTCGGGGTTCGAGAGCCCCCTGGCCACCTGCCGCGCAATCACATCCGCCGCGCCGAGCGGATCGAAGGCATCGCCGGCCCGTCGATCGAAGGTTTCCCGTGAGCGGCCGTAGCCAGGCGGACGCGGGAGAAGCATCGAAGCGATGGCCTTCGGAACGCCCAAGCTCTCGGCGCTGAGGACGCCTTGAAGGACACCCAGGGCGCGCCGCTGCTCGCTGTCGGGCACCGCCGCCGCGCCCTTGGCGCCGGGCACATTGGTCCCGTGCTCAAAGATCACGCCGCCCACCATCTTGATCGCGGCATCGAGCTGGAATCGATGATGGAGGTAGACCGGCACGAACACCTCTTCGAGTTCCGCCAGGGGGCGGCCCTGCGCAAGGGCGCCGGTGCCGAAACCCGCCAACGCCGTTTCGCGAACGGCCATGGCGTTCTCAAGCCCGTCGACAGGATTCGATCCGTCGTCCCAGAGGTTCGCCAAAGGATGGGCAGCACCGGCCGACCGCGCGTCTTGGTCGGTCAAGTAGAGGATCCCCTTGCGGCGAACCTCCGCACTCAGGCGATCGTGGAAGCGCTCGGCGGACTCCCCGGCGGGGAGGCCCTCGTACAGCATTCGGATCGCGTGCTTATCCCACGCGCCGATGCCCACTTCGTAGGCATCGGAAACGTCCAGGCCGCCCTTCCCGTCGGGACGCACGCGGGGAGCGGGGTAATCCATGACCGAGGCGCGGTCGGCGACACTCGCAGCGAAGTTGTGGGAGAGCCCAAGCGTGTGGCCGACCTCATGGGCAGCCAGCTGCCGGATCCGCGCGAGGCTGAGCTCGACGGGATCGTCCGCCGCACCCGACCCGGTCTTCGACACGCCGAGCAGCCCTTCGAAGAGCAGTCGATCCTGGCGCACGCGCAGGGACCCGAGACTGACATGCCCCTTCAGGATCTCCCCGGTACGTGGGTCACTGACCGCATTCCCGTAGGACCAGCCCCGGGTAGATCGGTGCACCCATTGGATGACGTTGAATCGAGTATCGAGGGGGTCCAGGCCAGGGGGCGCCACCTCGACGCGGAAGAGATCGGGGTAGCCGGCGGCTTCAAAGGCCTGGGCCCACCAAGAAGCGCCCTCCACCAGGGCGCCGCGCACCGGCTCCGGGGCGGCGCGGTCCACGTAATAGACGATGGGGGCGGGCTTCCCGGTGCGCGGGTCCCGTTGGATGCGATGGCGCACGGCAAGGCGCTGGGTCGTCGGCTCGGCGAGGCCGGTGCTGTAGTCGATAAACGACACGCCGAAGGCGCCCATGCGAGGATCAAAACGTCGGCGCTCGTAACCCGCATCCGGAAGCGCGAGCAAACCTTGGCGCTGGACGAAGGTGATGGAGCCACCCTCGGGCGCGGTCGCGCGGGCCTCGGACCCGGGCTTCGATCCCTTGAAGGTGAGGACGGCCGCGAACTCGAGGTTCCTCGGGAACGCGCGACAACGGACCACGTCCAAGGCCGAACGCGCCGGGTCGAGGGAGTAGCTCCCCTGCCCCGTGCGTGCGAGGGTGCCGGCGATGCCGTGGGCGTCGCGCACGAGAAACGACGTGAAGTCCACGGTCACCGAGCCGCCCGCTCCGCGCTCCGCCTTGTCCGTGCCCCAAAGAACGCTCGTGGCAAAAGACTGCGCCGCGGCTGCCTTCTCCTCGGGCGAGCCCTGCTCGGCTCGGAAAGACGTGTTCAATTCCTCCAAGAGGACCTTCCCGCCGACGCTACGGAAGCGCACGAGCTTCGCGCCCCCCATGGCGCCCCGGTCAAGGCCAACATCGTTGGCTCCGAGGCCCGTCTCGATGCCCTCAACGAGCAGGAAGGTCCCGTGAACGCCCTCCCCGTCGGGCGCTGGAAGGGTCAGCTTCGCCGTACCGGACGTCTCGTCGAGGAGAACCGGCAGAAGTGCGTCGCCCGACTCCCCAGAACCCGAGGACTGCGACATCCCACCTACGGTGCGGGGAGATCCGTCCGACGCGCAGGCCGCCAGGGCCATCGCCAGGAGGGGAGCCAGGGCCGGGACGAGGCGCCGGCCGATGGAAGCAAAAGGGGCACGCGGGGATCGAAGGCCATTCATGGGACGAAGATTATCGGAACGCGCTCCGCGCCGTCCGATCGAACCTGGCCCTCTCCTCTGGCGGAACCTACCCTGGCCCCCATGGTCACAGAAGACGTTGGTTTAGGGTCGCAGCAAGCGTTGATGGATGAATTGCTTGGTGGGACGGGGGCGAAGATCCGGGAATCTGGACTCGATCCCACCCTGGAGGAGAACCTCTGCGCGCTCCTGGAGCGGGACCACCCGAATCCCGATGAGCTGGTCCACCGGATCCTCCTCGCGGAGAGGGGCAACCACGTGGTCATCGGTGGCCCCAACCCGCCGCTCTACCGCGCCGAAGGCAAGCTCCGTCCTTTTGCGATCCCAGGCTCCGAAGTCGATGAAGAGCTGAGCGACGTACGCGACGGACAAGAGGTCTTTGTCTTCGGCATCGGCCTTGGGGAGCAGGTCGCGTACCTGCTCCGGACCCGGCCGACCGCCAAGATCACCGTTTGGGACCGCGACCCATGGCTGATCCGCCTGGCCCTCGGCCGACAGGACTACCACCGCTCGCTCGCTTCGGGCCGCCTCACGGTGGCCCTGGGCGCAGACTTGATCGAGCACCTGCCCCATCTCCACGAACGGAACGTCGTATTCCATCCCACATTCCGCGGCATCTACAAGGACGAAAAGCACCTTGCTGACGACGCGATCTCTGGCTCAGTCCCCACCGAAGGACGCCGGTGGATTGGACTTGGAATGGGCGGCGTGGTGGTCTCCTACATCGCCGATAGCCTGCGGCGCGAGGGGTACTCGATCTTCCCCCTCGAAGTGCAGCGTTGGGACCCGCGGGAGACCGAGATCGCCCTGCGCAAGCTCCGGCCAGAGCGCGTCATCACCGTCAACTACGAGGAGCACGTCGCGGACGCCTGCGACGAGCTCTCGATTCCGCTGGTCGTTTGGGAAGTGGACCCCACCACCGACCGCACGCCCACGCCGCCGGAGACTTCGAAGACCGAATCCATCCGCGTCTTCACCCTGCACCAAAGCCATGTAGAGCAACTGCGAGAGGCCGGCTTCGCCAACGTCGAACACCTACCGCTCGGCGTCAACATCAAGAAGCGATACCCCATCCGCTCGGACGGGGAAGTGGGCCATGTATCCGTGGCCTTCGTGGGCTCGAGCCTCATCGCCCGTGCGGCGCGTTTCCGGCGCCTCTTCCTCCAACTCCACGCGTCTTTCGATTGCTGCGGAATGGAGTCCTTCGAAACGACGGAGAACCGCCTGGAGTCCATCCTGCGCGCCGACCGCGCGGACTACACGACCTACTTGACGGGCGACCTGATCGAAGAGGGATTCTCGGACTTCCTGGAGGCCGCCCGGCGCTCTGGAACCCCTGACGATCCCCGGAAGTGGGTCGCCGAGATCGTCGCGTCGCAGAAGCGCATCGCGTACATCTCCGCCCTCGCGGGCGCGGGCGTCCACGTGTGGGGCGACGACGGCTGGAAATCGGTGGAAGCCACGCACCCGGGCCTCACCTACCGCGGCGTCGCTGACCCCGGCAAAGAAGTGACCCAGATCTACGGGAGCGCCGATATCAACGTTGACGTCAACCGCATTTACCAGCCCGAGGTCATCCCCCTGCGGGTCTTCGACGTGCTCGCCTGCGGCGGCTTCATGATCGCGGAGTACTCCAATGCCCTCGCGGAGCAGTTCAAGATCGGGGACGAGCTTGTCGCCTACCGCACCCTCGACGAACTCGAGGACATGGTGCGGCACTACTCCAAACACCCCGAAGAGGCCGCCCGCATCGCCGCCGCCGGCCTCAAGGCCGTGCAGACGCGCCATACGATGCGGGAGCGGCTCAAGGTGCTGATGGATTCGGGCGCAGCCCGGTCGTAGCACCCGGCGAAAAAGGAAGCCGGCGAACCTGCACACATCAGGTTCGCCGGCCAGTTCGAGACTTCTACCCGTGGGGTTCCGTGAGCAGCGGCTGCACTTGACGCTGATTCCCGAACACCTGGGGGGGCTTGGAGGCTGGGTGGAAGTCTCTGGGCTCGAAGGGTCTGAATCGATTGAGGAGGGAGAGCTTTGGATCGGCGGGCTTTCGTCCCACCGGCACACCCTGTTTATCGAAAGTGCATAGACCGAATCTGGGGTGCAGCACTGCCTTTATGGGCATGGAATGACCCCCACATCTCCCGCGGGAAAAGAGGGGGTCATCCTTCGAACTCGGCCTTTCTTTCCAGGGGACTAGCGGAATCCCGGAGAGCCTCTGGGGTGCCCCACGGCCCCCGGGGCACCGAGTGACCGGGGGGAACCGCTAGTCGTTCCGAGGCGCACCGGACGTGATCCAGTCGCGAACGATCTGAATCAGGTCATCGGGAACTGCACCTTGGCCTTGGGGCATGCGCGCGAGACCACACGTGCCCCCCTCCATCACGCCAACGATCAGGCTCATATCTGGAACACCGGGCATCACGTAGGGCGTCGGCGTACCGCTGCAGCTCCGTGTGCCGTTGATCAAGCTATCGAAGAGCGCGTCGTCATCCGAGCCAAGCCCGAAGGGTGCCGCGTTCGCGCCACCCGTTGCGTGGCAGGGCGCGCATCGATTGCGGAGCATGCTGCTGACGCGATCGAACTGGCTTGAAGGAGGCGGCGCAGCGTCACGCACAAAGGAAATCCATGGGACAGAGACGCCGTCAAAGGGAGGACGCACGTCCTCTGTTCCCAGGTTCCTGGAAGTGGTCAGGCCCCCCACAATCATGCCGCCAGCGGCGTCATTGGCGCCGAACGAGGCCGCCACCGGTGCGGCCGTGGAGCCGTCCCCAAAGGCGCCCGCAGGGCTCACGCTCAGGGCCTCCACCCGGGCCGAGGTCGATCCGTCGAGGATGCCCCCAAGGCTCGCCATCATGATGTCCACGCTGCCGTTCTCGTCGCCGCTCTTGAAGGTGAACGTGCCGAAGTCAGGATCGGGCGGCAGGAGAAATGCCGAGTCGAGGTTGGTCGCCTGTGTGCTGAAGACCAGTCGGTCCGCGCGTCCGGGGAAGACGGGCTCGTTCGAACGATCGTCGGGGAAGACCAGCTCACCTGTGACGGAGCGGCCGAGGCTCACCTGGAACGTGCCCCGCTGGGGAGAGAGCGCGGGCAGGCCAGCGAAGGCGTGCACGAAGATGTTCGCCGAGACGGTGGACCCACCGGGGTCGATGCCCCGGGCGTCCAGAATGCTGGTGGAGTTGAACGCAACCAGGATCCGCTCCTCGCCGTCCACGAGTTCGCTCGGGTCGAGGATGATGTCAGGGAAGAAGCTCCCGCCGGAGTCCGTCTCGCCACCGACGCCGTTCGTTCGGCTAGCCCTCTGGGGGAAATTCGACTCAAGGGCCGCCGTGGCGGTCGAGCTGATGCGTGCGAAGTAGACGTCGGACACGCCGTTCGTGTCGTTGACACCCACCGCCGTCGACACGTCGGGACTGGTGAAGGCCACCACCCGACCCGTGGGGTCCATCGCGAGCGCGCGACAGTCGTCCATCGTGCCCCCGGCAAGCGCCACGACATTGGAGTCGAGATCGTGCACGTAGACGCGCTGGGTTCCACCGCTCGGGCCGAGGTTGTTGGCGTCGGAGAGGAACGCCACTCTCTGGCCGGCGTTCGTTGCGCCCGGCGCTGAGGGGAGCGAGCTGATCACCGGATCGAAACAGTCGCCGTTGCCCGCCTGCGTTCCCGCGGCATTCGTCGACACCAGCTCGGTGCCCACGTAGCGCATGTCGATCGCACCGCTGGCACTCACGAAGACGTCGATCGAGGAGCGATAGACCTGCAGCGTGCCTGCGGTCGCAAGGGGATCGATGTCCGTGGCCGCCGATTCATAGACCGTGTAAACCGTCCCTGCGACGCCCCCAACGGACGGATCGAAGGCGCTGTCAGGCACGTAGGCCACGTCGGGATTGCCCGAACTCGCATTGGGCGTCTGGTCCCCCGCACGGCTCGCGAGAAGGACATCCACCAGGGCCCCGCGGGTGTCGTTGGGGCCGCCACCGCACAGGAACGCGTCGATCTCCGCCTGGAACATCGACCGGCCGCCCGGAACGGCGCGGCGACGGTTGTCGCTGTCGAAGGGCTCCACGATGCCGTCATGGTCATCGTCGGCGGCCGTAAAGGTCCCGTTGATCACAGTCCGCGAAGGCAGGGTCGCGTCGGAGAGCGCCCAGTTCACGCGCCGATCGTCCGCGAAGTGACCGGGGGGGGCGCCGCGGGCCTTGCTCGCGAGCGCCGCTGTGGAGAGGATGCGGAAGTCCCCGTCGAACGACGTCGACGGGTTGCGCCAGCCGCTGGTGAGCGGGCCTCCACCGTTCGGAGCCCCGGCGTCGAGAACCGCCTCATGGCAGGTGAGGCAGCTGTTCTCGTTGGTGTTCTGGAAACGGCCTTGTCCGGGCTGGGGCGCCTGGACGCCCTCAACGGTCGGGTGGGTCGACTCGTGGAACACGGTCGACACCGGGGTCGCACCAAAGCCCGGCTCCTTGGAGACGGCATGGCAATTGACGCAACGCGGGTGCCTGAACTTGCCCGCGAGGGAGTAGCTGAATGCGCGCGTGTCGATGCGCTCTTGGACGACCGCCGCCACGAACACGTCCGCCGTATCGTTCAGGTCGGCGGAGCCGTCCCGATCGAGGCGATTGCCCGCTCCGGATGGGCCGGCGTTATTCGCGACAGCCTCGGAAGTGAATCCGTAGAAGGCCACGTGCTGATCCGACTCGGCCGTGACTCCGGGAATGATCCCGGCGGCAAGGGTCAGCTGCTGGTAGAGGGCAAGGCCTCCGGATGGAGACAGTGGCTCGAACCCAAAGAAGAGACCGGTGGTGACGTTGCCGCTGACCGAGGGAACGGGGGCGGCGATGCATGGCGTCTCGGTTTCGAGGCCACTGCTACAACTAATGGAAAGGACGTACGCCGCGGGTGCGGCGAGCCAGAGAGGTAGCGGGTTGATCCGGTGTGAACGGGTCATTCGCATGGCAGTTGAGTTGTCGGGGACAGTGAGAGATGGCAAAGGGGCAGGCCCCTAGATTGCCCGACAGCGGCTCGAAGCGGCATACCGCGCCCAGCAAAGTGCGACAACAAGGCCCACCAATCGAGCGCAGCGCCTGGAGCAAGCTCATCAAAACCCAAGATTCACGGGGGAGGGGGTTGCGCTGCACCGGGGGGTCGCCCAATCTCCTCGCTGTCATGCCCGTCACCTTCGAGTTCCGCTGCGACCATCATCATCACGCCCCTCCCGGGTCGTGATGGATCTCCGCGTAGCCAGCTAAGCGCTGGCAAGACACTCGAAGAGCCACGCCGACCTGACCGGGTCGGCGTGTTGCATTTCACGCTTAGGTCCGGCGGTCGGCTATCCCCCTGGGAACCAGCCCACCGACCCCGATGAACCTCGACATGCCAGTCGTCCCCAAGGACGCATCCGAAGCCGCGTCCGCTCGATCGAACGCGACCAACACACTCCCCAGCGCCACCCTTCGACTCGCCCTCCCGAAGGGGCGCCAGCAAACAGGTGTGCTGGCGCTGCTGGCCGAGGCGGGGATCTCCGTCGATCTCGGCGGCCGCGCCTACCGGCCCACCGTGGGCCTCCCGGACACCGAAGCCAAGCTCCTGAAGCCCCAGAACGTCGTCGAGATGTTGGCCGTCGGCGCCCGAGACGTTGGATTTGCGGGGGCCGACTGGGCCCTTGAAAAGGACGCGCCCGTGGTGGAGCTGTTCGATACGGGGCTCGACCCCGTACGGATCGTCGCAGCCGCACCAAGGGAGTTCCTGCGCCCGGACGGGTCCCTACCGGATCGGCCCCTGATCATTGCTACGGAGTACGTCGGCTTGACCGAAGCATGGGTCGAGCGCCGGGGCCTCGATGCGCGCATCCTGCAGACCTTCGGCGCGACGGAGGTATTCCCCCCGGAGGACGCAGATCTGATTGTGGACAACACCTCGAGCGGCGCGACCCTGCGCGCGAACGGGCTCCAGATCATCGACGAAGTGCAACGGTCCTCCACGCGGCTCTTTGCCTCCGAAGCCGCCGCGGCGGACCCCGTGAAGCGGACGCGGCTCGACCAGATCGTCCTGCTCCTGCAATCGGTCCTCGACGCCCGCAGCCGCGTGATGCTCGAGCTGAACGTTGGCCCGGAGAGCCTGGACGCCCTCCTCGACGAGCTCCCTTGCATGCGTCAGCCCACGATTTCTGGCCTACGCGGCGCCGCTGGGTTCGCCGTGCGCGCCGCCGTGCCACGCGCAGAGATCGCGACGCTCTTGCCGCGACTCAAGGAACTCGGCGGGGCCGATATCGTCATCTCCGGCGTCAGCCAACTGGTCCCATGAGCTCCGCCAACGCCTCGCTTCCTCGGACGGGACGCGCCAAGACTCCCCAGGTCGGCCCCACGCCGACGTCCACCACCAGCGGGACCGCGAGCGCGACCACGCGCTGCATCGTCTCCCGCGCGAGCGCCACGACCGCGTCGAGCTGTCTTGCCGATCCGCCGCCGTCGTCGTGCGCAAGAAGCGCGAGCGACGCGTCGGACGGACGCTCTGGATGGAGGTCCGAGGCAACGGCATCGCGGTCGTCGCGCGGATGGACCTCGAGAAGAGCGACTCGAACAACGCGTGCGTCGAAGCCTTCCTCGAGTCCTGCGAGGCCGCCGGTTATCCTCGTAGCGACTTCGAGCAACCCTTCGACGGAGGCGCCGGCTGGTTCTTCCTCAACAAGCACGGCACCCGACGCAGCTCCGCGTCGGTCGCATATCTTCA
>OJFX01000608.1_pt1 | contig 13202 bp, 6 predicted proteins | sample 1594171 | NCBI WGS metagenome assembly OJFX01 (sample SAMN05416840, study PRJEB24817) | seawater metagenome | isolation source: Sea water | place: Canada:Atlantic | collected 2013-07
CTCGGAGATGTGTATAAGAGACAGGTTGTGGGCGCCGTACTTCTCACAAAGCTCGTCACTGCCCCAGCGGGGGTCGTGGGGATGGGAGAACCCGAGGTAGATGAGGAAAGGGTCGGGCGTCTCTTGTGCGGCGCGGTCCTCCAGGTAGGCGAGGACCTGATCGGCGTGCCAGGCGCTTCCGTCCTCGGCGCTCGCCTTGCGCTTGGACGCTTCGCGGCGCACCTGGAACTGCTGGTTGGCTCCCTTGTACGAGTTGCCATTCTTGCACGTGCGCATGGTCCCGTAGCCGGCGCGATTGAATACGGCTCCCATGGTTTGCTCGGGCAGGTCCCCGGGGCAGAGCGGGTTGGGACCGGCGCCTTTGACGCCGTTGCGGGGCAGGTGCCACACGGTCCGACCGCTCATCACCATGTGGCGGGAGGGTGTGCAGACGGCGCCGGACCAAGAGCCCATGTGGTAGGCCCCGTCCAGGGTCATACCCTTCGCCGCGATCCCGTCGATGACCGGCGTCTCCAGGAGGGAGTCCGGGCGGTAGACCCTCAGATCGAGGGGCGATTGATCGTCGGCGAGGATGAAGAGGATGTTCGGCCGCCGTGGCTCGCTGTCTTGGGCGGACGCGGCGGTGGACGAGATAGAGAGCACGAGCGCGGCGAAGAGCCAGCTCCAGGGGGGGAGTTGCATCGCCCGAGTGTAGGAGCTGGTCCGGATCGCCCAAGAAAATCGAAATCCCTGAAGGGTTGCCCCTGAGCAGGGACAATTGGTGGGTGCCGGTTCCAAGCTGGCCCCACACACGTGAATCCTCCAGCCCACAGCACCTCCCAGCCATCACAGACGCCGCGGAGCTCCGACGACCCTTGGATCGAGCACCTCGGTTGGGTCCGGCGTCTTGCCCTGAGGCTGGCGCGGGATGAGGCGGCGGCGGATGACCTCGTGCAGCGAACGGCGCTCGTGGCGCTCCAGCGGCGCGAAGCCGTACGGGCCGCGAACACTGGCGGCGGGATCCGGGGCTGGCTGCGCCGGGTGCTCTACCACGAAGCCCGATCGGGCTGGCGCCAGGACCGGAATCGGCGGGCCCGTGAGGGCGACTACGCAAGTGCGGGTCCCGGTGAAGACCAAGGGCTCGATAAAGCGGTCGGGTCCCTCGATTTCACGAAGCGACTGGTGGCCGCCGTCGAAGCGCTCGACGAGCCGTATCGCTCCGTGGTGGTGGCCCGCTACTTCCACGGCCAGAGCGTGGCGGCGTTCGCCGAGGACCATGGGCTCCCGCTGCGAACCGTCGAGACCCGGCTCCGAAGGGCCCGGGCGAAGATGCGGGAGCTCCTTTCTTCCACAGACGGCATCGGGATGGGCTCTTGGGCTCCGATGGTGCTCCTCCATTGGGGCGGCCCCGATCTTGGCGGGCTGGTGACCAGCAGCGCCGTCGCAGGCGCATCTGTCAGTGCCGCAACAAAAACCGCCACAGCGACCGCCTGGGGCGGAGCGTGGTTCGCAGGGATGATGGCTATGAATGTGAAAGTCGTACTTGGTTGCACCGCCGCCCTCGTGGCCGGCCTCATCGGCGCGATGCAGTGGGGGGCTTCGGACGGCGCGGCTCCTGCGCCCGAGCTGACTGCGTCTGCGGGCGCCTTCGAGCCGGCGCCGAACCTGGCGGAGGTTGGAGCCGTTGTGACCCAACGGGAGGGCGCAGTGGATCCCCCAGCGCCTGAGATCGCAGCCGTCGAGCCAGCTGAACCGGCCTCGGGCTTCGTCGCGTTGATCGAAGCGCTCCCGCCGGGCACGCTCGACGTTTGGGTCGTGGACGATGCGGACCAGCCAGTCGTCGGGGCAAAGGTCCTGGTTTCCGATGCGAAGGGCGTCTTCACAGGGTGGGCACCCCCGAAATTGCCTGATGACGCGCCGCGCCAGGTCCAGAGCGTCGGCGCCGGTTCCCTGGCGCCCGTTCGCTTCGAGGGCCTCGCTGACGGGAGCTGGTTCATTCAGGTCACGTCTCCGGGGGGAGCGGAGCGCATGGACTCGGTCAAGCTCGTTGCGAACCGGGGAACGACCACCATCGTGCGTTTCGGCTCTGCGCGGATCTTCGGGAGGGTGACCGACGGGACGGGCACTGGGACTCCGATTCCTGGGGCCTATCTCTCACTGTCGGCCCGTCGCCGCGTGCTTGAGTTCACGGAGGCCCAGAAGGGCCTCCGGCCTCCGCTCTCCCACTCGATCGAGCAGGGGGCCGGCCAATATGTCCTGACCGATGACCGCGGGGAGTACTCCTTCGATGAACTGAGCGCCGACGCGTATCGCTTGGGCGTCGATGGCACCGTGACCGACTGGGACACCGGCACGCATGTGCAGATTCCCGAACGGTTCATCGGGGTGGACCTCGGTGAAGGGGAAGTGCGTCGCATGGACTTTCCCCCCGGAGCCGAGGAGGGCTCAGTGCTATGGAAGGGCCGGGTGGTGGATGCATCAGGAAACCCTGTGGTCACGCCGGATTTCCAGTTCCGCTGTGCAGAGATCCGGGTCGCTTCCTGGGATGCGGACGCCTTGCTGAAGCCCGCGACCTTCCAGGGGCGAGGCGACGCGAACCTGGACGAGCGAACCCACTACGGATTGGACGGCACTTTCGAGATGCGTCTGCCCCCGGGTCGTTACGACGTTTGGGTCACCACCCCCAACCACAAGGAAAGACTGCACGTCCTCGAAGCCAGTGACTTCGTGATGGAGCCTGGGGCGACGGTCACGCGGGACTTGGTTCTACCCGGCATTACGCTTCGTGGAACGGTGGACGTGGCTCTTCAAGAAGACGTACAGACCTGGTGCAACGCCAAGCTCTTCGGGAAAGACACGGTGACTCTCTCGGCGCGTCCAAGCCATGTCACTTACCCCTCCGGCATCCTGCACGCCGGCATGGATTCGTCCGGCGCGTTCACCCTGTACGGACTGGAGGCAGGGGAGTGGATCTTCACGGCCTTGAAGGGTGCTGGTCGCACCGAGATGACGATCCCGGAAGGCGTGAAGGAAGCATCCACGGTGCTGCTGCCCAAATAGCGCCGCCTGGCGCGACCGCGCGTCGCTTACCGTCGTCCCGCGGTCCAGGCCTCCGCCATGGCCTGCGCCCGGATCCGGCTGGCGGGCGGGACGTCTAGCTTGAGTCGATCGGCCTCGATGCCCGCCGCAGAGTCTCCGCCGCGGGCGGCGATGAGGTACCACAACAGCGCCTTCTCTTTGTCTGCCGGTCCGCCCCTGCCCTGTTCCAGCATCTTCGCGAAGCGCGGCCACGCCTCCCGGATGCCGGCATCCGCAGCCTCGCCGAAGAGGCGACGGGCCTCCCCGTCGTTTTGGGGGACGCCGCCGCCGCGGAGCGTGAGCAGGGCGAGGGCGTACTTGGCCTCGGGGGTGCCAGCCTCAGCGGCCATTTGAAGGTAGGGCGCAGCGGCGACAGGGTCTGTCCGTGCGAGGGTCACGCCGAGCTGGGCGGAAGCCCCGGGGTGGCCGGCTTCGGCGGCCCGCTTCAACCAACGCAGCGACGAGCCCGGATCGATCGGGACGCCAGTTCCGGAACGGTAGGCCGCGGCGAGCCTGAATTGGGCCTCGGCCAGTCCGCCGGAGGCGGCGCGTTCCAGCCATGCCGCCGCTTTCACGGGATCGGCATCGATGCCCCTGCCGCGTCCCAGCAAGGAGGCAAGCGCAAGCTGTGCCGGGCCGTGGCCCTCCTTGGCGGCGGCCATGAGGTACTGCAGCGCTTGGGGCTCGTCCCTTTGGATCCCGCGCCCTTCGGCGAACATGAGCCCGAGGTTCGTTTGCGCCCGGGCATCGCCGCCTCGGGCGGCCTTGGCGTACCACTCCGCTGCGCGTTCTGGGTCTTGCATGACCCCGTCGCCGGTCTCGTAGAGCAGTCCCAGCGAAAACTGCGCCTCGGGAAGTCCCTGTTCCGCCGCGGCGAGATACCAGTTCGCCGCACGGGCGGGGTTCGGCTCGACGCCAATCCCGTCGTAGTACCGCGCCGCCAGTTCCATCTGCGCGGCAGCGTCCCCGCGCTGCGCCCGGTCCACCATCCTCTCGAGCCCGGCGGTGAAGATCTCCTGATCTCGCTCCAGGCCTTGGTCGGAGTGGCTCGAGCTGCAAGCGGTGAACAGCGGGGCGAGCAGGCAACTGGCGATCCAGAGGGGGGCGCGTTCAAAGGGTCGTGGCATGGGGCAGTTGTACCAATGCCAGGGGCCCGATGGGCCATGGGGCTTCCGCGTGCCAGCGCGGGCTCCGCTGGGACCCCCAGGAGAGAGGCCCAACGCAAGGACCGCTGATCGAGCCCCTTGGGCGATCAGCGGTCCTTTGGTATGTCGGAGAACGACGCGGCGCCCAAGGGGGCGCTGTCTACCCTTACGCCAGCAGGGCCTGGCGCACCTCACCATGGACATCCGTGAGGCGGAAGTCGCGGCCTGCATGGCGGTACGTGAGGCGCTCGTGGTCGAGGCCGAGGAGGTGCAGGATGGTGGCGTTGAGGTCGAACACCGAGAGGGGGTTCTCCGTGATGTTGTAGGAGAAGTCGTCGGTGGCGCCGTAGACCTGACCGGTCTTCACGCCAGCGCCCGCCATCCACATGGAGAAGCACCGAGGGTGATGGTCGCGGCCGTAGTTTTCCTTGGTGAGGCGGCCTTGGCAGTAGGTCGTGCGCCCGAACTCGCCGCCCCAGATCACCAGGGTGTCCTCGAGCAGGCCCCTGGCCTTGAGGTCTTGGATGAGGCCGTAGCAGGGCTGGTCCACGTCGCGGCAGTTGTTGCCGAGGTCCGTGGGCAGGTTGCCGTGCTGGTCCCATCCGCGGTGGTAGATCTGCACGAAGCGCACGTCGCGCTCCACGAGGCGGCGCGCGAGAAGGCACGAGGCGCCGAAGGTGCCCGGCACTGTCGCGTCCGGGCCGTAGAGATCGAGCACGGACTGGGGCTCGCCCGACAGGTCGGTGAGCTCCGGCACCGCCGTCTGCATGCGGAACGCCATCTCGTACTGCTCGATGCGCGCTCGAATCTCGGGGTCACCGACCTCGTCGGCGCGCCGCTGGTTGAGTTCCGCCACGACGTCGAGCATGCGCCGACGCTTGCCGCGGTCGACGCCGTCCGGGTCGCTGAGGTAGAGGACCGGGTCACCGCCGGCACGCAAGGCCACGCCTTGGTTCTCGGAGGGTAGGTATCCGGATCCCCAGAGGCGCTGGTAAAGGGCCTGGGCTTCGGCCCGGCCTTTCCACTTGGGCGTCATCACGACGAAGCTCGGCAGGTCGCGGTTCATGGAACCGAGGCCGTAGGAGAGCCAGGACCCAAAGCTCGGGCGCCCGGGCTGTTCGGAGCCGGTTTGCGTGAAGGTGATCGCCGGGTCGTGGTTGATCGCGTCGGTGTGCAGGCTGCGCATGATGCACAGGTCGTCCACCATCTTCGCGTGCCAAGGGAGGGTCTCGCAGACTTCGGCGCCGGACTCGCCGTGGCGGGCGAAGTCGAACTTCGACGGCGCGATCGGGAAGCGCGTTTGGCCCGAAGTCATCGTCGTGATGCGCTGGCCGTTCCGGATGGAATCGGGCAGCTCCTTGTCGAACATGTCGCGCAGCTTGGGCTTCCAGTCGAAGGTCTCGAACTGGCTGGGGGCGCCGGACATGCAGAGGTAGATCACGCGCTTGGCTTTAGGGGCAAAGTGCGGGCCCTTGGGCTCATCGCGCAGGCCCTTCGCCGCGGCTTTCGGCCCGAGCACGCTGGCGAGGGCGGCCGTCCCGATCCCGGTCGCCGTGCGGCCAAAGAACTGCCGGCGCGTCATGTGCCTTGCGCCTTCGGCGATGGGGCTGTCCTGGAGGGCGCGACGGAGCTGGGACTCGACTTGGTGGTTGGGGTTCTGCATCAGTTCTTCGTCAGGACGTCGTCGAGGTTCATCACCGTGCTCGCGGCGAGGGTCCAGGCCGCGTGCACGGCCGGGTCGAGGTGGCTGTCGCTCTTCTTGTCACCGACCATCAGAAGGGCCTTGGCGGCCTCCGGGTCTTCGCCGTAGGCCTGGGTGAGCTCGGTGACGAGCTGGGAGAGGGCGGCGTGCTCATGGGCGTCGGCGCCGCGGCCGGCCAGGTAGAGGAAGAGGGCGTCCACGCGCTGCTCCTCGGACAGGCCCTTCTCGGTGAGGACGCGCTCCGCGAGGAACCGCGCCGCTTCCACGTACGTGGGGTCGTTCAAGGTCACCAGTGCCTGGAGGGGCGTGTTGGTGCGCTCCCGCTTGACCGTGCACGCATCGCGCATGGGCGCGTCGAAGGTGGTGAGGTTGGGGGGCGGTGCCGTGCGCTTCCAAAACGTGTAGAGGCTGCGGCGGTGAAGGTGCTCCATCGGGCCCTGCGAGTAGCGGACCGTGTTGCTGCGTGTGTAACCCACGGCGAACCAAACCCCGTCGGGCTGATAGGGTCGCACGCCAGGGCCGCCCATTTCTTCATTCAGCAATCCCGCCGCGTAGAGCGCTTGGTCCCGCAGGACCTCGCCGTCGAGCCGGTGGCGCGGGCCCCGGGAGATCAACGCTCCATCGGGGTCGGCGGCGAGGCGCTCGGGGGTGAGCTTCGAGCTCTGGCGATAGGCCCCGGACATGGCGATGCGCTTGTGCATCGCCTTCATGTCCCAGCCGCTCTCCATGAACTCGACGCTGAGGTAATCCAGAAGGCGCGGGTGGCTTGGCCATGCCCCTTGGGACCCGAAATCCTCGGGGGTCGCGACAAGGCCCAGCCCAAAGAAGTGCTGCCAGGCGCGGTTCACCCAGACGCGAGCCGTCAGGGGGTTCTCCTCCGAGACGATCCAGCGCGCCAGGCCGAGGCGGTCCCGGGGGACCCCGTCGGCGAGCCCGGGGAGGGCCGAAGGCGTCGCCGGTGTGACTTCGTCCCCGAGGCTGTCGTAGGCGCCGCGCATTTGAACGTTGGCCGTGCGCGCCATCCCGAGGCTCTTGGAGACCATGGTCGTGGGGAAAGACCCCCTGAACGCGGTTTGTTCCGATTGGAGCGCCAAGCGGTCGGACTCGACCTTGGCCCAGTCCGGCGCGAACCGGCGGCGCCAAACGCGGGTGAGCTCTTTCTGCGCATCGCCCTTGAGGCCGCCGTCATTGGCGAGGAGAGCGACCTCCAGCCCGAGGGGGAATCCGTCGCCCGGAACCTCCACAACCCGGTAACCGAAGCCGCCACGGCCGCCGGTGTTCACGACCTTGACGAGCAGATCATTCTTGCCCTTCTCCAGGGTCACGGCCTGGGTGTCCTGGTCCAGGACGGCGGCCCGCCCGACGTTGTTCGAGTGCACCTTGCTGCCGTTTAGCCAGACGACGATCCCATCGTCGCTGCCGAGCTTTAGGTCGACGGTCACTCGGCGGTCCGAGTGGACAGATGTCTTGAGGTAGAACGCGCCGACCCCATCGGGAAGCGTGTAGATGGACGCCGCCGAAAGGCCCTCAGCGGCCTTCCACTGGACGGGTTCCGCTTCCGTGCCGGTGAGCTCGAGCTCCGGGCCGAATCGCTTGCCGAAAAGACCCCCCGCCGAGGCGACGGGGTAATCGGCGCGCAGCCAGTCGCCGAAGGTGATCGCCGCGGCCGGGGTTTCCGCGCGGCGAACGGCGAGGCGGAACTTGGCGAAGCTGTGCTGCTTGTGGACCGACGTGAAGTGCAGCTTGATGCGCAGCTCCGTGCCGTCCGCGAATCCGACGCGTTCGGCGAGGCCCAGGAGCGCGAAGCGATCACCATCCAGGCCGAGCGCACCCCAGCCCTTCTCGGGATTGGGGTCCAGGATGCCTTCGATCGAATAGTTCGATTGGTTGTGGCTCGCGGCTGCGCTGCGCAGGCTCACCGGCTGCAGCTTGTCCCTCTGGCCTGTGGGCGCCGCTTCCACCTCGACGTAGGAGAGGACGAAGTTGCTGTTCGAGGGGGTCCGGCCGGGGTGTTTCTGGCCCTCGGGCGCGATGGCATCCAGGCGAATGCCCTCGACGGCACCGGGGGGGATCCACGCATCCACCGTGTAGACAGTCTTGTCCGGATTGGTGCCGGAGGCGGTTACAACGCCGGTGGCGGGGTCGACGGTCAATTCGGCGCCCTGGGAGGCCTCGGCGGCTTCCGGGACGAGAGCTTTCCAGCTCGACCGCACCGCGTCGCCGCGCTCGGCGATCCACTCGGCCTGGCGCTTGTCAAGGTCGGGACGCTCGCGGCTCTCCTCGGCCAAGAGCTCCGCCTCCCGCGCCGCCATGGACTCGAGTTTCGCGGAATCTTCCGGGCTTGCGACGCGGATGAAAGGCTTTGGATTGTCGATGTTGCGGTCGCTGGCGTCCTCGTCCAGGGAGTTAAAGAACGCGTACATCGAGTAGTAGTCCCGCTGGGTGATCGGGTCGTACTTGTGGTCGTGGCACTGGGCGCAGGCGAGCGTCAGCCCGAGCCAGACCGTGGCTGTGGTGTCCGCACGATCCTTGGCGTAGATCGACAGGTACTCCTTGGCGATCATCCCACCCTCGGCGCTCGTGGGGTTGCACCGGTTGAAGCCCGATGCGATCTGCTGCTCGATGGTCGCGTCCGGGAGGAGGTCGCCGGCGAGCTGCTCGATCGTGAACTGGTCGAAGGTCATGCCGCTGTTCAGGGCGTTCACGACCCAGTCGCGGTACGGCCACATCGAACGACGGTTGTCCAGGTGCAGGCCGTGGGTGTCCGCGTAGCGCGCGGCGTCCAGCCAGGTGCGCGCCATGTGGACGCCGTAGCGCGGTGAAGCGATCAACCGGTCAATGGCGGCTTCGTAGGCCGCGTCCAGACCGCGGGTCTCCACGGCCTCGATGAAGTCGGCGTGTTCCGCAGGCATGGGGGGGAGGCCCGTCAGGTCGAGGCTCGCCCGGCGCAGGAGCGTCTCGGGCGGGGCACTCGGGAGCATCGTGAGCCCTGCGGCCCCGAGCTTCTCTTCCACCAAGGCGTCGATTGCGTCCCCCTGGTGCTTCCCTACGTCGGGCTTCTTCGGCGGCACAAAGGACCAGTGTTCGCCCCATTGGGCGCCCTCTTCGATCCAGCGCTTCAGGGTTTGGACTTCCGCGCTCGAGAGGGACTTGCCCGAGCGCTCGGGCGGCATGCGGTCGAACTCGAACTCGGTTTCGATGCGGTAGGCCATCTCGCTGTCGTCGAGACTGCCCGGGACCACGGCGCGACCGCCGGAGCTGAGGGCCTCCAGGGCCCCCTCCCTCGTGTCGAGACGCAACCCGCCCTCGCGGGTCTTCGGGTCCGGACCATGACAGTGGAAGCACTTGTCCGAGAGGATCGGCTTCACGTCCTTCGCAAAGTCGATGGGGGAGCCCTTCCCCGGGTCGCCAGCGGCGTCGCCTAGGGGGCCGACGCCCACGTGGAATCCGAGGCCCGCGGCGGTCAGCCAAGCAAGAGTGACGAGAGATGAAGCTGCCATCACAACAGTTTATCTGAGCGCGCCCGTGCCGAAGCGCCATCGGGGAGGGCATTCCGGTTCGAATGGGTGGAGAAGACTCATGGCGAAACGAATTCATGTCGACGGGGATGCAGGGGCAAAAGGTCCCGATCCGATGGCGAACGACCCCCAAGACCCCGCGCAGGCCGATCGTGATGGCAGCGCCCCGCGACCCGGGCAGCCCGAAACGCTTGGACGCAGCCCGTCCCGGGGAAGTCGCTCCCAGCAGGGGTCCCTTCGCCGTCGCGCTGCGGGATTGCATCAGTTCTTCACGCGGGAACTTTGGTCCCGCGAATTGGCCACGCTGCCGACTTTCCGGCGCTGGGCCTACGGGGTTGCCCGCGTGGTTCAGCTCACCGGCGTGAACTTCGTGAAGGACCGATGCAGCTGGCGCGCGTCAGCTCTGACGTACATCACAGTGCTCTCGCTGGTTCCGATGCTCGCGTTCGCGTTCTCGGTGGCCAAGGGCATGGGGGCCTACGAGCAGCTGCAAGACGAGACGATCATCCCGTTCCTCGATCGGACGTTCCCCACGGGGGGGCCCAGTCCTGAGGTCGCCGCCGTCGAAGGGGAAACCGCTTCGGCCGATGAGGCCGATGAGAAGGCAGCTGACGCGGATGGCGCGGCCGGGGGCGCTACGGATGCGGGCACAGCGGAGACGGGAACAGCGGAGGGGGGCACGACCCAGGATGGCGGTGCTGGCGCGGAACGCACTGAGGTGACTGAGCCGGCTGTGGCCGGGGGGGACCCAGGCACTGAGCCCGAGGTGGACTTCGTCACGCCGAAGCTCGACGGCGTCGAGTCAGAGCAGCAGCCTGCCCTCGAGGACGTTGCGGATGCCGCAGCGACCGCCCAGGCCGAAGGCAGCGACGCAGTTCGCCAAGCGATCGATACCGTCCTGGGTTTCGTCGAAGACACCGATGTCTCACGGCTCGGCGCCCTTGGTTTCCTCATTGTCCTTTGGACCGTGATCAAGCTCCTGGGGTCGGTCGAGCTCTCGTTCAACGACATTTGGGGCGTGCGCAAGTCGCGCAGCCTGCCGCGGAAGATCGCAGACTACTTCTCCACCGTGATTCTGGTGCCGTTGCTCTTAGTGACGGGGACCACCGTCACAAGGGTGGCCCAGTCTGAGCGATTCGGCTTCACCGGCGACGGCGAGGCCTTCGCGCAGTTCAGCTCGTTTGCGGTGGTCTGGCTTGGTTTCGCTTTTGCGTACATCCTGATGCCGAACACGCGCATTCGCGTGTCGTCGGCGCTCGTGGGAGGGGTCGTCGGCGGCACCATGTGGCAGATCTTCCAGTGGGCCCACCTGGAGCTTCAAGTCGGTGTCGCGAAGTACAACGCCATCTACTCAACGTTCGCAGCGCTGCCCATCTTCCTCTTCTGGGTGCAATCCTCCTGGATGACCGTGCTGCTCGGCGCCGAAGCCGCCGCGGCCCACCAGAATCAGGCCCGCCACGGGCAGTTGGTGCGCAGCCGGGATTACGACCTCGCCCAGAAAGAGGGCCTCGCCCTGCGCCTCATGGCGCGCATCACGCAGGCCTTCATGGGGGGCACCGCCCCCCATCGCAGCGAGGACCTGGCAGAGGAGCTCGGCTGCCCCGACCGAACCCTCGAGGAGGTCACGCGCTCGCTCGAGTCCGCAGGGATCCTGGCGGTGGCCGATTCGGACGATCAGGACCCGACCTTGGTCCTCGCGAAGGACCCAGGGATCGTCCGCCTCCAGGACGTGCTCGATGCCCTAAAAGGAGACTCCATCGCAGAGCGTGACCGCTTTGACAGCTCCGGTGACGAGAGCCTCGACGGAGCCATTGAGACGGCCTTTCAGCAGTTCCGGGCTCAAAGGGATGCCGCTGACACGAACATGACCCTCCGTGAGCTCGCATTGGTGCGCGGAGTGGGACCAGGAGCCGCAGCGGGCGGCGCGTCTCTGATTGGGGCCTGAAGGGGTCCTTCATCCATCACTCAACCCCCCTTCAGGTGGCGGGGATACTTTTAGTGAAGACGCAATGGGTCGATATTCCCGCCCCCGCGCCGAAGCCATGCTTAGCCTCATTCTCGCCTGCGCTCTCACCCAAGAGCCCCTCGCCCTCGAGCGAATCCTCCCGCCCTCCGCGGGCCTCGTCCACGCCGTGGATATGCACGCCCATCCGGTCGACGGCCGGATCCTCGTGGCGGAACAAGAGGGCCGTATCCGTATCGTCTCCGGCGGTGCGATCCTGCCCGTCCCGTTCCTCGACTTCACAGGCGTCGTTTTCACGAGCGGCGATGTGGGCCTGCGCGCGTTCTGCTTCCACCCGCAGTTCGCGGTGAACGGAGAAGTGTTCGTTTGGTACGACGCCGACAATGGCACCGCTGGCTGTGATGGCGTACTCGAGCGATTAACGGTGAGCCCGTCGAACCCCGACGTCCTCGACATGGCGAGCCGCGAGGAGATCCTTCGCGTGACCCAGGACGGCCGCAGCCACGGCGGCGGCACGATTCAGTTCGATGCTTCCGGCATGCTCAACCTCGCCATTGGCGATGGCAAGCCCGGGGGCGATCAGTTCTGCCGCGCCCAGGATCCCTCGGTCCTGCTCGGCAAGATGCTCCGCATCGACGTGGACGCCGCCGCGCCCTACGGCATCCCCGCCGATAACCCCTTCGTCGGCATCTCCGGCGTGCGCCCCGAGATCGTTCACCTGGGCCTGCGCCACCCTTGGAAGTGGAGCTTCGACCCCGTCACCGGCGCCACCTGGATCGCCGACGTGGGTCAGGCCATCAGTGAGGAGGTCGACTACGTGCCGCCGGGCGTCATGGGCCTCAACTTCGGTTGGAGCTACAAGGAAGGCACCGACTGTTTTGCCGCGTGCACGTGCCCCGGAGCGAACGGTTCTGGCGGCGGTACGAATCCTTGTATCGACCCGTCATACACCGACCCCGTCTTTGAGTACGGCCACAACCTCGGCTGCTCGATCACCGGTGGCCCCGTCTATCGTGGCTCCGCGATCCCGTCCCTCGACGGCCGGTTCATCTTCGCCGACTTCTGCACGAACCGCATTTGGTCCGCCGGCTACGACCCCGGTGGAGCCCTGCGCGTGGAGGAGCACCCGATCGCGCTCTATCCCGCGGGCACCAACCTGATCCTCACGACCACCCTCGGAGTGGACGCGGCGGGTGAGATCCTGGTCGCCGACTACATCGACGGATCCCTGTACCGCATCGCCCCGCCTGACGCTGTCCAGTCCGTCTGTGCCGGCATGCCCAATGGCGTCGGCGCCGGTGCGAACCTCAACGTGGTCGGCTCCACGAGCATCGCCGCCAACTCCCTGAGCTTCCGAGTCACGGAGGCCCCCCCGTTCTCCCTCGGCCTGCTCTTCTACGGCCCCGAGCCCGGCCTCTTCCCCAGCGGCAACGGCCAGCGCTGCGTCGCCCAGGGAAACGCTTCACTCTTCCGCGTGAACTACCGCGTCTCCGGCGGCGGCGGCCAAATGGTCCACCCCGTTGACTTCAACGTCTTCCCGTTCACCACGGCCCTGGGCGCCGTCCAAGGTGGCTCCACCTGGTACTTCCAATCCTGGTACCGCGACCTCAACGGTCCCGGCGGCCAGGGCACGAACTACTCCAGCGCCATCGCCGTACGCTTCCGGCCGTAGCGCCGAGTGTGGGAGCGGATGCAGGGCCGTGGGGCGGGTTGCATTGGGGGAGCGAAAGACACCAATACGGGCGCGGCCATCGAAGCGGCAAACGCGGATGGGGTCAGAGCTGTCTCTTATACACATCTGACGCTGCCGACGATAT
>OJFX01000609.1_pt1 | contig 13198 bp, 12 predicted proteins | sample 1594171 | NCBI WGS metagenome assembly OJFX01 (sample SAMN05416840, study PRJEB24817) | seawater metagenome | isolation source: Sea water | place: Canada:Atlantic | collected 2013-07
GATCATGCCTAGTCTCGTGGGCTCGGAGATGTGTATAAGAGACAGGCCCAGAACCAGCCGCGATCCATGCATCGGACGTTTCGATCGAAAGCATGAGCACAGGGGAGCCCCCCAAACCAGAATCTGACGTGACCCCTACTCCTCCCTTCGATGCTCAACCTCTTAGCAGTTTCTTTACTCGCCGCCCTTCCGGCGATCCCCACCCTTCAGCAAGGGGGCAACCGTCCCCCCGCCGACGTCAACGCCTATCCCCGGGAGGCGAGCTTCCCTGCCGTCTTGGAGCAGTGCACGGTGCCCCGGCCGAAGGAGCTCTTCGATGTCCTGCGGGTCGTGGACGGTGACACGCTTTGGGTAGAGCGGGACGGCAAGCGGGAGAAGCTGCGCCTGCTGTCGATCGACACGGAGGAGAAGTTCATGGAGCGCGATCTCTCCGCTTCGAAGCCCTCGACGCGTTACGGCGATCTGGTCACCGGATGGGCCCAAGGTTTTTTCGCGCCGCGCACCAAGGACGAGGGGCCCGTTCGCGTGGGGCTGTTGTTCCCCGGTGGCATGGAAGCGCGCGATCCGTACGGGCGGCTGCTCTGCCACGTGGTCACTGAGGGTGGCGTGGACTTCAACTTGCTCATGGTGCGCTTGGGCATGAGCCCGTACTTCAACAAGTACGGCAATAGCCGCATTAGTCACGGGGCCTTTGAGAAGGCCCAGAAAGACGCGCGGGCAGAGCAGCGTGGCATCTGGAACGCGGAAACGAACAAGTCCGGGAAGAAACGTCCGTACGGGCGACTTGTGCCCTGGTGGCAGGCGCGGGCCGATGCGGTGGAGGCCTTCCGTACCCTCGCGAAGGAGAAGCCGCTGCTCTACGCCTCCAGCGACGAGCCCGATGCGCTCCAGGCTGCCCTGGACGCCGGGGGCAAGGGCGTCACCGTGCTCGCGCTTATCGATCGGTTCTTTGACGAGGATGATGGCTCGCGGACGGTGCTGCTCCGTAGCGGCGATAAGAAGCGTGCGGTGCGCGTCTCGATCCCGGCGAAGGACCTGAAGGCCATGGCGGCGGTCGACCTCGACGGGACCCTCGGGGACTTCCGGCAGAACTACCTGCTGGTGACTGGCGACCTGGCCCAGGGCCGCCGCGGGTTCGATCTCGTGGGCGTGGCGCCCGGGGACTGGCGCCGCGCCGGGCCAGAGCCCAAAGCTGGGCCGAAGGTCGGGTCCAAGTAGGGGCCGAAGGTTCACGAAACCGCCGCCGGCAGCGGGAAAGTAGGGGCCGAACCTGGGCACGGCGGAAAGTTCTCGGGAATCGGCCAAGGACCCCGCCGGCCATCCGTCCAGACCGTGGCCGCGCCCCAGCACCAAAGCCCATGCCGTTCACTCCCTTCCGCTCCAAGAGCCGTTCTGAGACCCGCGTCCGCGTTGTCGAGGAGCTGCTGAAGCAACACGAGGGGTCGTTGATCCGCTATGCCACGCGCCTACTCGGCTTTGATGTCGAGCGGGCGCGTGATGTTGTGCAGGAGGCCTTTTTGCGGCTATGCAAGCAGGACGATGTCGAGGGGCTTGGGCGCGAGTGGCTGTTTACAGTCACCCGCCGCCTGTGCATCGACGTCACGCGCAAGGAGAGTCGCATGACGACCATCGAGGATGAATTCGCCGTGGGAGCGCCCGGACCTGGGGGCTCCCTTTCCATGGACGACGATTCCGGCGTGGGGGCGGAGACCGGGGAGAACCTCTCGCGGGCGATCCACCGGCTTCCCGAGCGCCAGCAGGAGGCCCTTCGACTGAAGTTCGAGTCGGGCCTCAGCTACGCGGAGATCGCGGGCGTCATGGAGACGAGCGCCGGCAACGTTGGCTGGATTCTGCATACGGCGATCCAAGGATTGAAGGCCCGGATGACTCCGGAAGGCGGCGTGCGATGAGCGAAACACACGATTGGAAAGACGACCCGCGGCTGGTGGCGTACGCCCTGGAAGAATGGGCGGAGCTCAGCGAATCGGACGTCGATGAGATCAAGCAAGCCCTTGTCTCCGAGGAGGATCCGCGGTGTCGCGAAGTCCTTGGGGAGATCCGTGCGCTGATTCCGGACATTGAGCGGACACTGAAAGCGGAGGGGGGCTTGGCTACTTCAGGGGGCTCGGGCGTTGGAACTCTGACGCCGATCGGTTCCGATCAGGGCGAAGACGCTTCCGGCCCGAGGCTGGCGGGCGAGGCCCGCGCGCAGATTGCCTTGGCGGCAAGAAGGGGGGCACCGTCCGGGAACTGGGGAGTCCCCGCCATGGCCGCGGCAGCCCTCGCATTGGTGGCTGGGGGAGTGGCTTGGGAGGTCGGCCGTAGGCCTGGGGCGCCGTCCGTCGATGGCGTGGTCGAGAGCGAAATGGCCTCCGTCGAGGAGTCCACGCTGCCCGCCGTCGACAAGCAGTCCGGGGGGCGCGGCCGTGGAGTCGACCGCCCTATCGGTGGCCTCCAAGCTGAGCCGCGCAGCGGCGGAGCCAAGGCCGGCAGCCTGGATCTGAGTCGAGGTAGCGACCGGGGCGGAGCCGCCCCGAAGCCGGGAACGGACATGCCCCGCGAGTCGGGGACGTCGCTGGGAACAGGCCCCACCACGTTGGGGCGCCGGAAGGGCGAGCTAAGGGAGTCGCTGAAATCGGCCACCGCGCGGAATCAGGCGCCACGCCCCGCCGAGATGCCCAAGGAGCAGGCCGCGACGAAGGGTCCTGACCGCAGCCGCTCCGCGCCGAGACGAACCGAGAGTCTGGCCCAGCGCCCCTCTCAGGAGCCATTGCGGAAAGCCGTGGCCGGCCGGGAGGACAAGCGCGTCGCAGCCGTCGAAGGGCAGGTGGAGGCTCGGGAGCTTGAGCGCATGAGGAAGCGTATGGCGGTGTCTCCGCCCGAGGAGGTCATCGAGGGTTCGGGTGACGTGGATCAAGACAGCGAAGTGCCCCTCTCGGAGGAGATGCAAATCGAAGCGGAGCCACCTTTGCCCGAGAACCCGTTCATCGACGCGGCGTCGGATCCATTCTCGACATTCTCTATCGACGTGGACACGGCGAGCTACGCGTCTGCGCGTGCTTCGATCGCGGCTGGGTCTCTACCGCCGCGGGAGTCCGTGAGAGTCGAAGAGTTCATCAACTACTTCACCTATGGGGACAAGGCGCCAAAGGCCGGGGACGAGCGGCCCTTCGCCGTGCACGTGGATACGGGCGCGGCCCCATGGGCTCCGGATCACCGACTTGTGCGGATCGGGCTGAAGGCGCGCTCGATGGACTTCGTGCAGCGCAAGCGCAGCAGCCTCGTCTTCCTGGTGGACGTTTCGGGATCCATGCGCCGCGCGAACAAGCTGCCGTTGGTGAAGAAGGCCCTGGCGATCCTGACGGAGTCGTTGCATCCGGAGGACCGGGTCGCCATCGCCGTCTATGCCTCGGAGCGGGGACTGGCGCTCGACTCGACCCCCGTGGCGGCGCGGGAAGCGATCTTGCAGTCGCTCGATCGGCTCGAGGGCGGGGGCTCCACCGATGGGGGAACGGGCATTCGCCTGGCCTACTCCGTGGCCCGCGACCACTTCATCGAGGGGGGCGTCAACCGCGTGGTGCTCTGCACAGACGGCGATTTCAACGTCGGGATCACCGACGCAGGTGAGCTCGAAAAGCTCATCGCCCAAGAGGCGGAGAGCGGCGTGGAGCTGACCGTGCTCGGCTTCGGCGCAGGCTCTGTGTCCGGGGATGGCCGCATGGAGGCGCTTTCGAATCGTGGGAACGGCAACTACGCGATGATCGATTCGGAGCTCGAGGCGCGCAAAGTCCTCGCTACGGAAGTGGGCGGGACGCTATTGACCGTCGCGAAGGACGTGAAGATCCAGGTGGCCTGGAACCCCGAGCTCGTGGGCGCTTTCCGCCTGATCGGCTACGAGAACCGGATGCTGACCCACGCGCAGTTCCTGGATGACAAGAAGGACGCAGGGGAGATCGGCGCGGGCCATGGGGTCACCGCTCTCTACGAGGTCGTCCCGGCAGCGAAGCCTGAGCTTGTTGGGCAGCTAGGAGCCCTCGACGAAGCCGAGGCGCCATTGCGTGCCAGGCTAGACGCTGGTCTTGGCGCGGGTGGCGGCGGCAAAGCCGATTCGGCCCCCGATGCGTTCGTGGGAGAAGGGCTCCTCGAGGTTCGACTGCGCTACAAGCAACCGGCAGGGACGCAGAGCGTTGGCTTCTCCGTCAAGGCCATTGACGAAGGAGCTGGCTTCAACGGTGCGCCGGAGGACCTGCGCTTTGCGGCGTCGGTGGCGGCTTTCGCCATGATGCTCCGCGGATCGGAGTCCGTGGATGGACTGAGCCTCGAAGACATCCGCAGCTGGAGCCTGGAGTCGAAGGGCGCCGATCCCGGTGGACTTCGCGAGGGCTTCATACAGATGGTGGAGAGCGTGATCGACCAGGGCAAGCGCGCGGGCGGTCGATGAATCACGTCGGCTGAGAAGTCGGCTGGGAAAAACGACATCACGCGAGGGGCACGGGGGCCGCTCGCGTGATGGCTAGACTGTCGGAGCTCTCCGGATCTCGTCCGGATCATCCTTGGGTCAGGGCGCCGGAGTGCCGCGTCCCCTCGCCATGAAGGCTCCGATGGAGGCCAAGGCCGCCAACAGCATGCCTATCCACGCCGTGTCGTACGGCTTGGCGTCGGGCGCCGCTTCTTCGGTGGCCGTGGGCGAACGGCCCGAATCTTCTGTGCCAGGGGAATCAACCGTTCGCAGTGGCGAGTCGAAGCGCTGGTTGCTGTCGTACATCGCGATCTGTCGCTCGTAGACCTCCTTCTCGTCCACTTGAGCGGGCAGGTAGCTTCCGCGCTTGGCGGCGTGCAGCCCCTCGCGGAAATCATTGTCGGCCTGGCCGAGCCCGACGATGTCGAGGGGATCACCTGGGTGAATCGCCTCGCGGTTGCGCCGGGACATGAGATCCATGGCTTCGATCGAATCTGGATCGATGGTGAATTCACCGTCCGTCACCTGGTGCTGCCCGAAGGCCGTGCCCGTAAGCACGGTGGCGGCCAACATCGAGATCAGGGCCGAGCGCTTGCCTTTATGGGTGGGGGTCATAGCTGGGATCATCCTTAGGGTGCCGCCTGGAACGGATCAGCGTCGAGGCGCCGCCACTGAATCGTCTCCATGGGCTCGAGCACGTAGGGCAGTAGGCCCCCGCCGATACCGCTCGCTCCACCGAGGAGCCTTGCGTCGTGGTTGAAGTTCAGGGACGGCGTGCCGTACACGATGCTCTCGTTACGGCAGACCATGGCGCCGTTGATGGTCGCCGGCTGCGATCCGAACACCACCCAGGAGAGTGCGTGGTTCGTGTAGAACGACGCGTCCAGGTGGTTGGCGTACATGGAGGCGATATCCCGGTAGTTGGAGTAGCCGCCGCTTGGCATGTTGCCTTCCCAGTGCGCCGGGTCGAGCGGCGCTTGGAAGTTGAAGTCCGATACCGTCAGGGTCGCGTCGTACTGGCCATCGCCGTCGATGTCTTCGCCGGTTCCCGGGATCCTGTCGCCGACGTTGAAACCGTTCGGGATCAACCCAAGGGCGGCATCCGCCATCGAGTAGATCTCGGTCGTGAAGATGCCGTCGCCTTCGAGGCGGTCGTCATCGGCCGTCCCAGAGATGCCGTCGCGGCCCCGTGAGGTGTTCGGGATCTGGTCGGCGCCGGAATCCTCCGCAGAGGCATTCATGGACGAGGCAAGCCAATGGCCGACATACCGCGTCCAGTTGCTGTCCGTGAAGTCGCCGATCACGACGTTCTCACGGGCGAAGAGCCCAAGGAAGTCGGCGTTTTGGTTCGCGGTGACCCACGCGGCGATGTCCGCGTCTGAGTTGCTCGCCGGGCGATCGCTTCCGGGTGCGTTGACGTACTCGATCGAGTCAGGAACGTAGACGTTGCCGCCCGCGTAGATCGCGCCATGACCGGTCACGTAACCACTCAGCATCACATCACCGCGCACGACCACGGGGCCGTCCAGGACGATGGGGTCTGCGAGGGTGCCGTGCAGGAAGAGGTGGTCGGACTCGCCGGAGTCGTCTCCGACCACTCCGTTGGCGACGGTCGTCCCGCCCACGGAGATCGTCGCGCCGTCGTCGATGGCGCGGGTCTCGTATTCCGTAAGGTCGGAGAGGTTCGGCATCTCGACCGGGTCCTCGAAGTCGAACTGGTAGTCGGTGTCGCCACCGAGGCCCTGCACGCGGCTTGCGCCGACGATATCCCACGAGGAGAAGACGCCGCCATCGGAGTTGCGATCTCCCATGCTTGCGGTGCCGCCACTCCAGTTGACGTCGTCATAGGTGGGCGAGCCGGTGACGGTGGCGCGGTAGCCGCCCATGTCCATCTGGCCGTTGCTTCGGGCGTTGCCCCGCACGTACGCGGAGTTCGCATAGAGCCAGCCCCAGTTGTTGACGAAGTAGGCTGAGTCAAAGACCGAGCTTGGCTCGAGGCCGACGCTGACCGTGACTTCGATCGTGTCGCGGGACTGCAGCTGCTCGCCGGGTCTCAGGTTGGCCGGGGCGGCGGGGATGTAGCCCGTCGAGGTGATCCTGATGGCCATCTCGGTGGGGTTGTCCCGCACCAGCTCCATGGACGTGGTGTACTCCCCGACGTTGGCACCGTTGGCCATCATGGGCTGAGTCGTGAACGTCTGCTGCGTGTCGCCGCCCGAGAAGAGCGCGCGCACGCCGGCGAGTGGGTTCTGGATCGACATCTTCTTGGCGGCGTTGGCGATCGAGGCCTTCGTCGCTTCGACCCCCGACTCCGCGAGGGCGGTGGCCCGCACATCGTCCATGGAGCGGCGAGACGCCTTGATCTCGACGCTCGAGAGCTGCGTGGACGCGAGGACTAGGCCCGCGACCGCGACGAAGACGACCATGGTCGCCACGAGAGCGCTGCCGCGTTGGTCCTTGCGGGCGCCGCCGTGGCGGCGCCCCACGCCGAACCGATCGCGCGTGGAATAGACTGCACAGGTCTCTCCCACGGCTGGTTGCATCGCTGCGCTATTGGTCGCGCGTGCGAACATCGAATTCTTCATTCCGGATACCCTCTTTGCCCTGGGTCGTGAGTTCCACGACCCATACATCCCCAGCCTCCGTCACGCTGAAGTGCGTGACGTTTTCGGCCAGGGTTGTTGAATGTTGCACCGTGCCGTCCACGTCCAGAATGGACCGAACGAGCGACGCGTTACCTTGTGTCATGGTCCCTTGAGTTGGTGCGTCGACGCCGTAGCGGATGGACCATCCCTCGCGGCTGCACTCCGACTCGTCGATGCTGATCTCGCGGTCGTAGGCGCCCCAAGCGGGGTTTCCGCCGGTTCCTGCGATCGCGGTGCAGAACTCGAGCTGGGAGAAGCCGGCCTGCTGGGTCACCTCGATGGTGGATCGCTGCGCGGCCTTCAGCTCGTCCACGAAGACGGCCGTCAGGTCCCGCAGGTCCTTGTTGGCCTCGCTGGAGTTCACGACCGTGTCAAAGGACTGGTCGCTGGCACGCATACCCATGCTCAGCACGTATCCGACACCCGTGAACATCGTGCTGGCGAGGATGACCTCGATCAGCGACATGCCCTTCCGGTTGCCGCTCCTTGCGCCCAGGGAGGGCGCCGCATAGCGATTGGGTTGGAAGAGCTTCATAGAACGGCTTTGAGTGTGTGAACGGTGGCGACGGCGCCGCTGGTGGTTTGATCCACCAGGCGCAGCTCGAGCTGCAGCAGCTGGACCGAGCTGTAGAAGCACGTGATCTCGACCCGGAACTTGGCGTCGTTCCAGCTGTCGGAGCTGAAGACCCTCTGGCCGTTCATGGCGAGTAGCTCGTCCGTCGTGAGGGACGCCATGTCTTCCTGGACCGATTCCAAGAAGACGGCTCCGCGGACCAGCCGCTTGGAGGCTTCGCTCGATTCGACGTTCTCACCCATGGCCGCCGCCGAGGCGAGCAGCAGGACCGCGATGATCCCTGAGGCGATCACCAGTTCGATGATGGTGAGGCCCGCCCGGGCGGCCTTAGGGATGCGGCCAAGCACGGGTTGGGGGCCCGAGTCGGCGTGGTGAGACCGTGAACGGAGTCGTTCAGCAGTTCGATTGTGGGGGGTGAGGCAAGCTTTCATGGCGCGTGGAGGATCCTTCGTCGCACTTGCCCCGCGCTCTGGATCTGGAAAGGGAGTTCCTATCCATTGTTCTCGGTATGCGAAGGTTCCTTCCCGATGGGAGACTGTCGCCCATGGAATTCGGCCGCCTCCCGAACATCGACTCCGTCGACTTCACCCTTCCCGATCACCGCGCCGGGCTTCAGGGGTTCCAGGGGTCCTCCCCATGCCCCGGGGACGGGCCCGCCTGCGCTGTCCGTCTCGGAATGGCGAGCTGGGCAGACGCCGGCCTGGCCAAGCGCCTTGGGGCGAGCGTCACCCCCGGGGGGACCGTCAAGCGTGGGCTCCAGAGCTACGCCTCGGCGATGCCGGCCATCGAGCTCAACACGACGTTCTACGGGTACAGCCGAGAGCGCTTCGAGAACTGGCGGGATCAGGTGCCCCGGGGCTTCCGATTCAACCCAAAGCTCCCCCGAGCCATCACGCACGAGTTGGGGCTAGGGGAGTGCGAGGTGGAGATGGGCCGTTTCGTGGAGTGCACCGAGGCCCTTGGCGAGCGGCGCGGCTGCCTCTGGCTTGCACTTCCACCCTACGTCGGCCCATCCGAGTTCACGGCGCTGCGGGATTTCGTCGTCCGTTGGCGCCCGCTGGTGCCGCTCGCCATCGAAGTGCGCGAGGCGCGCTGGTTCCGGGGCGCGGTGTTCCAAGACCTGCTCTCGCTTCTGGTGGACCATGACACGACGTTCATCATCACGGATGCCGCGGGGCGCCGGGATGTGCTCCATATGCGCGTCACGTCCCCGCGGACCATGATTCGTTTCGTTGCGAACGGCCTTCATCCGACCGACTTCTCCCGACTTGACGATTGGGCGAAGGTGTTGGGGAGTTGGGCAGAGAACGGGCTCCAGGAGGCCCAGATGTTCTTTCACCAGCGCGACGAGGCTCAAACCGTCGATCTCGCCGATCACATGGAGCGGCGCTTGTCGGCCCTTGGCCTCGGGTCCTTGCAACCTTGGCGGGAGGGCACGGGGTACGGTGCGGCCGGGACGCAGCTCGACTTGTTCGGGGGGTGACGGCATCGGTTATCTTGGGGGCCCGAAAGTGGGCGCCGCGACGCGTCCTCCGATCACGCCGTAAGAACGGCAGCGAAGAGCCTCATTAGAGACCTGCGATGAAGTGGAAAGGTAGACGCCAGAGTGAGAACGTTGTGGACCTCGGCAGCGGCGAGAAGGGCCCCCGTGGCAAGAAGGCCGCCGTGGGCGGCGGCATCGGCGTCATGATCATCGCGGCGATCGCCCTGCTGATGAACGGCGGCGATCTCACGCAACTCTTGAGTTTGTTCACTTCCCAGGCCCAGGGCGGCGGAACCCAGACCCAGGCGGGCGGTGGCAGTGATGTCCGCGAGAACACCCCGAAAGAAGAGGAGCTCCTGGCTTTCGTCAAGACGGTCCTGGCTGACACGGAGGACGTGTGGATCCCGATCTTCGAGAGCATGGGCAAGCGCTACGAGCTCCCCGTGCTCAATCGTTTCATCGGAAACGTCGACTCGGCCTGCGGCTATCAGACGTCGGACGTGGGGCCGTTCTACTGCGGCGCAGATAAGAACATCTACCTGGACCTGGCCTTCTTCGATGACCTCGACAAGCGCCACGACGCGGCCGGGGACTTTGCCCAGGCGTACGTGATCGCCCACGAGGTGGCGCACCATATCCAGAACATCCTCGGTATCTCGTCCAAAGTGGGCATGCAGAAGCAGCGCTCGGACGAGCGGGTGCGAAATCAACTTTCAGTGCGCCAGGAGCTGCACGCGGACTACTTGGCGGGTGTCTGGACTCACCACATCCAGGCCACGAAAAATGTCCTGGAGCCCGGCGATCTCGAAGAGGCTCTCAACGCCGCCTGGCAGATCGGCGACGACACCCTGCAGAAGCGCGCCGGCGTGCGGGTTCGGCCCCATGCTTTCACCCATGGAACCTCGGCCCAGCGCCAGAAGTGGTTCAAGGCGGGCTTCCTCTCCGGCGACATGAACGCGGGGCTCCAGCTTTACGAGCTCCAGTACTCCAAGCTGTAGATGCTGCGAAGGTGCGTCCCCGGGGCTTCGCAATGCGAAAGCCCCTGGGGGCACCCGACAGGAGCTCCACCATCGACCAATGAAATCATTTGAACTTCCAGACGAGCTCCTCGACGCCCCGATCCAGGGCAACGCGCTAGGGAACGCTGCGACGCTCCGCGCCGCCCTCGGCCAGAGCCCCACGATCGTGATGTTCGTGCGGCACTTTGGCTGAACGTTTTGCCGACGCGACGTTGAGAACTTGCGCCTTCGGGCGGAGGAGGAGGGTTTTCCCAACACCCTCCTGGTCCACCAAGGCACTCCCGACGAGGGAATGAAGTTCCTGACGAAGCGTTGGCCCGGGGCGCGTGCCGTCTCCGATCCTGACAGGCGGCTTTACTCCGCGTTTGGACTGGCCCGCGGGAGCGCGGGGCAGCTCTTTGGGCTGCCCGTTTGGGCCAACGCGATCAAGGCGGTGCGCTTCGGCGTTGGCGTGACAAAGCCTGTCGGTGATCCGTTGGTCTTGGCCGGTAGCTTTGTCGTCCATGGTTCGCATGTCCTGGCGTCCGATCGGGCGGCCCACGCGGGTTCCATTCCCGACCTGACGGAGCTTAGCCGCATTGCCAAAGCACACATGCCGGGCGCGCCCGCATGAGTCGTCCTGACCTGGCGGCAACGGGCGACGTCCCGACCGTGGTCTTCCTGCCTGGCAATGGGCACGTGGAGGAGCGTCTCGCGCCGGCGCGTGAGGCCATCGCCGCTGGTTCGTCCGAGGACTCCTTTCACCTGCGTTCTGTGCACTATGACACGGGGCTTGGGTCCTTCGAGGAGCTGCTCCAGAGCGTTGCTGCAGAGATCCAAGGGGCTGACCTGGTCTACGGCACAGGGATCGGCGGACTGGTGGCTCTCGCCCTTCGTGCGCGCGGTGTGACCCAGGTCCCCATCATTCTCCAGGGGCCGGTCCTTTGGGGGCTTGAGACGCGGCGTTTCCCGAAGCTCATGCGACTTCCTGGAATGCCGAAGCTGCTCGTTTTCATGCTCAAGCGTCCGTCCGTGCGCAGACGCTTTGAGCGCAAGCATTTCGAGAAGCCGTTACGGGAGGGCCTGGGCGCTCCATTCTTTGGGGGGTACGGCGATAGCCGGGCTTTCGCGAAGTGGTTTCGGTGGCTCACCCCAGCGCTCCTTCGCCAGCTGGAACCCAAGCTCCGCGGCCGCGCGGATCTGATCGACGGCTGCCGCGTCTGGTGGGGCGATCGCGATCACGTCGTGGATCTTCGTGAGCTACGGCTCACCGAACGCCGTCTGTCGCTGACGTTCCCCCTCCGAAGGTTCCCGGATTGGGGTCACTATCCCATGATCGATCAACCGACCGAGTGGGTCTCGGAGGTCAAGCGTGTCCTGGCGACGACTCGCTGAGTTTCGCGACGCCCGCGTCGGGAAGATCCACCGTTTGAAACGGGCCAGCGCAAAGGGTCTCGAAGTCCCTCCCACCCGTTGGGCGCGGCTCACACTCCCGCTGGATGAAGGGGGCCTGCCCGATGGGATCACCGCTCCGTTCATCGTGCGCTCGGCGTCCACGGAAGAGGACCAGGCGAGCGGGACGGCCGCCGGTAAGTTCGAGAGCGTCGTGGTGCAGCGTGGGGATCCAGGGGAGTTCGCCGCCGCCCTGCGGCGCGTCCTGGGATCGATGGGCGGCGCGGGCTACGTGTTCTGCCAACCCCGCATGGAGGCCGTCTTCGCCCAGGGCGGAGCGAGCGACGGGGACGCACGCGGCGGTGTCCTCTTCTTCGACGGGTTCTTCTACGAACGCACCGAATCACGGGGGCACAACCGGGCCCTCACGTCCGGCGAGGAGCGCGGTGAGGTGAAGAGGGCGGACCTGGTCCGCGGTGAGCCATTCTCGGATTGGCTTCGGACTTTGGGTCGAGCGTTCTTCGCCGAGCTAGGCCAGGGCGGAGCCCTCGACGTGGAGTACGCCCGCGCGGGGGATCGGCACGTTCTCTTGCAGGCGCGTCCAGCGCGATTTGAGGTGCAGCGAAATCCGATCCTGAGCCTCGCCAACCACCGTGAGATCCTCGGCGAGTTGCCCAGCCCTTGGATCGTCGACGCCCTCTGCCAAGCGGGGCAAGGGGCCCTCGAAGAGTTTGCCCGCGTCGACCCAGAAGTCGGAACCTGGAATGCGGCCTACGCGGAGGCCCACGGTGGCCGGGCGTGGTTGTCGTTCTCGTTCTTCTTTCGACTGATGGACCATTGGGGACTGCCGCGGACGATGGTGACGGAGGGCGTGGGAGGTGAATCCGGGAGCCCCCTGGATGGCAGGGTGCATCCCTTGCGGATGGTGCGGAAGTCGCCCCGACTGATTCGACTTCAGCTGCAGAATCGAGCGGTCATGCGGCGCATACCTGCGGGACTGGCGGAGCTCGATCGGCTGATCGGGAAGAGTGAGTCGATCGACGATTGGTTCCAAGCGACCGTCGCAGGGCTGAGCCTGGCCCTGCGAACGAACTTCGCCATCAATGGCGCGCTATCCGGGGCCGTTCGCGTGCGCCGCGCCCTCCGTGTACGCGGCCGCGCCCGGGTCGTGACGGAGGACATGATGCGTGAGTACGAGGGGCTTCGGCACCTGCCGCGCGCGTCACGCGCCGAGGCGCTCGCCGACTGGCTCGAGCGGTTTGGGCACCGCGGCCCACTGGAGAGCGACCCCATGCAGCCGCGTTTTGCCGAGATGGAGTCCGCGTTGCTTGCGGATCTTGAGGGAGCCCCCGAGAACAGGGCCGCCCTGGGCGGATCGGTGGAGCCGGGGTCTGTTGAGACTGAGCCAACGACGGGCGGACTTTGGTTTCGCCTCGACCGCGTGCGTGAGGAATTCCGCGACGAGCTGATGAAGCGCTGGGCCCGGTTGCGCGCCGGCATCCTGCGCGCCGCCGGCCCCTTCGTCGCGGCGGGCAAGCTCGGCGCAGCGGGGGACGTGTTCTTGTTGGAACAACACATGCTTGGCTCCCCCGATCGGTGGAAGGAGTGGCTCGAGGAGAGCCGTGCGCGGCGAGCGGTGCAATGGCT
>OJFX01000611.1_pt1 | contig 13172 bp, 9 predicted proteins | sample 1594171 | NCBI WGS metagenome assembly OJFX01 (sample SAMN05416840, study PRJEB24817) | seawater metagenome | isolation source: Sea water | place: Canada:Atlantic | collected 2013-07
CTGCATATCGTCGGCAGCGTCAGATGTGTATAAGAGACAGGTCCCCATCCACGATCCCTCCTCGTCTCCCTCGGGATCGGTCTTGGGCTTGGTCTCGCTGCGTGCAACGGGACGATTCCGGATGTGGCAGGGGAAGGCTCGGAAGGCGGCGTGGGCTCCAAGTCCGAGGGGCGCGCGCTCTTCCGCACGGGCACCTTTGGTACAGAAGGCTACTGGAGCGAGGCCGTGGGACTCGGCGACGGCCTGTCCGCATCGGGCTTTACGATCTTCGACGCCTTGGGCCTCGGCATGCAGATCGACGGGAGCGCCATTGGCGGGCTCGGCGTGCGCATTGCGGATGAGCTAACGACCGACCTCAGCCCAGGGAACGCTCCGACTCTGCGGGAGCCGGAGCGCTTCATCGATGCCTTGCAACGGGGAGCCATCGTGGGGCTCACGGTGGTGGATACCAACGGGGACGAAGCCCTCGATATCGCGAGCGGCGACCGGGTGGGCGTGACGTGCGCGCTCTGCCACAGCATCGTGGACGGAGCCGACTACGCCGGCGACCTTGCGATGCTTCCAGGATCCGTCGGCGCACGCGTGGACGGCCCAGCCCCTGACCAACTGAGCGTGGCGGGGCTCTTCGCGGAGGCATCCAATTCGCGCGCTCTCCTGCCCTACCTTCCGCTTTCCCACGGCACGATCGGCGGCGAGCCCATCAGCCGCACGGGGAGCTTCGCCTCCCGCGCCTCCTCCGAAGCAGAGATCGACGCACTCCTGCGCGACGAATCCGCGTTCCCGCGGGGCCAATGGGACATGATGCCCGACGGCATCGGCGCACCTGTCATAATGCCGGCCCTCTACGACATCCGCCGCTCCGCCCCTTACGGTGTGGCCGGCGAATTCGCCGAGCCCACCGACGCCGTCAACGCCCACCTGACCCTCGGCCTCGACCCGACCACGCTCCTCACGATCCCGGGCACGATCTTCATGGACGGCCTCGCCCCCGGCATCGGCGAAGAAGTCCGCACGGCCTTCGACGGAGTCATCATGGACACCGGCGTCCTCGCGCCCGCCGGCGGCTTCCCCTACGTGAACGCGCCCCAGTCCGGCACGCCGGGCCTCCCCGCGACGCCCGTCGGCCTGCGTGCCGAATTCCGCCCCCTGTCGCTCGTTTCCGCCTACCTCTCGGGTCTCGTCCCCATGGCCCCCGAGGCCGGAGACCCCGCAGCCGTCGTCCGCGGCGAGTCGATCTACTTGGCCAACTGCGCCAGCTGCCACGGCGTCGACCTGGGGGCCGGCGTCCTCCCCTCGGTGCCCCTCGCGTCGCTGCTTGGCAACTACACCCCGACGACGCTCCTCGCCCGCGGCTTTCCCTACACCGACGTCCTCGACGACCGTCTCACCACCTTTGACGATCGCCTGGTGCTCTTCGACCACGTCTTCACCCAGAACCCGATCCCCGCGGCCGGTCGCACGATCCCCACGCCCCACCTCATGGGCCTGCACCTGCGAACCCGCCTCCTCCACGACGGCTCCGCCGCCTCCCTCGACGACCTGCTCGACTCCGTTCGCGGCGCCGGCGCCCCCCACGCCTTCTATGTGGATGGCCAGTCCCGCACCGACCTCGTCGAGTTCCTGACCCGAGACTGATCGTCCCTCCAGCGGCCCGTTTCCCGCCCCGGCGTATTTGTTGCCTGGGCACCGGGACCAAGGAGCGCATTGAGCCGTAGGCTGCGTGCCTCGGCCCATGCTGCCCCCCCCTTCTAATCCAACTGCTGCCTTCGCCCTTGCGGGCGATCCGGTCAGCTACCTTGCAAGTTGGCTCGCCGTGCTCGGTTGGTCGGGCAATGCGTTCTACTTCTCGCGGTTCCTGGTGCAGTGGTGGCTCTCGGAGAAGGCCGGGAGGAGCTTGGCGCCGCCGATCTTCTGGTGGCTGTCCTGGCTGGGGGCGGCTTGCCTGGGGTGCTACGCATTCCTGAAGGGCGACGGCCCGATGCTCGTGGGATACTCCCTGACCTTTGTGATCTACGGGCGCAACCTCTCCATTCAACACATGGGCCCGCGGGCAGGCAGACTCGGCCCGATCCCCGCTTTGGCCCTCGCGGCGGCGGGCGCCGCAGCGGTGATCTACTTCGGTGCCATCCCGTCCAAGGACAACGCCGCGCCAAGGCTCTGGCTAGCCATCGCGTTCTGCGGCCAGATCATCTTCACCTCCCGCTTCATCGTCCAATGGTTCGCGACCGAGCGCACGGGCAAGGTGGACTTCCCGGTGTCCTTCTGGTGGATGAGCCTCGTGGGCAATATCGCCCTGCTCGCGTACTCCATTCGCATCGCTGACCCGGTCTTCATCGCGGCCTTCGCCATGGGCCCCCTCGTCCAGATCCGAAACCTGATGCTCATCTACGGGCAGCCGAAGGCCATCGCTGAGCCAGTGGCTGCCCGCACCGATTAGGACGCGTCAGGGGGTTGGGAGGACGTGCTAGCGAATCGCCCTTAGACTCGGACGGATTCGAAGCGTTCGATCGCTGGGCCCTGGTCCACGAGGAAGTCCAACGCGTCCCAGCCCTTTCGCAGGCAGCGCCGCTCAAACGCTGGTAGTTCAAAGGCTGCGGCCCAGCCCGAAGTAGAGCGCACTTCCCCTGCATCGATATCCACTTCGAGGGAGTCGCCCGCCGCGATCCCCATGAGCTCAGCGTGCACGCTGGCGGGAATCCGCACGGGCACAAAGCCGTTGCCAAAGGCGTTCTTCTCGAAGATGTCGGCGAAGGACGGAGCGATCACGCAGCGGAAGCCGAACTCCATGAGCGCCCAAACGGCGTGCTCGCGGGAGGAGCCGCAGCCGAAGTTCGCTCCGGCGATGAGGATCGGCGAGGCCACGCCCCACGCTGCCGCAAGGGCGCTTGCAACGCGGGCCTCGTGGTCGCGCCAATCCCGGAAGAGGTGTTCCCCCAGCCCATCCCGTTCGATGGTCGTGAGGAAGCGCGCCGGGATGATGCGGTCGGTGTCTATGTCCTGGTGATCGAGCACGCAGGGGACGCCGGTGATTCGTTGAATGGGTTCAAACATCGGGTTTCTCGTTCAGACGTGCAGTCGGGGATCGGCGATGACGCCCCGGATGGCGGACGCGGCCGCCGTGGAAGGGCTGGAAAGGAAGGTGATGGAGCCGGGCCCTTGGCGGCCCTCGAAGTTCCGATTGCTGGTGCTGAGGGCGCGCCCTCCGGGGGGCACGACGTCGCCGTTCATGGCGATACACATGGAGCACCCGGGCGCCCGCCATTCGGCCCCCGCACGAGTGAAGATCTCGGCCAGCCCCTCGGCCTCCGCCGCCCGCTGGACGGCGCGGCTGCCGGGCACCACGAGCGTGCGCACCCCGTCGGCCACGCGGTTCCCGTCGAGGATGCGCGCCGCCTCGCGAAGGTCACCGATGCGCCCGTTCGTGCACGAACCAATGAAGACCACGTCGATCGACTGGCCCGCAAGGGACGCCCCGGGCTCGAGGCCGGTGTAGGCGAGGGCGCTTTCCTGGGCGCGGTTTGTGGGCCCGGGGATCGCGCCGTGGATCCCCGTGACCATGTCGGGACTCGTGCCCCAGGTCACCTGGGGCGCAAGGGCCCCCAGGTCGAAGCTCAGGGTCGCGTCGAAGACGGCGCCTTCATCGCCCTGCAGAGACCGCCATTGCTCTGTCAATCGCTCCTTGGCTTCGCCCATGGGCGTGCGTGGTCGCGACTCCATATACGCGATCGTCCTCTCATCCGGCGCGATCAAACCAGCCCGCGCGCCGGCCTCGATCGAGAGATTGCAGAGGGTCATGCGGCCTTCCATATCGAGGCTACGCACGGCGCCTCCCCGGTACTCCACCACGTGTCCAGCGGCACCGCCGGCCCCTGCCTCCCCGATCCAAGCGAGGGCGAGGTCCTTCGCGGAGACGCCCGCGCCGAGGGTTCCAGTCAACTCCACCGCCATGGTCCTAGGCCGTTGCTGCAAGAGGCACTGCGTACCGAGCACATGGGCGACCTCTGACGTGCCGATCCCAAAGGCCAGGGCCCCCACCGCGCCGTGGGTGCTGGTGTGACTGTCGCCGCAGACGATCGTCGATCCCGGGCGCGTTACGCCGAGTTCGGCGGCCACAACGTGCACGATGCCCCGCGCCGGATGCTCGCGGCCGCAGAGCTCGATGCCGTGGCCCGCGCAGTTCGCCTCCAGGGTCTTCACCTGAAGCTCCGCGGCGCCGGCCAGCCCGGGCCACTCCCCCCCGGCCAGGGGCTCCGTCGTCGGCACGGCATGGTCGATCGTCGCGAAGGTCTGGTCCGGCCGGCGAACGGAGAGGCCACGCTCCCGTAGGACGGCGAAGGCCTGGGGCGAGGTGACTTCATGAAGAAGGTGCGTATCCACGTAGAGCACGTCGGGTCCGCCTGCCTCTCCAGGAACGACCACGTGGGCGTCCCAGATCTTCTCTATCAGGTTTCTTGGTGTTGGCATGTGAATTCTCACGCGCGGAAGCGGGCGCAGCTGGCCCAGTTGAGGGCGGGTGTCTGAACGGAATGAGAGGGGGTCGCGTCGCCTGCGCAACCGTCAGGTAAGGCGCGCACGAGGTTCATGAGATCGGCGTCCATGACCTCCTGGCCCGAATCGGCGAGGCCCTTGAACTCGCGGAAGAGAACGGCCACTTGGCCCTCCCCCAGCTCGATCCCAAGCCGCCCGAGGCGTGCGACGACGGCGTGCGTCCCGCTGTGCTTGCCGAGCACGATCTGGCCAGGCTCGGCCCCCACGTCCTCCGCGCGCACGACTTCATACGTCCCCCGGTGGGCGAGCACACCGTGCTGGTGGATCCCCGCCTCATGGGCAAAGGCGTTGGCCCCAACGATCGCTTTGTTGGGTGGGACCTTTGAACCCGTCACCGCGGCGAGCAGTCGGCTGACCGAACAGAGCTTGGTGGTATCGAGACCGTGATACGTCGATTCAGGACGGGCCCGAAGCGCCATGGCGACCTCCTCCAGGGCGGCATTGCCGGCGCGCTCGCCGATGCCGTTGATGGTGCACTCCACCTGACGGGCGCCGCCGCGCACCGCGGCGAGGCTATTGGCCACAGCGAGGCCGAGGTCATCATGGCAGTGCGCCGAAAGCACGGCGGTGCCAGCCGCTGCGCGCGCGTCCCGAAAGAGCTTCTCCACTTCATGGGGTAGGGCGTAGCCCACGGTGTCGGGCAGATTGATGGTCGATGCCCCCTCGTCGACCGCCGCCTCCACGACCTCGCACAGGAACTCCGGCTCGGTACGCGTGGCGTCCTCGGCGGAGAACTCCACGTCCGCACAGAGCGCCGCCGCGAGCCCCACGCCAAGCCGGACACGCTCCAGCACCTCCGCCCGCGTGGCACCCAGCTTGTGCTTGCGGTGCAGCGGACTGGTCGCGATGAAGACGTGAAGGCGCGGGCGCCTCGCCGGCTCCAGCGCGCCCCACGCCCGGTCGATATCGGCCGCGCAGCACCGGGCCAGGGCTGCGGTAATGGGGCCCTCGACCGCCGCCGCCACGGCGCGTACGGCTGCGAAGTCGCCGGGCGATGCCGCGGGGAAGCCCGCTTCGAGCGCGTCCACCCCTAGCGCCTCTAGGGCACGGGCAAGGCGCACCTTCTCCCCGGCCGCCATGCTGAAGCCGGGCGCTTGTTCCCCATCGCGCAGGGACGTATCAAAAAGCAAGACCCTCTCGCCCTCGGTCGTAACCGGTGGAGATGTCTCCGCTCTGGATGCAGTCGTTCGTGGCTGTTGGTCGCTCATGGCGCCCAACCCGGCGGGGACAAGACCTGACAACGAAAAGGCCCGCTCCCTCGCGGGGCAGGCCTCCTTTTGGTCGTCGGTTCTGGCCGTTGCCAGTTCGTCCGTGATCTAGAGTCCTACGCCGCCGTCCCCGCCTAGTAGTAGGAGGAGGCCAAGGGGTAGGAGTAGGGTCACGTTGGCGAACGTGCTCGCTGGCGTCTCGTTCAACGCCCCGCGCTCGCAGGCGATGGCACACGTCACGGCGTGCCGAGATCCACATCGAATCTCGGTCAGCTGCGTCGTCGGAAGTTGACGGTGCCCGTCCATGCCCCGGACGGTACGCAACGGCCGCAGCATGTCAATTGCCTTTCAAACTGACTTCGATGAATGGGCCCGCTTCTCCGTAAGTGTCGGTGGGGGCGTGCGCTTTGCCTGGCGTGGTCAGTCGGGGCCCCGCACGGGGAGGATCCACCCCAACCCACTGTGCCGGAACGGCTAATGAAAGAGCGAACCCAAAGAGAGAGGCCAAGTCGATTGGCTTTCCACCGATCCGGCCCCCGGAAGCACGGCTGAAGCAACCAAGCAACCGCTCACAGCTTCGACCCACTCTCCATCCTCGGGTGGCCTCGCTGCCGATTTACCCAGAACGGCGCGAGTCGATCACGGAGCCGAGCGAGGCCGCGGTAGTACTTGGTCTTCACGGTCGCGGGGCTCAGGCCAAGGGATTCGGCGATCTTCACGAAGGACTGATCTTCAAAGTGACGCTCGCGAACGATGAACGCCTGGGTCCCCTGAAGCCCATCGATGGAGTCGTGCACGAGGCGGTATTCGTCCCCGAGAATCACCGTCGAGTCCTCGGCGTAAGGACCGGAGTCCGCGCCAGGCAAGACCCCCGTGCCCGTCTTGGTTCGGGCCGAAAGAGCCTTGAGGTGCAAACGCAGGGCGAACCCATGGGCCCATCCTTCGATCGGGCACGTGCCGTTGTAAGTACTCAGCTTCGCCCAGATCGCCGCGATGGCTTCCTGGGACGCATCGTCGATGTCGTGGGCCGAAAGCCGCCCACCCATCAACCGATCCCGCGCTCCAATCATCGCCGGAATACGCGCCAGCCGGCTCGCTAGCCTGCGCATCGCGCCCTCGTCGCCCGCGACGGCCCCCCGAACGAGCTCAAGGTCGTCACGGAACAAGACTGGAGCAGGTGTGTGTTCGGTGGTGTGGCGAGTCTTCGGTCTCATGGATACGTCGCTGTTCAGGGAGCACTGTCGCCCCAGGAACAACGGCGTCATCGCCACATCCGTTGCGCGCAAGAACTCAGGCAACTCCAACCTTCTTGCCCCTCGGCGTGCCGCAGGAGGGCCCAATGCCCGCCGCCCCGCCCTCAGATCCGGGGGATCTGAGGGCGGGGCGGCGGTCAGGACGCATGAGCCGAGCGGCCTTGGTCCAGTGGCCCTGGCGAGCATTGGGTGAGGCCCCCTTGCGAAGCGGGCGATCACCGGAGGTGGTCGTCTGACGCCGCTAGGGCGTCGATGGTGGGCAATGGCAGCGGCCGCTCATCAAGATGACGAGCGAAGGGGAAGCGAGCCCCCTAGTAGGAGGTATGGACGGTGCAAACCCAACTGGTACTCAGCTGCCCGATCTCGTTGACGCCCACAAAGTACGTGGACAGATTCGTTCCGACGAGTGTCGGGAACACGAGGGGATCGAGATCGAGCAGGTACTCGAAGTAGGTCTGCCCCGCAGGCGCGTTGCCGATGGACCCGAAGACCCAATCCCCCTTGGGCTTCACAGGCAGCGGGTCGTAGTTCGTCGAGAACCCCATCCAAAGAGGCGAAGCGTCTTGGAGGCCAGTCACCTCGACGTGGATTCGCGTGTCGAGTCCGGTATCGGGGCCGCGGGAAAGGCAGCTGCTCGTTCCAAGCCAACCATAATCATCACTGAGGGACGGGTCGATCGGGGGATCCAACGGCGTACCGACGAATTGGTCGTACGTGCCAGGCATCACCTCTGGATCGATAATACACACGGCATCGGGATCAGAGTTGTTGTCATGATCGAGGCCCATCTGCACTTCGAGGGGAGTTCCCAATCCGTCCCTCAGCATCTGCGGGGCCACGGCGGGCACAAGCGTCGCCCAGTCCTTCTTGTAGACCAAGAAACGGGGGTCCGAAGGTTGCTGGGTCACCGTGGAGAAGACGTAGACGCCGCCATATTCAGAGGTCACAGAGAGGGCGTCAATGTCGTCGGCGGAGTCAGTCAGTCCCATGTCGCTCGCTGGGACATCCTCTGACACGTCCGACCATGTCTTTGAAATGGGGTCCCAAGTGATCTTGTAGATGGTCGCGCCGCTGGTCTCGACACCAGCCACGAGGTCCGCCCCGATCAAGTGGAGATCAGCAGCGCTGTCCTTGGTCACGGAAAAATAGAAGGTCGCGTTGGTCTTCCAGATGACGTTGGGGAACGTGCCTTGGCGGTGGGACAAGACCCCGAGCCCGAAGTCTAGTGCGTCCATATCACGGCTCACGGTGCCTTCAAGCGCGCGAATTCGTGGAGCACCGATCTCAAGGATCGTCTCCCCCAGCAGCGAACTTGCAATCGTGCTGCTCCCCTTGAGGTAGGAGCCGTAGATATCGCTCCCGTGCTCGATGTTTCCGTTCTGACTACGGGTGCGAACGATGGTGTTCGGCCCCCCGATGGTGCCTGAATCCACGGAGAACGCCACTGCTGCCCACAGGCCAGTGATGGCCATATTCCCTGACGTACTCACGTTGGGCATCGGGTTGTCCGTAGACATTGCATCGAGGTGCAAGAACGTGAGCTCCGCGGCGTTCAGATTCTTGAACATCGCCGGGAGGGTGAAGTTCGGCGCCTTGTCGAAGACGACGGGGTCCAGCTCCGTTGGGAATGAATTCTGCCCGTGCGGCCCCTTGACCCGTACCAGGTCGTTATCAAGTGAGGCTGTCTGCGGGTTGGGGTCCTTCCGGAAGGAAACGCCGGCGGCCCAGGTGGAAGCAGTTCCCTGGACCGTGGTCTGAAACCCCTGTGGGCATGCCGCTTCGGCCACGGAAAAGTTCAGGCCGCCGATCGCCAAGGCGATCCCGACGGTCGACCTCGTTGAATTGAGAAGGACTGTTCGCGTCAACTGGTACATGGCTTGCATCTGAAAAGTGTCGATAGAAAGTGAGGTTGATTGATCTTCGTCGCCGGCGAAAAAAAGTCGCGCGGGCTTAATGGTTGGGGGGATCAGCGATCCGTGCCTTGCTTCTCTGTCCGGAGTCCCGAGGCGTCCGGCTCCGTACGCAGCTCGTCGAGATCGCTTCGCGTACTCCGAGCCGAATGCTCATCGGCCAAGTAGCTGAGCAGTTTCTCAAGCTCCGGCGTGGTCCCAGGAGGCAAGAAGCGTCGCGCATTGGTGAGGAAAACGCGTCGAAGTCCTGATAGTCGTGCATGCCGCAGGAGAGTGCCGAACAGGTCACCGTCATCCGTGGCGACAGCTCGGGCGATCTCGAGTCGCGAAAGCACCGGAGCAAGGAACTCCTTCGGGTACTCGGGCCACTTCGGCGCCGTCTTGTCGAATCCTGCCACGGCGCGCTTGGCCATTTCCTGCGCCGCCTCCGCGTCTCCGTCGATCAGCGCTCTGAACGACCTCTCCGCCAGAATCTCGGGGCCGAGCGTCATGGCCCAGAGTCGGCTTCTCTTGGTGCCGCGTCGCGGCGCCTTGGCCAAGAGTGCCTCTGCCTCGTCAAGGTGCGTCCTTTCATCGATGAGAACGCGAATGAGCAGGTATTGCGGCTCGGGGTAATTCGGTTTGAAGGCAATGGACTGCTCCAAGTGGGCGACGGCCTCGGGCATGTCGTCGAGACACCACTTGACCAGCCCGAGATTCTCATGGGTGCGAAAGCTGCCGGGGGCCAGCTCGAGGGCGTCATGAAAGGCATCCTCAGCTTCGGAGAACCTTCGAAGGATGGTCAGCGCCCCCCCTATCTGAAAGGCCGTCTGCGCCGTTCTCCGGGGCCCGCTTGCCTCGATCGCTAGCAAGCGTTCGTAGGCCGATACCGTCTGCGTCCTGACAGTTAGAATCAGGCGCAGGCTTTCGACCCCTGGGTAGCCGTCCAGCAGATCGTTTCCGATCCGCTCCTTGAAGCGGCCATTCTTGCCACCGCGGAAAGCGTGAATGGCGTCGAGATAGAGATCGTCGGGCGTCTTCGGCTCTGGTAGGTCTTCGATATCGAGCGCGTAGGCACCCTGGGCGTCTGAGGACAATGCTGCGTAGCGATCGGCCAGTGCCGATGCGTACTCGGTGCCGATGTCCGCTGCGACCGTTCGCATGTCACTTGCCGCACCCGCCGCGTTTGTGTGATCGAGGCGGAAAGCCATCCTCGTCATGAGGGACGGCAGGGGTGCAGCACGATGTTCGACCATCGTGTTGAGGTACTCCTCAACGGCATCTTTGCCCTCGGCCTCCGTCAGGATTCGGTTGTCGAGACCGCCGTAGATCAGGTTCGGGGGAATGTGGCGCTCGGCCTCGTGGTAAATCCCGAGGTCCTTGGCCGCGCGCTCGAGCTGCACATCCCGCCAGGCGAGACCGCCGCAAGTGGCGAGGACTCCGAGGAGCAAGACCCAAAAGACGGGCATGCGGCGGACCTTGCGCCACGTGCGAGTGACGCGCGAGATCGGGCGAGCCTTGACGGGCTGGTGCACCAGGAATGCCCGGAGATCCGATTCGAGTTCGGCCACCGAGGCGTATCGATCGGACACGCGCCGGGCCATGCCCTTGTCCAAGATGGCCTGGAGATCCCGGGGCATCCCTGGCTCGAGCTTGTACGCCGGCGTCGGGCCATCGGTGATGAGGCTCGCGATGACCTGGGACGGCGTGCCTGTGTAGGGGGCCTTGTCCGTCAGCAGGTGATACAGCGTGGCGGTGAGGCTGTAGACATCGAGGGACGGGCTCGGTGAAGCGTCGTTCGCAAAGGCCTCCGGCGCCATGTACGCCGGGGTTCCAACCGCCGATCCATCGCGGGTGATCGTGTGCTCGTCGGTACGCGCGGCGATGCCAAAATCAAGCAGTACGGGGGTGCCGTCGCGGCGAATGAAGACGTTGGAAGGCTTCACATCGCGGTGGTACACGCCCGCCGCGTGGGCGGCCGCGAGTCCCGAAGCGAGGTCCGCGGTCCAGCGGGTCGCCGCGCGCAGGAAGGTCGATTCGTCCAACCGGCCGCCGGCAAGGGCCGCCGAGACCCAGTCGGTGCTGGCGCGCTGACCGGACTGCGCGAGGTCCGTCGCCGTGTCCAGCAGGCTCCCCAGGGAAGCGCCTTCCAGGAGCTCCATGACCAAGAAAGCCTCACCGTCCTCGGTCCGACCTCGGTCGTAGACCGTGATCACGGACGGGTGAGTGACCGCGGCCATGGCCTCGGCCTCGCGGGTGAAGCGTTGCTCGGCCTCATGGGTCTCGAGGAATCCGCTTCGCAGGATCTTGACGGCGACCTTCCGCCCAAGGTCGAGGTCAGTGGCACCGTAGACGACGCCCATGGCTCCGGACCCGAGACGCTGGTTGAGGCGGTAGCGGTCCGCGAGCACCCGGCCCTTGCGGCGATCGAAGCCAGCGTGCCCCTTCTGGAGCGAGAGAATCTGGCTGCCCGTATAGAGCGACGCGTTCACTGCACCCACGAGGTGTGGGTGGTCGACGCAGAGCTCCTCGAGGTCGAGGATCTCGCCGGCGTCCTGAATGTCCATGGCCTTGGCCACGAGATCCGCGAGGGCGGGATCGTCAAAGATCGCAGGGTCGAGGTTCTGCCCGGAAGTCATGGGCCCACCTCGCCATCCGTCGTGCTGCAGCTTTCGGTGCCGCCGCCCATGGACTTGCGTAGCCGGATCGCCAGGCGTGCCTGGGCCCCGTAGAACGCGCGCCGCGCCGCGTCCCGGGAGCCGTAGCCGAGCTGGTCGGCGAGGTCCTGGAAGCTGACCTCCTGCTCGAGCCGAGCCCGAAGGAGGAGCTGTTCCCGGTCGTCGAAGGTCCTGAGGGCCTGGTGGAATCCCTCGAGGGCCTCGGCATTCGCCGCGGCCTCCAGCGGGTTGGATTCTTCGGACTCCGATTGGCCGAGGAGCACCTCGTCTCCGGAGAGCCGGCCATCCCGCTGGGCCGCTTCGTGGAACCGGATGGCGTCGATCAACCGGTTGCGCACCACCATGGCGAGGTAGCCCGTGAATGCGTCCTCGGTGCTGCCTTGGAACCCGGAAAGGTCCTTCAGGAGACTCCGGAACACGTCCTGGACCACGTCACCGGTGCTGAAGCGCGCGAGCAGCCAGGGTCGGTTCGTCCGGAGGTCCCTGGCGAGACCGGCGTGGACCATGGCTTGGACCTTCCCGTAGAAGCGTTCGAAAAGAACCTCCATCGCGCCCGAGTCACCCAACTGTGCGGCCTCTAGGGTCGCCAAGAAGGTGCTTTCGGAGCTGGGGGGATGCATCGGTGTAATCATGGCCTGAGCGTCGGGGAGGACGCCGTTTGGCCCTCCGTAAGACTACGGCGATAAGTGAGTTGATGCCGCGCGCAGAAAAGAACGAAAGAACTGAGACTAATCCTGGGCCCGTGGAGCGCAGCCACTGGCGCCCCGTCCCAGGGCGCACCCGGTCAACCCACGGCAAAGCGTGACCGGGAGCACGGGATCTCAGTTCTGCCCCGCGGGGGCTCCGCGATCGGCACCAGGATCGATGGCAACCCAGACCCGGGGCACAAGCCCGAGGCCGCCAGGCCATTCGCGGGGTTCCGCCATGGGCGCCGCCCCATCGGGGTGCTTGCCCAGCATTGGGAACCGGCGCAGGGCCCCTGGGCGGCACCATTCACCGTGCCACGGTCTCGCCGGGCGCCGCTCCCGGTGAGGGGGCCCTTCGACCCCGCCGGGGCTACCGGAACAGCAGGATCGGCACGTGGCAGTGCAGCATGATCGACGTCGTGGTGCTGCCCACGATGAAGCGGCGCAGGGAGGAGTGCCCGTAGGCCCCCATGACGACCATGCCGATGCCGTTCGCTTCGACGTACTTGGGAATGGCCTCGCCAGCCGAAGCATCGAGGAAGACGCTTTCGGTCTTGAGGGCGGCCTGGCCGAGGGTCTCAAGGGCCCAGGCCATGTCCTTCTCCGCTTGGGCGCCGCGCTTGCCCGCCATCGTCACGTGGACCTCGAGGTCCTTGAAGAGCGAGGAGCTAGCCGCGAACTCAACGGCCTTGCGAGCACTCGCGCCACCATCGAAGGCAATCATGACGCGCGTGGGTGTCTTGAATTCACGGGAGGCCACGAGCACAGGACGGATGCTCTCGCGGATCACCCGTTCGATCTTGCTACCGAGGTGGTCGGGCGCGAATTCGTGGGACGCGCCGCGCTTGCCGATCACCACGATGTCCGCGTCGGTCTCACGCTCGATGACGGTCTCGACGATGCCCCCGTG
>OJFX01000612.1_pt1 | contig 13161 bp, 11 predicted proteins | sample 1594171 | NCBI WGS metagenome assembly OJFX01 (sample SAMN05416840, study PRJEB24817) | seawater metagenome | isolation source: Sea water | place: Canada:Atlantic | collected 2013-07
TACACACTGCATATCGTCGGCAGCGTCAGATGTGTATAAGAGACAGCCCTTGGCGACCTGACGTCGCTCCAGTCGCGGTGGATGGCACTGATCCTCGGAGACGGTGCGCCGCTCCTCGAGAGGGTCACGCTGATGTGGCATGGCCATTTCGCGACCTCCAACTCGAAGGTGGGCGACGTGCGACTCATGCACCGCCAGAACGAGCTCTTTCGCAACCACGGACTGGGCGACTTCCGAGAGCTCTTCCACCGCGTGGCCAAGGACCCGGCGATGCTCGTTTGGCTCGACGGGAATCAGAACCGCGTCGGCTCGCCGAACGAGAACTACGCCCGCGAGGTGATGGAACTCTTCGGCCTCGGCATCGGGGGGGGCTACACCGAGAACGACATCAAAGAAGCCGCGCGCGCGTTCAGCGGATGGTCCGTCGTTGGACGCAAGTTCGTGTTTCGGAAGGAGCACCACGATGGCGGCGAAAAGACGATCTTCGGCAAGGGAGGAGTGCGCACCGGCGAGGAAGCGATCGAACGCGTCCTCGGGCACCCCGAATGCCCGAACTGGATCGCCCGCAGGCTCCTCTCGACGTTTGTCGCCCACGAGCCCGAGCGCGCCGACGTCCTGCGGTTCGGCAAGCTGCTCGTCCGTGAGGATTGGAACATCGGGCGAACCCTGAGTCGCATCTTCCGTGACCCGATCTTCATGGCCCCTGGCGCCCGCCGTAGCCGGATCGCTTCGCCGGTGGAGCTGGTTGCCCTCGTCACCCTCTCAACGAATTCTGATCTCTCTCCCCTCGATGCCGTGCGCGCCGCCGGTGTCATCGGCCAAACGCTCTTCATGCCCCCTACCGTCAAAGGATGGGACGGCGGACGGAGCTGGATCGACCCGGGCACCTGGGTCGCGCGCCACAACATGCTGTCCGACTTCGCCCTCGCGAAGGGCCTGGACGGCACGAAGGCCTTCGGCAAGGTGAAGAGAAGCGAGGCAGTCGACGCCGTTCTTGCCGTGCTCATGCCGGAGGGCGTTGACCCTCCGATGCGCAAGGCCCTCGAAGCCGCAGCCTCCTCCGCCCATTCCGACGGGCACGCCGTGCACAAGGTTGCCGCGCTCGTGTTCACGTCACCGGAGTTCCACCTCGTATGAAGCAACACCCACTCTCGCGCCGCACCTTCCTCGCAGGCGGTGTCCAGTTATCCGTGCTCGGATCCCTGGCTCCCCAGCTGATGGGCGCGCCGCGCATGGACGGGACCAAAGAGGATCGAATCCTTGTGGTTGTGCAGCTCTCCGGCGGCAACGACGGGCTCAACACGGTCATCCCGTTCAGCCAAGACGCCTACTACCGGATGCGCCCGACCCTGGGCCAGAAGGTCGGCTCCGTACACAAGCTGACCGACCACATCGCCCTGCATCCGGCCCTGGGGGGATTGGCGGAGCTGTACAAGGAGGGCTCCCTGTCGATCGTGCACGGCGTTGGGCACCCGAACTCCGATCGATCGCACTTCCGGTCCATGGAGATCTGGCACACGGCGGAACCCTTCAAACCCGTGGGCCGCGTGGGCTGGCTCGGAAACCTGGCGGACCAGCTCGTCGCGCGCGATCCTGGCTCGCTCCCTGCCCTGTCCGTTGGCGGCCGCGGGAGCGTGCTGTCCATGCGCGGCGCCAAGGCCGTGCCCCCGGCTGTGCCCGATGACCGCGGATTCCGCTTGGCCCATACGTCGAAGCAGCTCGCGAAGGAACGCGACCAGATCGTGGGGGCAGCCCGCAAGGGCACGGGCGACCTCGCCTTCCTGAGATCCGCTGCTCGCACGGCGTACAGCGCGGCCGAGCGCATGTCCCAGGCCACCAGCGCCAAGACGAAGATCGCATTCCCGGGCACCCCCTTGGGCAAAGAACTGCGCCTCGTGGCCCAGCTCATCCGCGGCGAGTTCGGCACGCGGATCTTCCACGTGAGCCTCGGCGGATTCGACACTCACGCCAGCCAGGCCTCGGTCCATGGCGCCCTCATGACCCAGCTCGGAGCCGCGCTCACGGCCTTCCAGAGGGACATCGAAGCCGCCGGCCAGGCCGAGAGGGTCGTGACCATGGTCTTCTCCGAGTTCGGCCGCCGGGCGGCGGAGAACGGCTCCCGTGGCACCGACCACGGCCGCGGCAACCCGGTCCTCCTCCTGGGCCCCAAGGTCGCCGCTCGCCAGTACGGCACCCTGCCCGACATGGGAAAACTGGTGGAAGGCGATATCCCCTCCACCACGGACTTCCGCGGCATCTACGCCCAGCTGGAGCGCAACTGGATGGGGCTCAAGCCATTCTCGAAGGCCAGAATCGACGGGCCTGTGCTCTTCTAGCGGGACTCCCCAGGGGTCCCAGGTTGTTCCTGGGCAATCTACGCTTTACAGGCGGCGCCGGAGGGCCTATCCCTTCGCTCACCAAGCCCCAAAGGACCCCCCAATGACAGCCACCACAGAAGACGTTTACGACCAGCTCCGCCAGGTTTTCGACCCCGAGATCCCGGTCAACATTGTGGACCTCGGACTCATCTATGACGTCAAAGTCGAAGAGCCGACGGTCAAGATCACGATGACCCTCACGTCCCAGTCCTGCCCCGAGGCACGGACGATCCCCGACGTGATGAAGCGCCGCTGCAACACCCTCGAGGGCATCGACGACACCGAAATCGAAATCGTCTTTGAGCCGTCCTGGAGCCCCCAGCTGATCTCCCCCGAAGGCCGCACGGCCCTCGGAATGGAAGACGAGTAGTCGTCGAGCCGCAGTCGTTAGTCAGCTCCGGGAACGGCCCGAGCTGCCCCCAGCGGGGCAGCTCGGGCCGTTCCCAAAGCTGACTAACGACTGCGGCTCAAGGCTCCGTTAGCGATAGCTCGCCTTGACCGTGCCGATGTCGTCGATGTGACCGATCGGCTGCGTGTGGATGCCGGGTGCCACCCTGCGATCCGCCAACGGGCTCACGAGCCGAGTGACCGGATCGTCCTTCGGCTCGCTTTCGGTCCTCTCCAGCGTGCGAACGTCGATCTCGATGCGCTTGCCGGGACAGTGCATGGAACACACGCGCTTGCCGCGCACATGGAGGAACACCTCCATGCCCTTGGGGCTGACGTTGTTCTCGAGGATGACCTTGCCGCTGGGCATGTTTGGCAAGTCATCGATGTCGACCACAGGATTGCGGTGCTTGCGGGCGAGGAAGCATGAGTCCTCGATCAAGATCGTGCCTACGCCGCGGATCGCCATGACCGGCATCGACCCCAGGGTGTGATCGAAGAGGCAGTTATCGATCGCGAGGGTCTCGGTGGCCGGCGCGGCCTCTGGCTTGACGTGCTGGTAGTGATGCACCACGAGCCCTCCGGGGCAACGCACGGCCGGGGAGCCCGGTCCGCTAGCCGTCCGCGGCGACTCCCACGCTTGTACCGAAGTGCAGTCCCGGACCACCACAGTGGCGGGCTGGGCGTGGGTTCCTGGATCAAAGAACGTCCAGACGAATCCTGAGCGGCTGCCGTGGAGGCCCGTGTCCACGGCGTGGTTGCCATCGAGGACGTAGGTCGCCCGGCCCGTGTAGGGCATATTGCTGGCCTTGTACTGCTGGACCGGCCCGTCGCGGTACGCCATCTGGATGGCTTGCCCACCGAGGCGCAGGAAAGTGTTCCCGCGGTAGAGGCCGTGCCCGCTGACCTCGTCGTAGATCCCGTGCTCGCGCTGGATGTCCGTGAAGTCGCAGTCGGTGACGGTCGTGTCGCCGAGGTTGAAGCGGCGAAGGCCCCACTTCACTTCCACGGCGTTCTTCGCAGGGTCCGGCTGGATCGAGAGCCTCGCGAGGTCCACGTGGCCAGTCTTGGGGATCGAGCCGAGTGGCTTGCCCACAAAGGTCGTCTCGCCGCGCGCCACGTTGATGCCCCACTGCCACCCGGTATAGATGTCGAGGTCGCCCATGTCAGGGGCATCGCCGGGGTTGAACGTATAGGCGTCGCGGACGACTCGGCGCGCGCCGGCGCTACGGTGCGCGGCGCGTTCGCGCGGTAGATAGAGAGCCTTGTTCTCGGCGGCGCTTCGCGTCGCCGCCGCGTGCTTGTCCGTCTCGCCCGCGAGACGAGAACGCCCATCGGCCTTGGGCGCAACGGCCCGGTCGACACTCCCCTGATCGCGCACCTCAGCCGCCTTCCCCCTGCCGGGGACTGGCGGTGCCGGCTGCCCCACGGGCAGACCAAGCGACTTGCGCAGCCTGCGCAGCGCCGCCGCAGCCTCGTTCGATCGCCGACGGGCAGCCTCAGCAAGGCGCTCCGCCTCCTGGGCACGGCGGTGAGCTCGGTCCGCCGCCAAAGCGAGGGCGTTCGCGACCCGTCGCAGCGCCTTCACGGTCGACTCCTCGCCCCCCTGCTCCTTCTGGCCTCGCTCTTGGGGCGCCGGCGCCGATGAGGCGATAGGAAGGAGGCAGCCAAAGACGGCCACGAGGGGCAGGAAGCCACCAGAAGGGCATACGAAACCGAGGAGTCCCATCCGCCCACTCCCCCCTACTGAATGACGTTCATGCTGCCCGCGGGTCCGGGCGGAGCGGCATCGGGATTCTTCTTCAGCTCTTCCTTCCAGGAGATCATGCGGGCCTTGGCGCCTTCCGCCTCGGCCTCGTCGATCATGCCCTTGCGCTGGTAGAACATCGAAAGGGACGTGTGGGCGAAGGCATCGTTGGGATCGAGCTCAACGATGCGCTTGCCCACGGTGATGGCGTCGTCATAGCGCTCAAGGCGCATCAGGGCCATGGCTTTGCCGTGCATGGCCTCGGTCCAGTCCGGATCGATCTCTAGAGCTTCGTCGTACTTCACCAGGGCGTCTTCGTGCTGGTCCTTGCCGAACAGCGCGAGTCCTTCCATGTACAGCGCTTGGCGCCGCTCTTCGATCGGGTCCGTCATGATTTTGGCCTCTTAGCCCACTTACATCGCGGGCTCGATGCCCAACGACGCGAAGCCTTTGCTTTCGAAGTTGTCGCGGAACATTCCGCGCAGCTTCTCCGCGGCCTCATCGTAAGCGGCCTTGTCGTCCCAGGAGTTCCGCGGGTTCAGAATCGCTGAATCCACGCCGGGGCAGCTCTTCGGCATCTTGAGGTTGAAGGTGGGATGCACCTCGTACTCCATGCCGTCGGCGTGAAGGTCGCCGCGGAGCGCCGCATCGAGCAGCGCACGGGTGTCCTTGATCGAGATTCGCTTGCCCACGCCGTAGGGACCTCCGCCCCAGCCGGTGTTCAGCAGGATGCAGCGTCCCTCGTGCTGAGCCATTTTCTCGGCCAGCTTCTTCGCGTACACGGGCGGGTGCTGCGCCATGAACGGGGCACCGAAGCACGCTGAGAAAGCGGCCTTGGGCTCGGTCACGCCGACCTCGGTGCCGGCGAGTTTCGCCGTGAAGCCCTGGACGAAGTGGTACATGACCTCCTTCGCGTCAAGGATCGAGACAGGCGGAAGCACGCCGAAGGCGTCCGCGGTCAGCAGGACGATCGTGTCGGGGTGGGGTCCGCGGCCGCCATCGGCAACGTTCGGGTTCGCGTCCAACGGGTAGCTGATCCGGGTGTTCTCCGTGATCGAACCGTCGGTCAGATCGAAGTCTTGGGGATCGGTGTCCTCGATCTTCTTACCGGGGAGCGCGGGGACGTTCTCCACCACGGTACCGCGGGTGCTCAGGGCGTCAGCGATGATCGGCTCAGCGCTCTTGTCGAGGTCGATGAGCTTCGCATAGCAGCCGTCCTCGAGGTTCGAGACGCCGGACTCGGTCCACGCGTGCTCGTCGTCCCCGATGAGCTTGCGGGCGGGGTCCGCCGAAAGCGTGGTCTTGCCCGTGCCGGAAAGACCGAAGAGGATGGCGCCGTCGCCGCCCGCGCCGACGTTGGCGGAGCAGTGCATCGACATGTGCCCAAGGTCGGGCAGCATGTAGTTCATGACCGTGAACATGCCCTTCTTGTTGACGCCGCAGTAATCCGCGCGGCCAACGACGAGGAGGATGCGGCGCTTGAAGTCGCTGATCACGGCGCGGGCCGAAAGCGTTCCGTCGCGGTCAGGATCAGCGTGGAAACTGGGCACGTTCAGGAGGGTCCATCGCTTTCCATCTTCGTCCGCGACACCTTCGATCCCCTTGGGGAACATGTTGTGCACGAACATCGCGTGGGTCGCGTACTCCCCGACGAACCGGTACGGCACGGCGTAGGACGGATCCGTTCCGCAGTAGACGTCCTTCACGTAGAGGGTCGCCTTCTTCTGGTTCAAGTGCTCCGCAACTCGTCCGAGAAGCGCATCGAACTTCGCGGGGTCGAACTTCTTGAGGTCCGACTTCCACCAGATCTTGTCGTCGGTACCCGGGTTGGACACGGCGAACGTGTCGTTCACCGGACGTCCAGTGCAGGTGGGATCGCTGTAGAAAATCAGCGGGCCCTCGACACCGAGCTTGGTCGGGAAGGCCTTCTGCGCGTCGTCGGGTCCGCCCTCGCGGACACGGCCACGGTCATTGGCGATCGCTTCGTGGAACAGCTCGTCCTTGGGAAGGTTCGCTTTGTATTGAACGTCGGTCAGGCCGAAGAGCGCCTGGAGGTCGTCGTTGAAGCCCATGGCAGGGTCCTGTTCAGCACGCGGCCGCGAAGCCGGCACCGTTGCCGGGCGCACGGGACGCCCGGTGAGGGTATTTGAGGGTTGCACCAGCGCGGCACGGCGCGGCACACAGACGCGCGGACGCTCCGCGCGGGTAAGAGGCGAAAAGGGTAACGGCGTGCTAATCGGGCGGCAACCGATCCCGCCCAGCCCCCGTGAATCCTGTGCATGGAGGTCCCGCAAGAGACACATGCCACGCCGGCTCCAGGCGCTCACTTTCTGGCCGAAACGGACCGAATCGGGCTCGTTTTGGCCCGGATCGATCAGCTAGCCGCCTTTTCTTGTTCCTGGCTTTGGTACCAGGCGACGGTGCGCGAAAGACCCTCCCGCCAGGACACGCTGGGCGCGTAGCCGAGGAGTTCCTTCGCTCGCTCCACGGACGCCAGGCTGTGACGGACGTCGCCGGCCCGATCCGGGCCGTACCCTGGCTCAGACGGCCCACCAAGATCAGCTGCGATCGCGCGGTAGAGCTCATTCAGGCTGATACGCTCGCCCCCGCCGACGTTGATGACCGCGCCCGGCTCGGCGTCGAGCTCAAGGGCCGCCAGGTTGGCGGCGACCACGTTGTCGATGTACGTGAAATCACGGGTCTGCTCGCCGTCCCCGAAGATGGTCGGAGTGCGGCCATCGAGCAGCATCCGCGCAAAAATCGCGATGACGCCGGTGTAGGGGCTGTCGTCTGCCTGGCGCGGGCCAAAGACGTTGAAGTAGCGCAGTGCTACGGTCTTGATGCCAAAGCACTCGCCGTAGACCCTCAGGAGATGCTCTCCAGCGACCTTCCCGGAAGCGTAGGGGGACAGGGGCGAGGGCAGCATGCCTTCGTGCTTCGGCAGGGTCTCAGAGTTCCCGTAGGCCGCCGATGAGGCCGCCATGACGAAGCGCTTGACCCCCTCCACCCTCGCAGCCTCCAAGAGCTGGTGGGTCCCCGTGACGTTGACCTCATAGCTGCGGAGCGGGTCCTCGACCGAGCGGGGAACCGACACCTGCGCGGCTTCGTGCAGGACGCCGTCGACCCCGGTCATCGCCGCCTGGCAGAGGGTGCCATCGACCACGTCGCCCCGGAGGATCTCCACGGGAGCGCCGCTCTGGAATGCGCCGGTTTCTACCGCACTGAGGTTCTCCATGCGGCCGCTGGAGAAGTCGTCAAAGACGCGAACGCGGTCGCCGCGGGCGATGAGGGCATCGGTGAGGTGCGAGCCAATGAATCCGGCGCCGCCGGTAACGAGAATGAGGGCCATGGGTGGTTGCTGCTCCGCGGGGACGGGGTGGTCTAGTGTGCTATCGACCGATCCAGGGCGACACTCTTCCCAGCCATCCGGGAATCGAACCCCGGGACTTTCCTGTGGGACGGATCGAAATGGGCCGCCGAATGGCCTTTGGGAGCTCTGGGAGCGTCCATGCCCTGCGCTGCCCGGTCATCTGGGCTATGGTCGGCCTTGTGGAGCGTCCAATTCTCGAACTCACCACCCGGCGCCTGATCGTCCAGGTACCGCCCGTATCGTCCGCTCGTCGGGTCCTTGAGTACTGCGTCCGCAACCGCGCGCATCTCGGCCCCTGGGAGCCCCCCAGGCCGAATGAGTACTACTCGCTGCCGTTTTGGCGCAGGCAGATCGCGGGCTCCAGGGACGAGTTTGAGGCGGGCGCGAGCATGCGAACGGTGTTCATGGAGCGCGATCCGGATGCCGCTGACGGCGGCCGGGGAGGCCGGGTCGTCGGGATCATCAACGTCAGCCAGATCGTCAGGGGAGCCTTCCAGGCCGCCATCATCGGATACAGCCTCGATGGCGAGTCCCAGGGCCGTGGCCTCATGACGGAGGCCCTCGAGGCCGTGATCGACTACGGCTTCAACGGGCTCGAACTTCACCGAGTAATGGCCAACTATCGCCCAGAAAACACGCGCAGTGGCGCCGTGCTGGAGCGTTTGGGCTTCGCAAAGGAAGGCTACGCGAAGGACTACCTCTTCATCGATGGGGCCTGGCGGGATCACGTCCTGACCTCGCTGGTCCGCTCGGCCTGGGATGCGAGCGTGGCGGCCAAGGCCGAGACGAAGGGCCAGGCTGAGTCGCAGGCCGCCCATGGCGGGGCCCATCCGCCCCACTCGATAGCCCAGCCAGCGGGCCAATCAGCGGCCCAATCGGGCCCGAAACAGGCGGCAAAATAAAAGGCCCGCCGGCGAACCGACGGGCCTTTTTGACTCGTGAGAGTCAGGATCCCCAGCACAGCTCATTGCTGTGCCCTTCGGAGCCAGGGATCCCTGGGGACCGAACGGGCAAATCCCACCTTTCCCCGGGAACGGGCCTCTCCGAGCGCCCCGCGGAGCGACCCAAGAGCCACAAAGCATTCATAGGCAGTAACTTGCGCCCGCTCGCAATTATGGAGAGTCCTGCAACAGAACCCAGCATTCAGGAGTTTCGCGGGCCACCCGGCCCTGGCCCAAAGCCGTCGCCGGGGCCATCCGAAGGACGGGGCGATTCTCGCGGGACAAAAAGAGACCGGCCCGCGTGGTTTCCCACGTGGGCCGGCTTGCTTCTCTTTTGCGGGGTCCCTGGCGCGCTTTCACGCGCCCGAGAGGTCCCTTTCTCCACTGTCCTGCTTGATTCGCGGTGCCTCTTCCGCGTCTCGCCTTAAGAAGCGGCAAAGGGCGTAGAAACGAACGCTCAGGTTCCCCTGAACTCGGAATTTCTTGCCCCGCGAGCAGCGCGGGCCCTAGCCCCGGCCGAACAGCGAGACGGTCTCTTCCTTGCGGATCTCCGTCTCTTCGGTCCAGAGGATCTCGCCGGTCTCGACGTCCACGGCCTGCATGTAGAGCTGGTAGTAGAGGTCCTTGCGCTTGGAGCCAAGGCTCTCGATGCTGCGCCCCTTCTCCTTGAAGATGTCGGAAAGGCTGCCGTAGATGACGACGTCCGCGCCCAGTTGCCTGCCGTAGGCCTTCGCCATGTCCGGACGGACTCGTCCTGATTCCTGTTGGAACCTCTGCTGCTCGCCGATCAGGTCGCGACCGCTCTCTTCGGCCCCTGCGAGTAGTCGCACCTCACCGCTCTTCACGATCGCGTCGTTCATCTTGCGCAGGATCTGCGACGTGTTGATGTGCTCGCGCGTTTCGTTCTTGATGCCGCCCTGCACGGCAATGATGCGCGTGTCCTGGCCCTTTGCGGACGTGTCGTAGTACTTCATGCCCGGCGACGTCAGGAAGCTCTGGGCCTGATCGCCTGCGAACGTCTGAAGGTCCGTGGATCCGAAGTCAATCGTGACCGTCTCGGTCTTGTTCGGATCGGCATAGCCGAGGCCGCTACAACCCGTCGCGACGAGAAGGAGGGCGGAGATAGAGAGGAATTGCCGTTTCATGGGTCTAGAGCCCCGAGTTGGGGGAGGGAGTCTGTGGCCCTTGGGTAGAGGGCGATTGGATGGGCGGGTCTTCGCGTTCGCCGCCAATGACGTGGGCTACGAGCCCTCCGTCGGTGGATCGGGCGATCACGAACATGGTCTCGCCCTCGAGCATTCTGAAGCGCCCGAGGGATACGGTTTCGCCGCCGACCTCGCCGAGTTCGATGTCCACGAACTCGTCGGGAGGAACGAAGGCGCGGGCGGCAACCCAAAGCCGGGGCAGGGTGCGCCAAGCGCGCAAGTCCGCGCGCTCACTGAAAACGGTGAAGGCGTCGGCGAGAAGGCCAAGGACCTGGCCATTCTTGTTGTCGCGCATCTGATCGGCAAGCTGTCGTTTGAGCAGGCCCCGTCCAGCCGATCGGGCCGCGAGCCAAGCGATGCGGTCGTCGAGGTTCTCCCCCGCCACCGCAGCGACATCTTCGATGACGGAGCTGCGAATGCGCGTGCCCGACTCCGGGAAGATCAGCTCGAGGGCCGAGATGTTCCCGCTGCCACCGTCGAATTTCGGCACGGCCCAGGAGAAGACCCCGCCCTTCACGGGCACGTCGATCTTCGTTTCGAGCTTCGTCGGGCCCATGCCCATGCCACCGATGACGACGACCGTCGGCCACCCGTAGGGGACTTCCGGGCCTTCGCCGCCAAACTCGGAGTTCCAGCGCTCGAGCTCGTTCGCCCGGCCTTCCCTGCGGGCCAGTCGCTGAAGAGAGCGCCGTACGAGGTCTCCGCCCACGCCCTTCTCGTGCATGCGCACGTAATCGATGTACGCATCGCCGGTCTTGCCAACGAGTTCGTAGGCCATGGCCGAGAGGAAGTGCCCGACGCCGCCAGCGCCGTAGTCCGATCCGTAAAGGTCGTGTTCGCCGGTCAGGATCTCATCGACTCGGCGCGCCTCGACGAGGACCTCGTCCGGCTGACCCCGGGTCAGGTAGCAGAGTCCCAACATCACGTGGACCATCACGCGCTCGAAACCCTCCCCTGGGTAGTCAGCCTGGGATTCGTTCACGGCCAACGTCAGGAGCGACTCGGTCAGGTTGGTGACGCCCAGGGCAGCCCTCTCCTCCACGTCCTTCGTGGCACGCTCAGCGGCCTGGAAGTGGCCGAGAGCGTCCTCAAATCGGCCGTCGGAGAACGCGGACATGCCCGCTTCCGCCCCCGAGAGGAAGGCTGAGCCGGTCATCGACTCGTCTTGGAAGCGCTGCTCCGCTAGCTCGAAGTTGCCCCTGCGATAGGCGTCCACAGCACCTGCCACGCGGTCGTTGTAGGACTGGCACGATACCGCGCCAGCGACCACGAGGGCGCCTACGACGAATCGGCCCCACCCTGCTTGGGGGTGGAGCAATCCGTGCGGGAGAGTGTCTGGCGGTGTCACTGGGAAGGGTGCGGGATCGAGGTCGGGCGGGATGAGTCGCCGAAGGACCCGCGTGTAGGGCTACGTTCCAATCGGCCGATTCGTCGCCTGATTCGACAACATTCGGCGGGGGATTTGCCATGGAACTGACAGAGCCTGCGCCAGAACTTGAGAATCGAGAAGGTCTCCGCTCCAACGCCTGACCGAGTAGCCCAGGCCCTTGATCGTCCCCAAAGTCGGCCCGTCGCGTCGACACCTAAAAAATGCGTCAGCACTAAGTGGTAACGGGCCCAGGCGGAGGGCGTAGGTGCACGATCCCCAGCGGAATATTCGTCTGAACCACCCATCCGCGCCAAATGGTCATCCTAGTTGCCGCCCTGTCGGCCCTGCCGGTTCTCCCGGCCCCTCTTCTCTCGATCCCGCTGCCCCTCCAGCAGGAATCCTGGGATCAAATCCGAGCCAAAATCACCGTCGACCAGATCCACCCCCGGGATCCGGTCGATGACGCCCTCGCCAGACGGGTAGATGACACCTACCTCCGGGCCCATTCCTTTGCCCCGTCGGAAGACCTGGCCGCCGTCGTGGAGGCCCTCGCTGATTCGTCGAAGATTCCGATGCGGGTCACTGAGGAGGCGGTGGATAGGGCCAACGACGAGGGGTTCTCTTTCGCTGCCGAATGGTCGGAGCCCGCTTCCCTTCGTTGGAGCCTCGACCTCCTTTGCCGGGACGTCAACCACGCCATCACCTGGAGCGTGAAGGGGGGCAAAGTCGTCGTCTCGACCCATGAGGAGCGACTCGCGAAGCCCCTCCTCCACTTGCACCCGGTGAAGGACCTCCTGGAGTATGCCGAGATTGACGACCTCGCCTATCTCATCCGCGATTCGTGCGCGCCTTATCTCTGGGATCTGGACGGCTGCGCCCTCGAGCCCGGCGGGGACAATTTCCTTGCCGTGACGCACCAACGCGACGTCCACCTCAAGGTGGAATCGATGCTCGCCGAGACCCGTGCCTTCTACAGGAGTCGGGAGGGTGCCCCCAAGTTCGAGCTCCCCAAGGCCCTCCAGGACGGCCTCGCAGAGACCAGGCGGCTGAGGGAGCTCCCGGTGACCACGAGCCTCACGATCGACGAAGGCACGTGCACAGAGTGGCTCGCAGACATCGCCCAGATCGCGGGGCTCAACTACCACATCACCTCGAACCTCCGCCAGGAACTCAACCTCGCGGACACGATCCCCATGGGCAGCATTCGCCAGATGCCCCTCGGGCGCGTCCTCAGGGACCTCGAGATCAGCCTCGACGCCCGGGCGACCCTCCTGCCGGGGTGGATCATCCTCCACACGGAAGGAGAGTCCTTTGAGCCGCGGGCGCATATGAGCTTTGACGTCTGGGACATTGTGAGCCCTTCCCTGCACTCGGACGGGGGCATTCTGTTCCCCGCGCAGCTCGAGGAGCAAATCAGCAATCTCGTGCTTCCTGATTCCTGGGACAACGACCCAAACAACATGGTCCGGATCGGCGAGGACGGGGTCCTCACTGTCTCCCAGACGGCGGAGGCCATGGACGAGCTGTGTGAGCTCCTGAAGAAGCTCCAGAAGGTCGCGATCATCACCCACGGGCGGATCTCCCGTGACCCGTTGGCGGGACGCTAGCCCTGTCAATGAAGCGAACATCGCGCTTCATGAGCCCCTGATGAGCCCGGGGGGGCGACGAGCCCCCCCGGGCTTTCGTAATCTGGTCGGGGGCGCTCCGCCCCTCCCTGGCCCTGTCTCTTATACACATCTCCGAGCCCACGAGACTAGGCATGAT
>OJFX01000614.1_pt1 | contig 13136 bp, 9 predicted proteins | sample 1594171 | NCBI WGS metagenome assembly OJFX01 (sample SAMN05416840, study PRJEB24817) | seawater metagenome | isolation source: Sea water | place: Canada:Atlantic | collected 2013-07
TATTAAATGAAAATAAATTATAATTTAGAACCGTACTAAAAATGGGGAGCTTACAATAAAACTTAAAATTAAAAACAAGAAAAATGCAAACAAAATTGAAAGTACACAGAGATAAAATAGTAATCTATTATTCTTACAAAAAAAAAATATTCCGAGAAACAACACCATTGGTTGTTCCAAAAAAAGATATATCAAAAGTTACAGATATTCTTAAGAGTGGCAGAATTCCTATTCAGTTTGAAGATGAAATTGGTAGCGTTCTTGAAAGAAAGACATATTGTGACGGTTTATTATGTCATCTAATCAATAAAAGTAAAAGGACTCCCACTGTTGCTGAGTTTAAAAAACTATTAAGCAAACAACCTATAAACTTAAATGAAACGAAAGTGGTTACATTATTTAAAGAACACTTGGAAGAAACAAAGACACGTTTTACAAAAGGGACTAATAGTATAGACTCTATTAAGGATTATAAGTCTTTCTTTAATCTATTGCAGGACTACGAGTTAGAGAAAGATGTTATACTACAATATTCAGACTTGAACGCTGATTTTGTCACTGAATTATACGAATTCATGAGAAATAAAAGGTTAAATACAATTTATAAGCAGTATAGAACAGTCGGTGGATTGAAAGGTAGAACAATAAAAAAGAGATTCGATAACCTTAAATTCTTTACACGATGGTTAGATAAAAAAATGTCAATCCATGTTGACAATGAAGTAAGGGATGCGATTACAACTTTTAAGTTGAACAAAGAGGAACTAAATTCACCGGTTAAAAGGTATGCATTGAATAAAGAAGCAATAAAAGAACTAGAAATTACTATCCCACAGACAGAAAATGAACGAATTGCTAAGGACATCTTCTTAGTTAGTTGTTTTACCTCACTTAGATTTAGTGATTTAATTTCTATTCGGAAAAATCATCTGAAATTTGAAAACGAGAGATACGTAATTAATAAACAAGCTGTTAAGACAGCTGCTAAAATGAAGATACCTTTGAAGGACGAAATATATCAAATAATTAAAAGATACGACCATAATTTAGATTTACTAAGCAATGGAATGTTAAACAAATCATTAAAACAATTATTAAGACGAAGTGAATTCTTTCAACAAGAATCTAGTGATTATTATAAGAAGGATGGTTCACCTTATAAACTTCATGAAATAATTAGTTGCCACACAGGTAGAAGAACTATGATTTCAAGATTGCTTAATGAGTTTGGTGTTCCGCCAGCGAAAGTCATGAAAATTTCAGGTCATAAATCAATTCGGTCTTTAAATCAGTACATTTTTTCTGAAGATTTAGAGTTGGATATGAATCTTTTATAATTATTTTCATCAATTATCAACCTTTAAATAAACTTTTCAAGAATGAAATAATACAACTTCTACACTATTATTAAAGAAGTATGTACAATGAAATTCTAAAAACAAATGAATTATTACAAGGATTAGCTAAAGGAAAAATCAAGATTGATGATGTTAAGACAATTATAGAACAATATGATACGATGGCTAAACATAAAGGAAACACTAATTATATCATTGAACTAATAAAAGGATTAGATATTCTGAGCGAAGTTGTCGCTCAGAAATATCTAAATTCTAAAATAGATGATCAGAAAAGTTGTAACATCGACTCAATACCTGAAGATAAATTATTAATGAGAAAAGACGTTATTAAGAAATATAGAATATGTCCAGGTACATTTGACAATTGGAAGAAAAGAGGCCTTAAAACTTCAACTCCACCAGGTGGAAGAAGAGTTTTTGTTAAGCAATCCGAATTAGACAGATTTCTCTTGAATAAATAGCAACATTTATTCTAATTAAACCTACTTTTTTCCTTACGGCTCTCTGAAAATAAAAAATCCATTCGATAATCCTTAAATGGATCATATCCCATTTGAGTATTGAAATCTTCACTCATGAAAAGCTTACACCTTAATTCTTTGATTTCATTAATAAGCTTTCGTCTTATTTCTAAAAAGTTTATATATCTATCATCAAATGGATAATAGATTGAACTATTTAAATACTCTAACTCATCCATTTTCTCTAATAACTCTTCATTTAGTTTATCATATTCATCATTATCCATAGCATTTTGGTTTTCTTTTATATATAAAAAAATCCAACTCCATTTCTTCCTGTAATTTTGAATTATGATCTACCCTCACTCACTGAATGATAATTTCATAATAATCAAAAATCCAAAGACCAAGGAAGATGCTATTTGGATTCAAGTAATTTGGGATTATGATACAGAGGAAGAAATCATTTGGAACTCTACTCTTTTACCTAAATTCAGAAAAAAGGTTTATCCCCTAATTGAAGCGGCTATTTCCATGTCTCAAAATAAAAAGATGTTTTACGAATTGATAGAAAAAGTAAAAATTGAGATACTCGCATTTGATGAGATAGAATCTCAATTTATTCCATCAAAGTATATCGATAAACAAGGAAGAGTTAACATCAATAAATACATGATCGAATTTGAGTGGAATTGGGACTTGGAAGATTTCATAACTCCTATAAAGTCATTAAAGCCATATCATTGGTTAACTAAAGAACATGCAAGTTATAATACATTCTTTAAAGGAAATTTCAATCCGAATCAATTAACTAAATTGTCTAGAGATGAGTATACCTCACAGCTAGTTACACCAGAACTAATTGAATCTTTTATCAATAAAAATTATGATGACTTATCAAGATATTATAAATATCAATCCAAAAATGGGTCATACTTCTTCCTTCATAATAGTATTCTTGATACTGTTTTTTTTAACGAAAATTGATATATTTTGAATTAAGTTAAATTAATCCACCAAAATCATCTTTAATCCTCTCATATTCATTTAATGTTCGCAAGAAGAACTCTTTTACGGATTGTACATGATCTTCCCTACCAAGGTGCTCTTTCAAATTACTTGATATGGATATCCCGCTCCAATTCTTACTTTCATTAAGATTATATCCTTTCCATAGACTATTTTCCTTTTCCGATATTGTCTTAAATACTGTAACAATTTCACTGTATTTTGAAGAATTTGGATTTAATTCTATAAATAACTTTAGTACGGGGTAATTCTTTTCAGAAAAAGAATTTAACCAATAACCAAAACCCACCCATAAGCCGTTTTGTCTATGCGAATAATAAATATATCTATCATGATCACGAATTTGAGTCATCGATGATGAATCTTTATTTACGTTTTTAAAAATGCTTTGAAACTTATTATATACTTCACCATACATAGTTTCATCCATTATCCTTTTAACTCTAGAAAAATTAGTGAGAGCAATAATATCAAGTGGTGTAAATTGATTTGTAGAGTTCATTCTATTATCTTCCATATATTTTTTTAATTCTATTATTAATTGATTCTTCGAGTCTTTAAGAATGCCATAGACTTGATGCCATCGCAATTGGAAAAATTCTATTTCACTTGAACATTTCTTCGTAATTTTTTCCTTGCTCTTAGGGTCATAATCTCTAGTTAAGTACAACAAGACCTTTTTGCCATTCAATTTATCTAAGTGTTCAGCATATCGCTGTAGCTGATTATAACCCTCACTTGATCCTAATTTAGCTTCAATAAAAATGTTTAATTCAGATCCATAAAGAGTCACATCTGGTATGCTATCTGAATCATGGTTTTCTAATTTCTTAAACTTTTGCTGGGTCTTAATAGTCAACTGTTCAACTAATTGGCCAATACCTATCATCGACAAAAAACTATTTTGCAGTGTTAAATCCTTCAAACATTCAGCAAAAATTTCAGTCAAATAATCTTCATAGGGATTATTTGAATTCCGAAGTCGTAAATAAAATAATTTATTGAATAAACCCATTAATCCTCTACTCTCAAATAGGTTATCTCACATGATTTACACAAACGTTTCTCTTGCACATATTCATTGATATCAAACCAACCTCCTGTCTTTTGCCAAATATCTAATCCTCTGCCTAAAAGTATTTTCCATCCATTATCCAAATTGATTGATCGGTCATGAATGTTTTCATCGAATTCATAACTAAAAATAATTCCGATAGACTCTAATGATAAAGCCATCTGCTGAAAAGCTTCTTTAGCATCTTCAATATAATCTTCATTATTAGCAGTTATTAGGTGCAATTTTACTTCCGTCTCAAATTCTTTCTTCTCAGAAATCAATTTTGCGAACTCCATAAAGTTTCTAAGTTGATACGGCAACCTTACATATGGATCATATACTTTAATATTTTCAGCATTTAGTAAATAATGACCAAATAATAACTCATATGAAATACCCTTTTGATTATCTCTAATAATTACTTGTCCTCCGCTTGATTCATTCTGTTCTGGACCTATTTTATCCAATTTGCCTTTAGCTTTCTGTTCAGCGTTATCTGATTCCTCCTTCTTGATGATAGGACTTCCATATTCCAATATCTCCAATGTTTCCACGGTAATATTTTCGCCTGTACTTTTCACGGTATAACTAAAATCAACCTCTTCAAATGTTTCATCCATCTTTTGAAGTTGTTGCTTAACTCGTTTTCTATTCTCAATTGCAAAATCTAATAACTCTTTTGCTTCTTCTTCTTTAAAGTCTCCTTGTGGGTATATAACTTTTAATAACCCTGCAAACGTTTTCTCAATTGCAGTCTTGTCTCTAGTGGTTATGGAATCTGACAATTCAAAATACTTAGCATAATCATGTGTTCGATCTTCCTTACGAAGATCCTTCAATATTTCTGCTATATAATCTACAATGAAACCATAATCTGAGGTAAACATATCATTCCGTAGTTTGAGTACTTCCCAACCAGGCAAATACGCATGCATTCGATCCAAAAATGCAGTATCATAGTAATCTTTCGGCAATGCTTCAAATAAGTCACTGTGTTTAATCATATAAGGAACAGAATGATCGGTGTTGCCAACAAAAACCATAGATGCAGAAGCACCATAGACTTGTGTCCCCCTTGAAAATGACTTATTCGCCATGTAATTCTTTAGAATATCTACTAATCCTCTGTCAGCTCTTTTCGTTTTACCTGCAAACTCATCATAAGCAACTACATCCCAATAGCCAACTAAGCCGATTTCTCCTGTACTGTTGTTTACAAACAATTTGGCTTTAGACACTTCACCTCCCGAAATTAACATACCATGTGGTGACAATTCTGAGAATATATGAGATTTACCTGTTCCTTTTGGTCCGAGTTCAATCAAATTATAATTATTCTCTACAAATGGAACTAATCGAGTCAATTGAATCAATTTTGATCGCTTTGTAAACTCATCGGGATTCAATCCAATGGTTTGCATTAAAATATCTATCCACTCATCTGTACTGAATTGTTTTCTTGCCTCCTTAAATTCGTTTATATCAGCATTTGAAACCTGTATAGGTTTTATGCTTTCAATAATCCAAGGGGAAGTATCTTTCTCTTCTGACGAAAAATAGGCTAAGGTTAAAATACACCATACTCCACTAGAAAGCAGTTTTTGATGCTCTTTAATTACTGCATCAGCAATAGGAATATTATTTAATCCTAGATTAGCAAATGAAGCCTCATATTGATCTTTTCGATCATTTAATCGTACCGCAATCTTATCTATAATTCTATGAGATCCTTTCTCTCTAACTGTAGATTTTATTATCTGAGCTTCATCTCGATGTACAAAATGTTTAGAGATTATATTCTTAACCGTTTCAACTCCTTGAACTATCGTTTCATCATCATCCGTAGCACAGTATTGACCTAATAAATATTCAAGTACATAAGTTGGAACAATAGCATTTCCTTTAACGAGCTTAGTTAAGTCTTTTCGAACTACTTTGCCACCAAAATGTTCGTTCAATTTTTTATCTAATTCTTTCATAATCTATAGGTCATCAAAATCATTAGTGAATGAAATATTTAATGTGTAGAAGTAATCCTTGTATTCTTTCCATTTTGTTGAGCCTTCAACAGGTTCTTCCAAAACCAATTTCACCCTTTGGTTCTTGTATTTTCCACTAGCTTTGGCCATTAATTGGAAACGATGTTTCACTTCCCTTTGTCTTTCGCTTCCTTCTTCAATATCAAAATTGTATTTAAATACATCACTTAATAATTCTCCATCAGAAGCATATATTGCAGCTCTTATTTTTCTTGGTAAGACTTGTAAAGTGACTAGTTCTTGTTGAATAAACGATACTGCCAAAATGTTAGTAGTAATGCGGTCAGTAGACTTTATTATATCAATATCAACCAATGAGGTCGTGTCTTTCTTCTTCTTGGTTACCTTAATTAAGGGAATTACAATTTCTTGCATACTTGCACCTCCGTGAACAAACCTAGACCCTGCTCCTTTAACTCTCAATCTATTAATTGATTTAGGGATTAGTACATCGGCAACTGATGCTACGTTTAATTCTGAAGTTTTAAAAAGTTTGGTAGCATTATCATTTGACAATTCCTTTCCAATAACAAATCTTCTATTCTCTTTCCAAATTTCCCCCTTATGATTAGACTGACTAAAATCACTTTCCTCTAAATCATGATGCTGATAGATAAATCCATGATCAGAAGTAACCATTATGTTGATGCCATTCATATTGGCAATCTTTTTCATCATATCCATTAGGTAATTTAACTCAGAATCAACTGCGTCAAATACTTTCTCTTCAGTTGTTTTATCATCACCTGTTTTGTCTATTCTATTGTGATAGATATAGATTAACTCGTATTTTTTAACGAATTCACGACCTTCCTTAGCAGAATTCATTTTCATAAAATCTTCTGCTTTTATCGCCGTTGCATTTACACCTGAATTCTTTGCTAAAATCTTTGATCGACCTTGAATTCCTGCACTTGACATTCCATCAACAATAATCGAATCTGAATTGTCTTGAAGTGAAAGTGATTTATGAGGTAATAATGAAGCCATTCCCAATTGGGTGTAGGATGGCAAACTTCCTATCATTGGTTCAATCGAGGATTCGTATCTGTTCTCAGATTGTAATCGTTGGCTTAAATCAGCACCATTTTCATACCTTAATGCATCTGATATAATTACAAATAAGCGTTGTTTCCTGTCTGTGTATGAGCGAACATGCTGTTCAAAAAACCGTTGTTGACTCAATCGCTCTCTAGTGGGCCATTGTGTTAAAGAATCAATTACTTGTTGCCAATTGTTGTTATACTTTAACAACCAATCGTTCGAATATATCTTTTCAATCTTTTCTGCTAAATAACCTAAAATCTTGTTGTGCTTTGCTTGTCGAAAACTCCAAATAAATTTTCTATATGATAGATCAACTACATATAATCTAGATGCGTAATCATTCACACCCTCACCAAAACTAGCATAAGATTGATCTGCATATTTTCTCACTAAATCGATGGTTTCAGCTCCATATTCAAGTGTTTTATATAGAAATTCAGTTTCAGAGTACCAATACTTATTTTCTCTCTTCTTTATAAGTTGTTGAACTTTCTTATTGGAAATGGACTCCTCTGCTATTAAACCAACTAAATCATGTATAATTTTTTGATCCGTCAATTGGAACAAATCATCATTGATTAAACTATCAACATCTGTTTTATTCAATTTGGATTCAACATCAATGTCAATGGCTATTTTATCTGAAACTCTACCAAAACTGTCCCTGTATTGTATAGTATCCTTCCACAAGGATAATAAAAGCTTGGATTCCTTTGTTAATCTAGTTGATTTTCCAAAAGCAAAATTATTGTTAAACACTTCCAATAAAAAGTCATAAATAGATGGTGTATCGCTTGTATAATTGAAATGATGTTTGATTTTTCCCCAATAATAGCTTGTTAATTTAAATCGCTCTAAGTCTTTGTCAAACTTCTCATTACCATCAATAAAGGACGAACTATGTGCATGAATGAAGGTGCTTAGATTAACATAATCAGTATTGAAAAGAACAGCAAGCATTTTTCCTCTTATATCCTCATGTTCATCTCCATCTCCAAGTAATTCTTTTAATTTTTGTCTCCTTTCTTTAGATTCAAAAAATTGAATATGCTCGGCTACTAGTTCTTTTAAATGATACCCCAAACCAATTTCTTGCAAATGCATGGCTTCTTTATCAGTATGAAATACATGGTATGCTAATTCTATGTCTAACAACCAATTATCTTCGTCTAGCGGCTTCGCTTCATTAAAATATAATAGAAACTTGACCTTTGGTTGTTGCTTAACAATGATGTGTTTTACTTCAAACTCATTTCCTTCTACATGAATTTTATGAATACCTTCTAGCTCCAAACCATTGAATTGCTCAATCAATTCTTGCTTTGCATCATACCAAAATATAATACGATGATCGTTAAACCTCTTTACTAATGCTTCTTCTATCTTATTCATTTAAATTCAAAAATTAATATTAAAGCAGTAACTATAATTATACCTCCAATTATCACAAATAGATTTCTATTTTGATTCGATTTTGATGTTTTTTCTATCGATTCTAATCGCTCGAATATCTGATTAGATGAGGCTTCTAAATGGTTTTTAACAACCTCTTCAATTTGATTTTTTGTTGAAATTTTAAAACCATCCATCGTTGAAATTACCTCTTGTTTCAATTGTCTGAACTCTTCCTGAAAATCGTATTCTTTTATCTTCTCATTCGTTTTCTCAAATACATTTATAAAATCAGAAAATGCCTTTTCAACTTCAACACCATTGTTCTTAATAGAATTAGAAAGTTTCACAAAGTTTTCCTCAGTCTTTTCAATGCTTTGATTTGATTTTGAGTTAAATTGTGCTATTTGACTTTCAAATTTTGACAGTTTCTTCTCCAATTCATTTGTAAAACCATCCAATTCATTATTAACACCACTATTCAACTCTGTAATCACTTTTATTGCAGAACTGATGGATTGTATTAGTTGCTCACTTTTCTCGGCAACATTAGTAACCTGTGTTTTCGCAGAGTTTATCTGAATTAAGCTTTGCTCCAGCTCCGCCAAAGATTGTTCTAGGTTAGGATTATTCATAATCTTCTAAATATTTTTCTTTTATCATTTTTAAACTATCCGCATGAATCATGAAGCTAGTTTCTTCTACCAATTGGTTCAATTCAGACTCTTTAATGAATGAGGACAAAATGTGATTATATTCTTTGACTAGAACCCAAAACTCTGTTTTAGAATCAATTCTTTTATTAAACTCAATCAAACCTTCGGAATACCTCATCGTAAATTGGTCAATCAAGCTTTTGTTCTTTTTTGTACCTAGGTAACCTAAGCAAAAAGATTCAAGTAAGTAAAGGGCAGGATTGCTATCTGTAAGTGATCTACCAATTAACCTCACTGCACCATACAAATGCTTTACATTATCTAAAGGCGTTCCAATTCCTACCACATCATCATCAATAACTCTTAGGTATTTGAACAAGATTTCTTTGCTTGACCTTTTCCCTCCATCAGTATCTTCAACTAGTGAGAATTCTTCGCCATTATCGGTTACATAATCATCTTTAGCATATTTCGAATTGAAATAATAATAGATAAAATCTTTCAGCCGTTCATTCCCTTCTAACCAAGTAACAGAATCATCTAGACCTTCCATACAGAAGTTTCGCATGTCATCTATTGCACGCTTCCTCTTTTCTGAAATTTTATCATAGACAAATTCAGTTAAATACCCTAAACACTGATAAATCTCCTTAGAAGTTAAATCGATATCTGTCTGTCTAACTTCTTTTGCTTTTACCTTATCAATTTCTTTTTCTGCTCTCTCTTCTGTGTAGTACCTTAGAAGAAACCTTCTTAATCCCCTAAAATATTCACCTTCAGATTTCCTTCTTGTGATAATTCTAAATTGATTCTTAGCATAATCTTGGGTAAAATCTTCAATTAGCTCAATACAAGTCATTCGGTAGATTGCCTTCGAAAGATCTGTTACATTATCGCTTGAATATGGAATATAAACTACTATTTCAGTACCTAACTCGGAACTAAGTATAGAACTTTGAAACCCTTGTTTTTCTACTAGGTCCGTATTATGCCTCCCTACACCAATAAACATTCTGTTCTTATGTAGTAGATCTACCATAAACTGTTTTTCAATAATGTCTCCTTTGAAAGATTCATTGAAAAAGAACATAACGGATCGATAATCTGCATTTAAGTATTGGAAATGCTTACTTGTAATGTTTAAGTTCTGAGCTTTTAGTTCTTGAATCAACTCCTTTTCTGACATCCAAACATTCGTTGCTCGATCTACTTTTTTTAATTTGCAACTACTGAATTCGGAACAGTTGCTATTACATTCATTGAATGCAAACATTCTATTGTCTTTAGAACAATGCAGCTTTACAATATCCTTATCAGGGGTAGCATGAAGTAAATATTCTTCAGGAATAGATACATTATAGTGACTTAATATCAGTTCCAAGTCTTCCTTATTAAACCATTTGTTCCTTATTGTTGGAATTGGATGTTGATTTGAAATATATTTCCTACTTACTTGAACTACCTCATAATCGGAAACTAAAATAGTGGCTAAAGCCATTTTCCGATCTCTTCCAGATCTACCTGCTTCTTGCACAAATGCTTCTAAAGAACTTGAATAATTCATGTTCACTGTAAATCGAACATTCGGCTTATCTATCCCCATTCCAAAAGCCTTCGTGGCGACCATTAATGGACTCTTGTTATTCCTAAATGCCTCTAAACTGTTCATAGCTAAAGCGTCATTATCTCTACCTGAAAAAGATGCTACATCTTGAACTAAATGATTTTGAAGGTTATTAGCATTTTCTCTTACTGCTAGTGGTGTATTTTCAACATGTGGACAAAAGACAATCCCAGCTTCTTCATACTCTTCCTTTTCTTGAAAAGGATTTTCTGAAATTTTAATTACCAAATCCAAGTTGGTTCCTTCCTGACTATTTTGTCTTTCAGCAAATTCAGATTTTATCGTTTCAATGTTTTCTAATTCTAGTAGCTCATTTAAATGAGTTGGTAGTTGGGTTATGTATTTCTGTAAAAAACTACTTTTAGATTCATAGGAAGACCAAGTATTGGTTATGTTTAACGCCTTCGGTAAGCTAGCATCCATTCGACTGTGTTGATCATAAAAGTCATCTAATTCAAATTTTACAGGAACTCTTTCAATCTTGTATTGAAGCTCTAACCTATTTGTATTTTCATATCGCACAATAACATCAGCATCTAATTCAAAGGCTCCATTACCTGACAATTCTCTTTCAACATCTGCCAATACATCAAATGATGCCGTTGCGGTTAAGCCAAACAAGGAAATTTCTTTCTCTTTTGCCCTAACATAGTTGTACATATTTCTACCTAAATGCAAATAAGAAAATCTAAAATCATGACCCCATTCTGATACACAATGTACTTCATCAATTACACCATAAGAGAAGTAAACATTATAATCATGCATGTGCTTTAATCGCTTCCGAAAAGAGTCTATTGATATTCTTTCAGGCGATAAAAACACAAATAGCAATTCTGATGACTCTAGTTGTCGCTCCCTTTCTCTTCTTTCTTCAGTTGAATTGCTAGAATTTATATAAGTGGCACAATCAATACCGCTGTTGATTAAGCCATCGTATTGATCTTTCATTAAAGATTTTAGTGGATCTACAATCATGGTTACACCAGGTTGCAGCAAAGCAGCAATCTGATAAGTAAGAGATTTTCCACCGCCTGTTGGTAATAAACCAATAACAGGTAGGTTTTTTAATGCTCTGTCTAATATTGGTAACTGACCTGCCCTGAATTCCTGCTTTCTGAACAGTAATTGTAAAAAGTAGGTTAAAGCATTTTTATTTCTTTCATTCTCAATAAATTTACCTTGACGATCCTTCTTAACTAAGTCCTTATACTTTATTAAACTAGAAGTATAAACCTTTCGTTTGGTGCGTAATACGTTGCTCGTTAAAACATTGAAATAGCTGTTGTTTTTAGCTTTAAACTTGCTAAATTTCTCGATGTCATTTGAAACGGTAGTTAAAACTGCTTGTGTGAAAACGAAATCAAACTCAATATTTTGCCATTCACTTTTTGCTATTGAGCTGACTTGTCCACAAACATGTAGTGGTGAGTTCTTAAATGTTTCATTGCTAATTATATGAAGGTCAATATCAGGTAATGACAAATTATCATATTCCTCGCTTAATTGGCAAATATTATTGAATAGTTGCTCAAAATCTTTGACAGCAATTGAAGCAAAGGGAACATCTTTTTCTTCCACCAATATCTTCCAAGTCTTCGACTTTAAAGAGATACAGCCATTAATTATGGCTTCGATTAACACTTTTTGGAACCTAGCAATTGCAATTGGTGTTAAAAGCAGTTGCATGTCAATTATGTCTAAACCAGATTCAATCTTTGCATCACTATTTAGATAACGCTCAATTAAATCAGCAAAAGCATAATGATCTGTATCAAATTCATATCTAATCTCACCATATTGAATTATTTCACTTGAAATATTAAATGCCTTTCTAAAACATCTTTCTATAAAAAGGCTTGCCTTTGTTGGGAAACCTCTACCTATCAAGTTACTAATGAGAGCGTAAATCGGATGTACATCATCATAAACACTAGCTCCTAAATCAAAAGGGGCTGCAACCTCAAAACTGTGCAATTGCTGATAGAACCTAATTTCCTCTATCTCTCTCCAAGTTCTTACCCCATCTAACTCATAAGCACCATTAAATTGAACAGGCGGAAAGTATTCAATTGGTATAAGATGACCTTCTTCATTCCTTTCTAATTTATAAATCTTTGCCTTGTAGGTACATGGTTTACTTGTTTTGGAATATTCAAAATTTAAGTGCTCGTATTGATATACTTCTTGAATTGACTGTTTGTTGAAATAGTCAAAGAAGTGATCTATTCTGTGATTGGTGGGGTTTAATGGGCCTACACAGACTAAATAGTTATCTGATAAGATTGATTGGTCTATAATATTTGATAAATGCTTTAAGTCAATCTGTGCAACATCTAATATATTCGAGAAAAGATGAATTACATTTCTGTTCTCAGAAGTTGAAATATCTGATGGTTTTAAATTCTCAAAGAAATCTGAGATTGCTTTTAATTCAATAGAATCATTTAAATCTGTCTCTTATACACAT